>Ga0247611_10003404_pt1 | contig 23628 bp, 19 predicted proteins | sample 177DNAGHGhighgp2_FD_192422 | JGI IMG/M metagenome (GOLD analysis project Ga0247611, IMG submission 192422) | Sheep rumen microbial communities from Palmerston North, Manawatu-Wanganui, New Zealand - 1770 DNA GHGhigh gp2 | ecosystem: Host-associated > Mammals > Digestive system > Stomach > Rumen... | reverse complement strand
AGGGGTTAAAGCCTGGAATCTACATCATCAATGGGAGAAAGGTTGTCTGCCAGGGCTTCCGGTGATTCAGGGTTTGAAGCCCTTTTGCCAGACAGCTTTTACCCCTTCACAAAAGTCATAGAGGATACGCCCGTCCGGAAGCCGGCGGCTCGATGGCAGGAAGCCGCAGACAATGCGGGTGATGTGCTTCTTGATGCAGAACTGCTTGGGGGTCTCCACGCCGACACTTTCTACGCGGAGGCTGAAACGGCCGATGCCGGGAAGGACAACCGTCTTCCCGTCTGAGAGCTGTTCCTTCAAAATGTTCTGGAGCTCTATGACAACCCCATAGATATCACTCTCTGAGAAACTGCAGTTGCGGCAAGCCTGGGCTGCTATTTCCGCAAGTGTCACTTCGCCTTGGCTGATGGTCTTGGCGTAGTATTTTCCGTAGCCGCTGCTCTTCTTGATGTTGTTCCTGATCAATTTGATATGTACTGCCATTTTATTTAATCATTTTTTATAAAAGTGTCATATTCTTTGTTAACTCATTTTCTATCAGTTGATTAGCATACATGATACTTTCTCAGAAAGTATCATGGCCTTCATGTACCCTCAGGTGGCACCTTTCATATATCAAAACAAGTTGTTTTGGTCTGTAAAAGCATACCTTTCAGGACCTAAAAGGTGCCCTTTGAAGAACCAAAACAACTTGTTTTGGTGTTCAAGAGGGCCTCTTTTTCATCCTGTAAGCAGACCCGTTGTATAGCCGATGATGCTGATATCCCATGGAAGAGAGCCTTTTTCCCAGTTCCATGCCAGTATTCTGCCGGATAGAGAAGGTCGGAAACTTCCTGGCAAGCAGTTTCATGATATCTTGCAGAAGCATGGGATGGGTATCTTCCGGCGTCTGTTCAGCAGGCAGAAAGGTCAGTTCCACCATCTTCTCGTAGTCGTGAACCTGCTGGAAATCCTGATTCTGCTCCATGATACGCTGGTTGTCCTTGTCTTCCATCCAGAAGCGACGGCCCTCATTCAGCTCCTGATAGAGCTGGGCATAGAGTTGTTCATAAGGAATCGTCCCGGAATTATCTATCTCATTGGCAAAGATGCAGATGAAGCGACGGGACCCAGTTGTGTCAATCAGTGGACGCAGGTTGTTGGTGGTGGCAATGAATGAGGCGAACCTGCGGCGCTGTTCCATGGTCTTTCCATAGGGAGGCCGGAACTTCACGTCGTGTTTGGAGATGAGATATTTCAGGATGGGTTGCTGGCTTTTGGACATGGCGTCGAACTCATCGATATTGATCAAGGCATAGCTGGACATGGCGATGAAGATGTCGTTGTCGTTCTTCATCGAGAGACGGTCATTGTAGTACAACTGCAGGGAATCTGGCAGGAGCCGGCGGCAGAAGGTGGTTTTTCCTGAGCCCTGAGGTCCGATGAGCAGAGGGACGATAGAATTTCCGAACTGCCGGTCCTTGCCTGTCCATTGTGCCACCATCGAGAGCATCCATATATGGAAATCACTCTCCCAATGGGGATTGGTGGTCTTGATGCGCCGTGCCACATCAGCCACATAGTCATGACTGCCGTCCCAGCGTGGCAGGTGGGAGAGGTAGTCTTCCATCGGATAGTAGCGGGGAATGAGGTTTGAGTCGATGTATCGGCTCAGATCCTTGTCCCAGGAATCCACTCCGGCTTTCAGTGCCAGGATGGCCATCGTGTTGCGGGCCGCCTGGTCGAGGGGCATGAAGCCGAGGCCTGCCGCATTCATGCGGTATTCGGGTGCACCTGTCATCATGTTCAGGCGCAGCGTATAGTGTTCCTTCATATAGGCCTCAGTCTTGTAGGTCAGCAACGCTGAAGGGCGGGTGAACTTCATGGGAATGGTCTTCAGGGTCTTCCGCAGGTAGGCGGTTCTGAAAACACTCTCAATGGTGTTGCGGTTGTCCTCTCCACCGAGCAGAGGGATGAAGGTGGCGACACGGGTGGCAAAGGCCTGCGGCAATCCCATCACACGGCAGCCGTCGGCCAGTTTCTCCAGAACGGCCTCCCTGAACAGTTCGTCATCAGCCTCCGAATGATGAGCTTCTATGGCGGCATCCAGGCAGTCGTGGAAACGCCGCATCTGACTTTCGCGCAAGCTCATGCCCGGAATCTCCTCCGGATAGTTGTAGTCGCTGACTTCTTCCTGCATACGCCGGAATTCGGGAAGATGATCAGGCTCAGAGGAAACGGTAACGGCGAGAGCCGATGGGTTGTAATAGGGGTAGGGGTCGTAGCTTGCCATGCAGGAGCTGCTCAACGTCGGTTCATGTTCTGCTACCTGAGTACCCAGTTGCGAGGAGTAGATGTAGCTGAGCTTGCGGAAGGCATTGAGCCGGGTTGTTGCTGTCGGCTGGCCGTCAGAGATGTCATAGCGGCAGACGATATGAAGGGAACGGCCGTCGTGGCCAATGAAGCACAGCAGGGTATAGAGCTGGTTGGCAGCCTTTTCCTTGTACTCCCTGACTGTAGGAAGGTCACGAAGATTCTCCAACGAGAGTAATATCAGGCAATTTTCGACCTTTGCCTTCGCCATACCATTCTGCTTATGCCACTCGGCAGCGAAACACACCTCCTTATGGAAGTCACAAATGTAATGATGACGGAACGTACCGTCACTGAGTTGGCTGACGAACGTCTCCAGTTCCTCGCGCATGTAACTCTTTTCCTTCTTTTCTGTGTTGATAATGGTAATTTTCATTGTTATAAAGATTAATTGGTACAAAGGTGCAACCTTTTGCCACATTCTGCAAGTATCAACATGATACTTTTGTTGATATAGGGTTGAAAAATGACACTTTGGAGAAAAGTGTCATCGCTGTAACATCTTCGTTATCAGTATCTTAAACACGAAAATGACACTTTCTCAAAAAATTGAACAAAAAATATGGAAAGGTATTGGCCCCCAAATAAATATTGACAACATCAGAGTCTGTGGTGATTGTGATGTTCTTTCATTATACAAAAATAGTTCGCAAAATTTGCGAATCTATAAAATAATCATTATCTTTGCACCCAAAGTTGCAAATAAACGAGCGAAGAGGGAAGAAAAGAAGTAGTTTTTCATTTCACTCTTTTGAATGAAAGCAATTTCAGCGAAGCTAAAGTTGCAGCAATATGGAGATAAAGTTTGAAAAGGATTACTTGCGTGAGTTGTTTTACAACGGTGTAGCTAAGGATAAAAAGCATCGTTACCAGCCGGATATTGTAAGACGGTATATACGCGTAGTGAATGTCCTTGATTCTGTTGATAAAGTAGAGGACTTATATCGTTATCATTCCCTTCATTATGAGGCGTTGAGCGGCGACAAAAAGGGAACGGAGTCAGTACGTGTGAACGACCAGTATCGCATAGAGTTTAAGTCAAGCGAGTCAGAGGTTATCACCATTTGCAACATCACGGAATTGTCGAATCATTATAAATAATAAGGAGGTATAGAACGTATGGGAAATTTAGGTTATGGAGCATTTGCTACCCACCCAGGTGAGGTGCTGAAGGACGAGATAGAAGAGCGCGGTATCAGTCAGCGACAGTTAGCAGACTCGATGGGGCTGACTTATTCAGTTGTGAACGAGATACTTAACGGTCGCCGACCACTGACGGCAAAGACGGCTCTGATGTTTGAGGCTGCCCTTGATGTGCCTGCAGACTCGCTGATGTATCTGCAGACGAAGTACAACATGCAGACAGCCCGCAAGGACTCATCGCTATTCGACATGTTAAAGGAGATAAGGAAAATTGCTGCGGTGTTTTAGCAAAAACTCGTTGTCAGAAAAAATTTTGCAACAGATATGGATATCTTTGTAGAGCTGACGAATCGTTCGGAGTTAATGAGCTGGCCCATCGAGCGGCGGTCGCGGTCGTAGATGGATATTCTGTCAGCCTTCGGTGTACTTGGAACGGCTTCCTTACTTGTTTTCATAGTCTTGAGTTTTTAGTTATTACTTCGATACTGTTGCAAAGATAATACTTTTTTCGTAACTTTGTGGCCGACAAGTCAGAAAAAACTTATCGGATGAACGAACTGATAACACAAGTGAACGATGCGGTGTGGGGCTATGTGCTGATTTTCGCACTGGTGGGCTGCGGGTTGTGGTTTACCTGGCGCACACGCTTCGTTCAGTTTCGCATGGTGGGTGAGATGATACGCCTGCTTACCGATTCTGCCGTTGACACGGTAGAGACGCAAGTCAAGGAGCAGTGGGATGGGAAAAGGCGCAAGCACATCTCTTCTTTTCAGGCCTTTGCCGTTTCCGTGGCCACGCGTGTGGGAACAGGAAACCTGGCAGGCGTGGCTACAGCCATTGCCATCGGCGGCCCCGGAGCCGTCTTCTGGATGTGGGTCATTGCACTCATGGGCTCCGCCACGGCCTTTGTGGAGTCGACATTGGCACAGCTCTTCAAGCAGAAGCACAAGGACTCCTTCATCGGCGGTCCCGCCTATTATATCCAGCGCGGCCTGCACCAGCGGTGGATGGCGGTGCTCTTTGCCGTTCTCATCACCTGCCAGTTCGGTCTTTCCAACAACTCCATCCAGGCCAACACCATCTGCGGAGCCATGCAGGAAGCCTTCGGGTGGTCGCCACTCTGGGTAGGAGCGGTATTGGCAGCGATGGCGTTGTTCATCGTCTTCGGCGGCATTCAGCGCATCGCCCATGTCAGTGCGGTGTTGGTGCCCGTCATGGCCATCGGCTATGTCATCCTCGCCATCGTCATCATTGCGATGAACATCACGCTGATACCACACGTCCTCAAGGTGATTGTGCTCGATGCTTTCGGCATAGAGCAGATTGCCGGCGGCGGACTGGGTGCCTGCATGATGAACGGTATCAAGCGCGGCCTCTTCTCCAACGAAGCAGGAGAGGGCAGTGCGCCCAACGTAGCGGCAACGGCTGCCGTCAGTCATCCTGTCAAACAGGGACTCATCCAGGCGCTCGGAGTCTTCACCGACACGCTGTTGGTCTGTTCCTGCACGGCCTTCATCATCCTGCTCAGCGGTCTCTATCAGGTGCCAGAGCTGAACGGCATCGCCCTCACGCAGTCAGCATTGCAGTCCGAAGTGGGCAGTGTGGGCCCCGTGTTCGTGGCTATTGCCATCTTCCTGTTTGCCTTCTCCAGCATCATCGGCAACTATTATTACGGTGAGGCCAACATCCGCTTTATCACTCCAAGCCAAACCGTGATGACAGCCTACCGTATCCTCTCCGGCGGCATCATGGTCATCTTCGGTGCCATGGCCAGCTTCGAACTGGTATGGAACATCGTCGATTTCTTCATGGCCCTGCTCACTGCCTGCAACCTTGTGGCCATCATGCTCTTGGGCCGCTACGCCTTCCGCCTGCTTGATGACTATCGCCGACAGAAGCGGCAGGGCATCAAGGAGCCCACCTTCCATCGCAGTCAGATTCCGGAACTCGAAAGTGAGCTGGAGTGTTGGGAATAGACCCCTGCAAAGTAATAAATTTGGTAAAAATTTGTTCTATATGGAATTAATTACTTACTTTTGCACTTTATAAATAACATCAATATGAAGAAAGGACTATTTTTCTTTTTCGCAAGCATGCTGCTGTGCACCGCCATTTATGCACAGGAGGCACAGAAGAGCAGTCTGCATCAGCAAGCAGAGACAGCTCTCCAGAAAAAAGAAGTGATAAAGGCACGCTCACTGTATATCAATGCCTTCAACGACTATGCCAGGAACGGTCAGCTGAAGGCTGGTGTGGAATGTGCAACCAAGGCAACCGTTTTGTATTATAAGGACAATAGCTATCAGGAGGCTTTCGACCTGTTGCGTAGCACCGACCAGGCCATCTCGTCCAGTAAGCTGAGTGCCGCTGACAAGGCTGCGCTGCACTATCTGACCACCAAGGAGCGTCTGCAGATGTATATCAACATGAGGCGAAGTGCCAGTGCTCAGGAACAGTTGACCAAGCTGGAGAACCATGCTGCAAAGGCCAACAGTGAAAGCGTCACCAACGACCTGCTCTACACGAAGACCATCTTCTACTATACCTTCGGCCAGAACGAGAAAGGCAACGCCGTGTTCAAGGAAATGGCCGCAAAGCTGACGGCACAGAAGGAATATGACAAGGTGGAGGATGCCTACAAAGCTTTGATAGCCAACGGACGCAAGTCAGGCAGTGCCCAGCTGGTGGCACAGTCATACAGCAACTATGTGGCATGGAAAGATTCCACGAATGCACAGAAGGTGGCTGACGAGATCAATGGCTTGAAACAACAGATTGCTACTCACGAGGCCACCATCGCCGACAAGGACAGTTCGCTCTCCATGCGTTGGGCCACCATCATCGGACTGTGTATCCTGGTAGCCGTTCTGGCAGGAGCACTGATCCTGGGTGCGCTGGTGTTGTTGCGCTACATTGCGCTGACTCGCAAACAGAAGAATGTCATTCGCTATGCCAATGAGAGCAATGCCCTGAAAGTGAAGTTCATCAGTAACATCTCTGCCCAGCTCGATCCCACCATCAACAGGCTCGACAAGGGACAGCCGGAGGTGAAGGCACTGAAAGACTTCTCCCGCCATATACAGACGCTCTCTGCCCTGGAGAATACCGAAGAGAACTCCATCGAACTCGAGGAGACACCTATCCAGGCCTTCTGCGAGGAGATTGTCAACCAGATACGCGATAAGGTGAAAGGTAATGTGACGCTGTCAACAGACGTGCCGAAGATGAATGCAAACATCCATCGCGAGTATGTCACCCATATCCTCACCCATCTGCTCAACAATGCCATTGAATATACTCCAGAGGATGGAAAGATTACGCTGACCTTCAAGAAGCGCGGTCCGCGCACCTATCAGATCCTGGTGGCGAATACCGGTTCAATCATTCCCGAGGAGAAACGCGAAGACGTGTTCAAGCCGTTCCTTGAGATTCGCGACCTGACCATGGGTGACGGACTCGGACTTCCCATCTGCAAACAGATGGCACTGAAGATGAAGGGCGACCTCATCATCGACCCGGAATATACCAAGGGTACGCGCTTCATCCTGGAGTTGCACGCATAGCGCCTGATGCGAAGGTCTTACTTTCGTATCACCTTCGCATTAGGATATTTCTTCAAGTCAAGAACAAAGATCTGATCGCTGACGCCTACCGTAATCTTGGTAGCCGTCAGCTTCATTTTTAGCATTCCCTCCTTCACCCGGAACTCATGGAAGGAGTAGTTGTTCTTGTCAATGACCATGACGCTGCTCTTCGGCACATCCTTTGAAATGGGATTGGTGAAGGTAACCTCATAGTAACGGTCCTTCACCACCTTCATCTTGGCTGTCTTGTACTCTTTGTCAAGGTCAAAGTCAAGGTCGTAATCACCCTTCGACTTCTTTGCGGCTTTCTTGATGACGAGCGTGTCTTTGCCAAACTCCGATGTATAAGTCCATTCCTGCACACCGTCGTAGCCTTCTTCTGTGAGTAACTCCTTGCCCATGAGTTTCATGGTCATCGTCATCAGCGACTTCTCTCCCTTGCTGTAGAGCTTCATCGTTCCGTTGAAGGAGAGGACAGACATGCTCATATGCATCTTCATGTCTATCATCAGTCCGCGGGGGTTCTCCATCACCTTTCCGCATTTCTCCAAGACGGTCTTCACTTCTGCCGGTATCTGTGCCTGAACCATCATCGTGGCGCAGAGGACAAGTATCAATAAAACAATTTTCCTCATACCTTCTTAACTTTTTTACTTCTTTCCTTCTTCAGCACCGCTTCCACGCTACCAGCCTCAAGGAGCTGCTGGCGGGCCTCTTCATAGTCCAGTCCTAATGACTCTTGAAGCATGCGTGTTCCTCGGTCTATGAGCTTCGCATTCGTCAGTTGCATCCTCACCATGCGGTTGCCTTCCACACGCCCCAGGCGGATCATCAGTGAGGTGGAAATCATGTTCAACACCATCTTCTGTGCCGTGCCGCTCTTCATGCGGCTGGAGCCCGTCACAAACTCCGGACCGACAATGGTCTCAATGGGAAAGTCAACAGCCTCGGCCAACGGAGAGTGAGGATTGCTGGTGATGCAACCTGTCAGCAGTCCGTTCCTTCTTGCCTCCCTGACGGCACCCACCACATAGGGTGTTGTGCCAGAGGCTGCAATGCCCAGCACGGTGTCATCCTCTGTGGGATGGTAGGCCTGCAAGTCCTGCCAACCTTGGTCGGGAAAGTCTTCTGCTTTCTCCACGGCCTGGCGCAAAGCCTTGTCACCGCCGGCAATAAGACCGATAACCCAGCTGTCGGGAACGCCGAAGGTGGGAGGCAGCTCACTGGCATCGAGCACACCCAGCCGGCCGCTGGTGCCTGCGCCAACATAGAACAGCCTGCCTCCGCGTTTCATTCTTTTCTCCACAGCTTCCACCAGTGGCTCTATCTGAGGAATAGCCTGACGGACAGCTTCTGCCACACGACAGTCCTCCTCATTGATGTGCTGCAGCAATTCTTTCACCGGCATCTGTTCCAGATGGTCGAAGTGAGACGGCTGCTCTGTTATCTTTTCCCTCATCTCCATGGTGCTCACTCAAGGAATTCTTTCCTATAATTATAATAATGTTGTTATTGACGTCCAAGAACCTGCGTCATACAATGTGCTGCACCGTCTCCCTCCACCAGTTCGTCGAGTTTCACCCATTCCACGGTGACGCCGTTTTCCTCCATGCTCTGACGGAAGGCTGCAGAGAGATTATCCCTGGCCACGATATGACGGGGAGCAATACAGAGGAAATTGCTTGCCAGCAGTTGCTGATCCTCGTTGGAAATGGGAATGATGGTAACGCCGCGTTGTTGCAGTAAGTCCACAAAGCTGACATCCTCTTGTTCCAATCGATAGGCGGTCTGTCCCGGTGCGCGTGTATAAACGTCTGCTGACAGGTAGTACTCTTCCCCGGGATAGGCATTGAGCCTTGCCTGCGACAGCACGACCAGCTGGCTATCGATGATGTTGAAATAAGTGTCGAGATGCATCTGGAAGATGTCATGCAAGGCATCCTTCACAACCACCAGCGTGTCATGGCCTATGGCATCGGCATCCAACAGCTCCTGGATGGCCATACGGTTCGTGCGAGCCCCTTCGCCTATCAGCGCCAAAGTGCCGAAAGGCATGTAGTCGCCTCCTTCCATATAGGATGCCGCACCCTCCACACGATAGCAGACCTCGCCACCCAGATAGCGATAACAGATTTCCAGGAGGTCGGACTCTGGTCGCCGATGTGGCATCTTCATCTTGCCGATGATGATGCCACGGGGAGTGGCGAAGCTCTGGTCGTGCATAAAATAGAGGGCTTTCAGCGGAGGTGTCTCAATCATATATTGGATGAGTGCTTCCTTCTGCATGATACTGACATCTGTGGCAAGTATCTTTTGTGCGGTGGAGCGCAACAGGCTGGCGGGCAATAGTCTCAGGACATCCGTCAGCTCGAATACGCGGATTCCCTGCTGCCGCAGGACATCCATGTACTGCAGATGTTCCTCACGCATGGCAGGCACGTCGAAAACCTTGGTATGACCTTGCTGTGAGGACAGTTCCTCTCCCGGCGTATGCACAAGTACAGTCGTGGCTTTCTGGAATTCAGCCAATGGAAAGGAAAAGTCTGTAAAGGGTGATACGCTTTCTTCCTCTTCCGTATAGGTATAGAAAGGATACGTCACGACATCAGAAGAACATGCCGCAAGCATTCCCCATACCAATACTATCAGCGTCTTTCGTATCATGACCGCATTGCTCCTTTGATGCTTACTTGCCGAACTTCTTGTTCTTTTCAATGGTCCAGTCCTTCCTGCTGGCAAGCTGGCAGTCCTTTCCCTTGAACATCTTGGCGGCCTCTTTGTCTCCCTTCAGCTGCCATTGCAGCCATGCCAGGGCTACCACGGAGAACTCACCGCCGTGAGGTTGGCGATAGGTACCCCCGTGACCTACTGGAAAGTTGACGGCACAAGCCGGCACATGATGGATGCGGTGGAAGTCGTCCATGCCGTTGTTATAGGCTATATCCTTCTCACCGCCAAGGATGTAGATGACGGGTGTATGGATCTCCTGCAGCTTCTCTTTCGGGGGCATGGGCATACCGCCCTTGGCCTCTCCCTTGTTCTGTTCGTTGAACAATCCGCTGTTGCAGACCATGAGTGTCTTGATGCGCGGGTCGGCACAGTTATAGAGCGTCTGCAAACCGCCGCATGACATGCCGGCTACGGCAATGTTCTTCACGTCTATCTTCTGATAGTAGGGAGAAGCAGGATCTTCGTTCTGCGCCTCCACCCAGTCTATCGATTCTATCTGCTGCTGTGTGGTTGACATGGGTCCCTCGTAAGGTTTCTCTTCCATGGGAATGTAGCCGGTGGCAACGACAATGAAACCATAGCTGGCAATCTCGTTCAGGAACTTGAAATGCTCCCAGGGAGAGTTGGTGCAGGCTCCGTTTCCCCATACAAGCACGGGCAGCGGATGTTTCTTGTTGAACACTGTCAGGTCTTGCGGCACGAAGACGGTATGGGCCTGTAGCGTGGGTTCTTCCTTCATGATTACTTTGTAGGGACCGCTTCCGCCGTCTTCAACGATGCGCTGCTTGGGCTGTGCCTGCAGGCATAGCCCAGCCATTGCCAGAGAAAGAGAAAGAAATATTTTTTTCCTGTTCATATTCTGAATGCTTAATGTTTGTTCAGTTGTGTCGGTTGCGGCCGAGCCATTTGTCAAGGCGACGGCGCATAGCCTGGAGAATTAGACGGAAGTTGCCGTGAAGGAGGTTGCGGTAGAGTTCCTCGAAGGAGCGGGAAACCTTGATCCAAGGATGTCCCCAGGCATTGGTGCGATAGACACTTTCCTTGTAGGCAACGTTCTCAATGACATATTTCGGATGGCGCAGGGGGAAGTCGAGCTCGAAACGCTGCATGGTGAACATCCTCCGCAGGCGGCGGGGAATGGTGTCGAGCGATGCCGTGAAGTGGGTGGAGTCGGCTGTTACGCCCATGTTGTTCACAAGGTTGCGGGTAGGCATGATGGCCAGTCCGTTGTTCAGCAGCATCGATGCCCAGAAGATGGTTTCGTAGAAAGCCTTGCCCGAGGCTCTGTGGTCGCGGCACATGGGCAGGAAGTCCTTGCGGAAGCCGCGCTGCCGGATGAGGTCTTCCAGTTGGTGGAGGTTATACTTGTCGTCAAGGAAACTGTAGTGTTCGTCCCACTTGTCCACGACCCTTCGCCATGAAGCCCATCCCCAGATAGAGAAGACGCTGGTGAAGAAGTAGTCATCGGGCACGTCGGGTGTCACCTCGTCGCTGTTGAAGCCGGCAATCATCGTGATGCGCTCGTCATGCTCATAACGGTCAAGAAGCTCCTTGCAGAAAGGGAAGAACGACTGTGAGGGCACATCATCGTCCTCCAGCACGATGCACTTGTCAACCATGGAGAAGGCCCACTTCTGGGAAAGGAACTCCGAAGGGTCGCATCCATAGTTGCGCTCCTGATAGAGACGGTGCACCTCACACTCCCAGTCGATATTGCTCACCACTTGCCGACAGGCCTCAATGCCCGGCATGTCTTTCTCGTCGCGCGGACCGTCCTGATAGAGGAACAACTTTGTGGGACGCGCCTTGCGCACCTCCTCAAACACCTTGCTCAGATAGTCCGGCCGGTTGAAAAACAGAATCAGTACGGCTACATCATTCATATATTTCCAGTTTACCAACGTGTAGGTTTATCTTGTCAATGTCCGGCAACTGCATATAGTCACCGTATTTCAGTGTGAGTGTTGCATGCATGTCATGGGGCACAGGCAGCTGGTGTCCTTCAAACTCCGTCTCTGTGAGTGGCAGGATGTCCTCCATGTGTCGTGGGTCGTGGTAGGGAATGCCCAAGCCGTAGGTCTCACGGATACCTTTCGAGAGGACTGCACAGAGACGACACAGACCACGCAGCAGCGGGAAGAGCAGGTAACGGTTGAAGCGTGTAATCAGCTTTACCTTCCAGAAGTCATGAGGAACTCCTTGTCTCCCTGTCTCCTTGTCTCCCTGTCTCCTCATAATCTTATACACATGCCCCTGTGCCTTTTCCGACAGCAGGTGAATCCACAGCGGCTGCTTGTAGAAGGGGAAGATGTCGATATAGATGCCCTTCTCCTTCCATGGCCGATCGTAGCAGTTGTTCTCTTCCAGATAGGAGCGGCGGTCGCGAACCTTGGCATAGAAGAAGTAATAGTTCGGATCTGTATCGAGCCATTGCAGGGCCATGGTGTCCGGCAGTTCCTGGGGCAGGATTTTCATCAGTCGTTGGTAGTCGGGCCAGAGCATCTCAATGTCCAGGTCGTCATCCCAAGGGATAAACCCCTTGTGGCGAGCCGCTCCGATAAGGGTACCACTCGACAGCCAGTATTGTATGTGATGCTTCTTGCAGATGCGGTCCACCTCTAAAAGGATGTCCAGCATGCGCAACTGCTGGCGGCGCAGCTGTGAACCGTCAGGATTGAAGCGGGATCTTAGCAATTCATCATTCATAGTTATTTTTTGATTTTTCCTTGTAGGAAGGCAATGCTCTCATCGAGCATATGTACCCTTGCCGCCTTCATGACGATGAAGTAGAGCACCGCTGCTACGATGACGCGTACGCCGAGGAGCAGTGCGTTGGAGCCGATGCCCTTGGTCAGCCAGAAGGTCACGGCCATCACTGCCGCCGAGGCGAGTAGGAAGGGGATGACATCGCAAAGTGCATCGATGAGACGGATGCCGGTGAGACGGCCTGCTATCATCTGCCAGACGAGCAGCCAGAGGATGTTGAACGTGGCATAGGCCAGCACCATGCCCTGTATGCCCCATGGATGGGCGGCAATGATGATGACCAGCTGCAGGATGATCTGCATGACATTGCAGCGCATGTAGAGGTCGGAGCGTCCCTCGCTGATGGCGAGGTTGCGGTAGAGCTCATAGAACGGAGCAAAGGCTCCGCTCACACAAAGGATACGGAGGAACGGCACCGACGGCAACCATTTCTCCGTCACCGTGAGCACAATGAACTCCTCGCTGACCATGGCCAGACCGAACATCAGCGGAAAGGACAGGAAAGCGGCAAAGCGAAGCATCTTCCGGAAGGCACGTTTCTGTCGGTCGGCCTCTTCGTTGAGGCTGGCCAGCACGGGCTGTGCCACTTGCGCCACGGTCATGTTCATGAACGAATGAGCCTTGAAGTCCCACTGGTAGGCTTGGTTGAACACTCCCAGCTCCTGCACCTTGTACCAGCGTCCGAAAATCAGGGTGAGCACATTCTGGCTCAGTGTGTTGACGATGGAAGTGATGAGGATGCGCACACTGAAAGGGAACATCTCGCGGATGGGCTGGAAGTTGAAGTGAAGGGTAGGGTGCCAGTGGGTGTAGTAGAGCCTGCCCAGCAGCACCATCGTGTTGAAGGTCACCTGTTGCCAGGCAATACTCCAGTAGCCTTTGCCCATATAGGCCAGCGTGATGCCAACGGTGCCCGACACCACCAGTGCCACAATGCCGATAACAGCCTTCTCGCGGTTCATCAGCTGCTTGGTCAGGAGGGCGTTATGGGCGATGCCCAGTGCGGCGATGACGAAGGTAAGGAACACCAGTCTGGAGAGTTCCACCAGGCAAGGCTGGTGGAAGTAGGCGGCGATGAGGGGTGCGCAGAAGAAGAGGATGACATAGAGTCCGATGCTCACCAGCACATTGAACCAAAAAACGGCGTTGTAGTCATCGTGTTCAATACGCTTCCTGTTGATGAGCGCATTGGTGAAACCGCTGTCCTGAATGTTGCCTGCTATGGCAGTGAAGATGGCGAGCATGGCCACGATGCCATAGTCGGCATGCGACAATTGGCGGGCCAGGAAGATGCCGATGACGATATTCAGCACCTGTGTGCTGCCACTGCTGAAGGCTCCCCACAGGAGTCCTTTCGCCGTCTTCTCCTTCAGTGTTTCGCTCATAATGCTACAAAAGTAACATTTATCATCGATTCTTCAAAGAAAAATCGTAACTTTGTCGCCAAAATCAGTAGAAAAAGCATGCGACAGTACGCAGATATCGCTGAAAGATACCGTCAGGTAAACGAGAGCTTCCCTCGGAAACTTGTCTGGCGTGTGGGTCAGCAGGCAGGGTTCTTTGCCGAATATTCGGCCATGCTCAGTGCCATGGTCTATTGTCTGGACCATCACTTGCAGTTGCAGCTCTATTCAGCTGACGCCAATTTCGGCACGGGCAAGGGTTGGACGGAATACTTCCTGCCGTTCTGTCCGGAGGTCAGCGAGCGGTTCCATGAGCGCTATAATGTGGGTCGGGCACCGTCATGGAGCCATCTGCTGCGGGTTGCCAGGAAGGAACGTTCTCCTCGGTTGCTCCTTTGGAAATGCCGTCAGCTGCTTCGCGGACTCTGTGGACGATTGCTGGCATGGCGTGTCTATGGTGAACGGGTGTTGCTGAGCGACAGCGTACAGCCCGACTATGACAAGGAATATGACTTCCCAGAGCTTCATCTGCATGGCAGCTTCCTGGAGATGTTCCGCGCGATGGTGGAAATCACCTGGCATATGAATGAGGAGACACAGCGTGCTGTGGACATTCTTGTTAGTGAAACGGGCCTGCAGGGGCAACACTATGTGGGCTGTCAGGTGCGCGGCGGCGACAAGGTGACGGAGAGCAAGCTCATCGGCCCCGACGATATTGCGCAACAAGTGGCCGGTCTCAGCGCAGGCGAGCCTGTCTTTGTGCTCACCGATGACTACCGGCTCTATTGCCGCTTGAAGGAAGTGGAGCCGAAGATACAATGGCTCACCCTCTGCCAGACCGATGAGCAGGGCTATGTAAACAGTGCCTTCACCAAGACCTCCGCAGAGGAGAAGCACAAAGCGATGACACGCTTCCTCGCTACCATGCAGCTACTCATGCACTGCCGCCTCTTTGTGGGCAGCATCACCACCGGCCCGAGTGTCTTCCTGATGAAGATGAGATACCCCGCCATCCACGCTGTGGACTGCCCCAAGGAACTTCTTCCTTCTCTTCTCTTCACCGATATTGGCACCAGGGCCCGCATATCTTCCACCCCTCACCCTTCATCCAGCAACTCATGAAAGTTTACTTCTATCATACCCAGGACATCCAGTACATCCTCCAGCGGATGGAGGAGGGGGCCTTCCCCTCCCATTTCCTTTATGGTGCCACTCATCTGAGGGAACACGGCATCGAGGTCATCTGGCATCCTTCGGACATCCGCTTGTCGGGTTGGCGCCGTATGCTGCGCACCACTTGGAAGGTGCTTACCTGCCGTGAGCGTTTCGATGCAGTCTTTGCCACCCACTACACCGGCATCGAGCCCCTCATTTTCCTGCGTGCGTTGAGGCTCTTCCGCAAGCCCATTGTTATCTGGCATCATCAGCCCATCATCACGCCCCGCCAACATTGGCGCGAATGGCTCGGCCGACTTTTTTACAAGGGCATCGACCAGATGTTCTTCTTCTCAGAGAAACTTATCAACGACTCGCTTTCCTCGCCGAAGGCAAGGCCTGAGCGCATGCACCTCGGACACTGGGGCGCCGACCTTGAACTCTACGACCGCATCATGCACGAGGACGGAACGGATGCCCGCCAGGGCTTTATCTCCACAGGCAAGGAGAAGCGCGACATGCCCACTCTTGTGGCGGCGTTCAATGAGACGGGAGCTCCCTTGGACATTTATCTCAACCCCACGAACGGCGACTTCAGCTATGAACAGCTGTTCAAGACGCTGGAGACGAAGGAGAACATCCGGGTGACGTTCAGCAACCAGCTGGTGCCCTATGAGTTGGCACGCAAGGTGAACCGCGCCGCCTGCGTGGTCATCTGCTGCCAGAAGACGAAATACACCGTCGGACTCACCACCGTGGTGGAGGCACTGGCCTTGGGACTGCCCATTATCTGTAGCCGCAATCCCCAGATTCCCGTTGACTTCGACAAGGAGGGATGTGGCATCTCTGTGGAATACAACGACACGGAGGGCTGGATTCGCGCCATCCGATATATACAGGAACATCCTGAGGAAGCCCGGGAGATGGGGCGCCGTGGCCGCCGCCTTGCCGAACAATACTTCAACGACCGCCGCTGTGCGGAGGAGGTGGCCGCCGTGCTCAGGCAGTCAACTCTTAAGAAGTAGTTCCCTTTTGCAACAGACTTCAAAGAAAAGCCCTGCTCACTTTCTTGGTGGGCAGGGCTTGTTCTATCCTCCTCCTTTGGGGAGGTTGGAAGGGTTCTTACTTCACGGGAATCAGCCAGAACTTGAAGGTGCGGTCCTTGTAACCCACGCGGTAGGGTGCAAGGGCACGGGCATCCTGATTCCAACTGTTGATACCGCCAACGCCGGTCTGCACCAGGTCGAGAGCAAGCTCGGTGTAGCGTGACTTCGGAACTTCGGGAGAGTGGCGCTGTGCCTTCTCCTTTCCTTCGTCAAGGTCGCTGATGTTGTAGTGAAGAGCACTGGCTGTGAACGGCTCGCATGACTGTATGCGGAGTCCGAAGCCCTCAGCATTGCGCTGCTCCCACCAGCGGATGTCGGTCTTCGTGCCGGTCTCCTGCGGACGGATGTAGGGGAAGAACTGCTCATCGGCGGTCTGCTCATAGATTCCGATGTTCTGCGAAGTGGCACGGTCGGAATAGTTCTCTATCGGGCCACGGCCGTAGAACTTGCTCTTGTCGCTGGCATAGGGCATATCCATGACAATGCCATAGCGGAACATGTCGCTGACCTTCGCCTCAGGATCGGTGGTCATCTTCTCGAAGACATGGATGGCACCGCCCTCGATGATGACATAGGCCATGGTGAGCTGTGCCTTCACGTCGGGCATGTCATAGACGGCCTTCACGGTGACAGAGTTGTTCTTCTTGTCCTTCTCGGCGGTCAGCGAGGTGAGTGTCATTGACGGATTGCGCCAAGCATCGTAGTTGTACTGCAGATGGGCACCCATGTCGTTGTCGGTAACGGCGCGCCAGAAGTTCGGACGCAGTGTGCCGCCCTCACCCAGAAGGTCATTGCCCAGCACCTTGTATTCTGCCAGGAGACCGGTGAGCTTGCTGAACTTCACGCTGAAGTTCTTGTTCCATACATTCAGGGTCTCACCCTTCTTCTGTTCAACCATCACCTTTGAGGGCTGGCTGTTGGTCTGCTCCTCGAAGCCGCAGCAGCTGTAGCCCCACTTCTGAACAATGAACTGGTTGTAGGCAACCTCCTGTCCAGCGGTCATGAGCGGCTCGGCAGTCTTCAGGCGGAAGCTGACATTGAGCAGCACTTCGGCCTTCTTTGCCATGTCATCGAGGTTGTAGGGGAGCGTGTATTCCTTCGTTTTCTGCGGAGCTACGTCGAGGTCGGCCACCTCGCCTGTCTGCACGGCCTTGCCGTCAACCAGGAGTGTCCACACCATCTTGTAGTTCTTCAGGCAGCGGAAGAAGTTCTCGTTGAAGACTTCCACCTTGCCGGCATTGAGGTCCACGGGACGTACCCAGATGTTCTGGTACTGATGAGCCACCTCATAGGCATGGGGATTGAGCTGACGGTCGGGACCGATGACACCGTTGCAGTTGAAGTTGTTGTCGCTGGGATCATACTTGTTGTAGTCACCGCCGTAGGTGTAGTTCACCTTGTTCAGCTCAGCATAGGGCAGGTCGGCCACGCGGTTGAGCTCAGTCAGTGAGGCATTGAGCATCTTGGCGTTGGGCTTGCGGTGGAGACCCTGGTCCACGAAGTCCCAGATATAGCCACCCTGATATTTCGGATACTTGCGGACGAGGTCCCAGTATTCCTTCAGACCACCGGAGGAGTTACCCATGGTGTGGTTGTACTCACATTGGATGAGCGGTTTCTGGTACTTGTCATCCTTGCAGTAGGACTCGCAGCTCCACGGCGCATAGTACATCGGACAGAAGATGTCGGTGTTGCGGCGGTCGCGACCAGCCTGCTCCCACTGACAGGGACGTGTGGGATCAGCAGCCTTCACCCAGTCGTAGGCAGCCTCGAAGTTCGGGCCATTGACGGTCTCGTTGCCGAGTGACCACACGATGATGGCGGGATGGTTGAAGTAGGTAATCACGTTGTGCTGGTTGCGCTCCAGGATCTGTTTGGCGAAGAGGGGCTTCTTGGCTTCAGCCTCGTTGCCATAGCCGAAGCCGTGGCTCTCCTGATTGGCTTCTGCTGTCATGTAGAGACCATACTCGTCGCAGAGGTCGTACCACACGGGATCATCGGGATAGTGACAGGTACGCACGGCATTGATGTTCAGTCGCTTCATCACCTGGATGTCCTGAAGCATGCGGTTGAGCGGCACCACATAGCCGCCATCGGGATCGAGCTCATGACGGTCGGCACCCTTTATCAAGACGGGCTGTCCGTTGACGAGCAGCTGGGCGTTCTTGATCTCCACCTTGCGGAAGCCCACTTTCTGCGTGATGACTTCCACGGGGTCGGCATTCTCATTCACGGTCACTGTCTTGCGACCCACCTTCTTGGTGACGGGAGCTGCCTTTACGCGTGCAACGAGCGTATATAGATAAGGAGTCTCTGCCGACCATTTCTTCACGTCGAGAGACTCGAACTTGGCTTTGCCATCCTCGGCAGCAGCCTTGGCTACGGACTTGCCCTCCTTGTCGAGGAGCTCATATTCCACCTGTGTGCCGGCAGGCACTGTGCCCTCTACGCAGAGAGAGGCCTTGTCATAATTGGCATCGAGGTCGGTGACAATCTTGATGTTGTCCATGTGGGTCTGCTTGTCGCGGGCGAAGAGATAAGAGTCGCGTGCCACACCGGAGAGGCGCCAGAAGTCCTGGTCCTCACTCCACGAGCCGTTGCACCAGCGGAAGATCTGGAAGGCGATGAGGTTCTCACCTGCATGCACGAACGGGGTTATGTCGAACTCTGCTGCTACCTTTGCATCCTCGGCATAGCCTACGAACTCGCCGTTGACATAGAGATAGATGTTGGAAGTGACAGAACCGAAGTGTGCAACCACCTGCTTGCCATCCCAGTCGGCAGGAATGGTCAGCGTACGGCGATAGGAGCCCACATGATTGTCCTTCACGGGCACTGCTGGCGGCTTCTGGTCGAAGTGACCGCGCCAGGCAAAGCCGACGTTCACATATTCAGGATCGCCGTAGCCGTTGAGTTCCCAGATGCCGGGAACGGGCATCGTGGCCCACTTCGAGTCGTCAAAGTCTGCCTTGAAGAAGTCGGTAGGACGCTGGTCGGCGTTCTCCACCCAGTTGAACTTCCAGGTGCCGTGCAGCGAGAGGAAGCGGCCGGACTTCGTCATGTCGCCCTTCAGGGCAGCGGCCTCGTTCTCATACGCAAAGAAATGCGCATGCATCGGGAAACGGTTCACTTCGTTCACCTCCATGTCATGCCACTCGGTGAACGTGGCTTCCGGCTTCGGAGCCGGGGCAGGAGCAGCCTGTTTCTTCACCTTGGCGGCTTCGGTGCCAAGGGCAAGACTCACAAGGGCTGCCATCAAAAGCATTTTCCTCATAGTTTTGGTTTGGTTTTTTATGAAAGTTAGTCTTTAAAGTTTCGTAGAATTTTATTCGGCAAAGATAATCATAAAGAATGAGAAAAGCGATAGGAAAAGTTATAAAAAAGCATAATTCTCCCCTTCATCCCTCTTCCTTTGTCTCTTCATCCTTCACTCTTCCCATGCTGAACTCGCACCCGCAGTACTGCTGGTTGTAGAAACCATACTCACGGAGCAGTTGGTTGCGGCGCTCATAGAGTCCGCCCTTGCGCCAGTTCTGCGCCCAGAACGTGGTGCCGTCAACGGTCTTCTCCGCCTCAAGCCCGGCCCGCTCAATCTGTTCCAGGCTCTTCCAGCGTGAGGAGGCGAGGGTAGTAGTGAAGAAACGGAGACCTTGACGACGGGCTTCTTCGGCCGCTTTCGTCAGTCGCAGACGGAAGCACTGCTCACAGCGGCTGCCGCGTTCCGGTTCATGTTCCAGTCCTTTCATGCAGGAAAGCCATCCCTCATGGTCGTAGTCGCCGTCAATCCATCTTATGCCGAGACTTTCGGCATGGCGCTTGCTCTCTTGCTTGCGGATTTCATATTCCTCGCGTGGAAAGATGTTAGGGTTGAAATAGTAGATGACGGGTTGCATCTCATGCGCCAGCAGCCACTCGACAATGGCTGAGGAGCAGGGGGCACAGCAGGCGTGTAGCAACACCTCGTGGCAGCCCTCGGGAATGATGATAGGATTCTTTGCTTTCTTCATCGATTGCAAAAATACAAAGAAAATTTGTCAAATCAAGAATATTTTTGTTCATTTTTAGTAACATATTAACTTTTTTTATTACCTTTGCACCCGGAAATGATTTACCAACTGACAATGATATGAAGAAAAGAATCATCACCGTCGTTTCGTTGGTTATGGTTTTCGGCAGCACCATGCTGGCAGGAGGACTGATGACCAACACCAATTATCACATTGCTTTTGACCGAATGTTTGCACGCGGTGCTACCACAGACATCGACGCTGCCTACTCCAATCCCGCTGGTCTGGTATGGGGACACGAGGGTCTGCAACTCTCTCTGAACTTCCAGAAACCCTGGCAGAACCGCGACATCGAGACACAAGTGCCCTACTATCTTGCTGTGCCTGCGATGAACTATAATGGTGTCAACATCAACAAGAAGTATCCGGGCAAGGCATCGGCTCCCATCGTGCCCGCCCTCTTCGCCAGCTACAAGAAAGACCGCTGGGCAGCATCGGCCATGATCGGCATCGTGGGTAGCGGAGGCTATGTGGAATACAAGGACGGCATACCGATGTTTAACCTGATGACAATGGGTAAGATTTTCGAGAAGTCCGTTGCTGCCGGCACCCCTGTCACCCCCGATATGTACGACATCTACTCAGAGGTGAAGGGCAAGCAGTATATCTATGGCGCACAGGCCAACTTCGCTTATAAGATAACAGACTTCCTGTCGGCAGCCATTGGTGTGAGAGCCAACTACTACGATGGCTTCAGCCGTGGCTTCGTGACGGCTATCTCCAAGGCACAATATGGTGGTCAGCAGCTGATGGACCTTCAGTTGGACTGCCCGCAGACAGGTTGGGGCGTGGCTCCTATCGTCAGCATCGACTACCATCAGGGTCCGCTCACCGTGGCTGCGCGCTATGAGTTCCGTACCAAGATCAATACCAGGAACGGCACCAAGGATCTCAATGTCACCATGATGGGACAGAAGACCGACATCAAGCTTGCGGCAGAGGTGTATGGCAATACTGCCACACTGGCCAGCCTGAGCCAGAACATGGGCGATGCCATGGCGGGAAAGATCAAGGACTTCCTGCCCAACGAGCATGTACGCTATGATATGCCGTCGCTGTTGGTCGTGGCCGCACAGTATGAGTTTACCCCGCAGTTGCGCGCTGCTCTGGAATATCACTTCTTCGACGACCGTCATGCCGAGATGGCCAACAAGCGTCAGAAGGAACTGAAGCACGGCACACACGAGGTGCTCGCCGGCGTGGAGTATGACATCAACGACAAGTTCACCGTGAGCTGCGGCGGACAGCGTACCGACTACGGACTCTCCAACGGCTACCAGTCCAACACGTCGTTTGCCTGCGACAGCTACTCCGTGGGCTGTGGCGGTGCCTACAACGTGAACGAGCGTCTGCGCATCAACGCCAGCTACTTCTGCACGCTGTATAGCGACTACAAGGTAAGAACCACCAGCTATCTGGGTACAGCCTATGCCGGAACCGATATCTACAGCCGCACCAACCATGTGATTGGCGTAGGTGTAGATTATAAGTTCTGAAGATTTTTGGCGCACTTATTTTGATAATCGGAATTCTTTGCCTACCTTTGCAGGCATGACAGAAGATTTCGACATCAGAGAAGAGCGCGTTTCTTCGGCAGAAAAAGACTTTGAGAACGCTCTGCGCCCCTTGCGGTTCGATGACTTCAGCGGACAGCAAGGGGTGGTAGAGAATCTGGAGGTGTTTGTCGAGGCCGCCAAATACCGTGGCGAGCCTCTCGACCACACCCTCCTGCACGGTCCTCCCGGACTGGGCAAGACCACCCTTTCAAACATCATCGCCAACGAACTGGGCGTGGGCTTCAAGCTCACTAGCGGTCCCGTGCTCGACAAGCCGGGCGACCTGGCCGGCATCCTGACCTCGCTGGAGCCGCGCGATGTGTTGTTCATCGATGAGATCCATCGTCTGTCACCAGTCGTGGAGGAGTATCTCTACTCCGCCATGGAGGACTACCGCATCGATATCATGATTGACAAGGGACCGTCGGCACGCTCCATACAGATTGACCTGAACCCGTTTACGCTGGTGGGAGCCACTACGCGCAGTGGCCTTCTGACGGCACCGTTGCGTGCCCGCTTCGGCATCAACATGCATCTGGAGTACTACGATCCGGAAACGCTTCGTAAGATTCTTCTGCGTTCGGCGCAAATCCTTGGTGTGCCCATCGACGATGAGGCGGCTTACGAGATCTCTCGCCGTTCGCGCGGTACGCCCCGTATCGCCAATGCCCTGCTACGCCGTGTGCGCGACTTCGCACAGGTGAAAGGCAACGGACGCATCGACACGCGCATTGCCCGCATGGCACTGACGGCACTGAACATCGACCAGTATGGACTGGATGAGATTGACAACAAGATCCTGTTGACCATCATCGACAAGTTCCGTGGCGGTCCAGTGGGAATCTCCACCATTGCCACAGCCATCGGCGAGGATGCCGGAACCGTGGAGGAAGTCTATGAGCCTTACCTCATCATGGAAGGATTCCTCAAGCGCACACCGCGTGGCCGCATGGTCACCGAGCTGGCCTACCATCACCTTGGCCGTACTCCTTTCCGCGAAAGCAACGGAGAGCAGAGCCTGTTCTGAAAGCTTCCTCAGACCTGACGAATGAACTGCACCTTGTCACGGGAGCACTCTTCTTCCTCCTCTTCCACTACACAACCCTCAACCGTAAAATATAAATGGCAAGGAGACAAGGAGTCAAGGAGTCAAGGAGACAAGGAAGACAAGACACCGTGAAGTATTATTACACCTTGTCACGATGAGCCAAAGGTTGTAACGTTGGAGAAGATAGTATAGTCTATGAAACAATCCTTACCAGCCGTTCTTCCTCCCCTCGGGGAGGTCAGGAGGGGGTTGCTCCTCCTCCTCCTCTTTCTTCTTGCGGCGTGCAGCCGTGAGGACAGGGCTTTCGTGGCTATGCTCGACCGTGCCGACTCCCTCCTGCGCGTGAATCCAGACTCCGCTCTAAAGATTCTTTCTCCTCTTTCTCATTCTCCCTCCCTTTCTTCTCCTCCCCTCGGGGAGGTCGGGAGGGGGTTCGGGATGAAGTCCCGTATGCGCTACTGGCTGTTGAAAGCCGATGCCCTGAATAAGACGGATGCTCCGCTACCCTCTGACACCTTGATGAAAGAGGTTGTAGAGTACTACGACCGCCACGGCAACGCCAACGAGCGTATGCGTGCCCATTACCTTCTTGGCCGTGTCTATCATCCAAAAACAATCTTCTTCGTGGTACAGCATTTTACAAAGGAAAAGTTGTTGCAGAAGAGGAAAAGACCGGATTTACCAATAAAGGCCAACTTGTCGCATTACTCATAAAGAG
>Ga0247611_10003402_pt1 | contig 23631 bp, 19 predicted proteins | sample 177DNAGHGhighgp2_FD_192422 | JGI IMG/M metagenome (GOLD analysis project Ga0247611, IMG submission 192422) | Sheep rumen microbial communities from Palmerston North, Manawatu-Wanganui, New Zealand - 1770 DNA GHGhigh gp2 | ecosystem: Host-associated > Mammals > Digestive system > Stomach > Rumen... | reverse complement strand
TCGCCGTGCAGAAAACCTGTTACTTCTACTGTAAATTCATATTCTTCGTCATACCACTTCTTCATGTCTTTGCCTCCTCCGGCTTCTTCCGGCCAAACACATATACTAAGCCCGTTACGGTCACCGCCAGTATCAGTATGTGCAGCACCGTGTGATACACGTCGGGAACATATACACCGTCTATCTCGAGCCACTTTACGGCGCCTTCGAAATAGTGTGTCTTATTCTCATATCCGTTGCCTGTTATCGTGACCAGCTCGTGGCTCATGAACTGTGCGATGAACCATATTACCGACCATGCCAGCACTGCCCACTTACCTATCTTATCCTTTATCAGGAAAAGCACCACCGTCGACAGGTAGATCAGAAAAAATAGACCGTCATCTATATATGATCTCGTGACCAGATAACTGTCCTTAAAACATACACCTGTCATGTCCAGAAAGAACCAGATAAGAAGCAATATCTGGCAGATCAAAAACGTTTTCTTCTTCATATTCCTATTGTTCACCCATATGCTTGTAATACATTTCGAGCTTAGGTTTAGCTGCCACATAGTACTTCTCGAGTCTCTTGTCGAAGTGTTTTCCGAAGCTCTCCATCATGATCTTATCAGCGTCATCGAATGAGAACTTGTCCTTATAAACACGCTTGCTTACCAGAGCATCATAAACATCCGCGATTGCCATGATGCGCGCTTCTATCGGGATCTCCTCTCCCTTAAGTCCTTCAGGATAACCGGAGCCGTCCCAGCGCTCGTGATGGTAGTGCGCGACGTTGACCGCAACCTTGTGGAAGGCCTCATTCTCCGTGCCTTCCAGGATCGAATCAACGATACGGGCACCCTCAGATGCATGCTTCTTCATCTCATTGAATTCTTCGGGTGTGAACTTGCCGGGCTTTCTCAAGACCGCATCATCTACGGCGATCTTGCCCAGATCGTGCATCGGCGCAGCCTGGATGACATTCTTGCAGAACTCGTCTGTCAGGCCGTCCCTGCCGAAGAGAACAAGAATATTCTTCCTGTCCGACGAAGCATCTTTCCTGATCTCATCTATGAGTATCTTAATGACGTCACTCGTACGTCTGATGTGACCGCCCGTGGAGTTGTCACGGCTCTCAACCATCGTTGCCATGCCTAAGATGAGGCGTTCATGCATCTGAACGATGTTCTCTGTCTTTTTCGCGACCTCATCGGAAAGCTGGTCGTTATAGTTTGCAAGAAGCTTCATGTACTTTCTGGAATCAGTGTCATCCGTAATGAAGAACTGGTATCCTCTCGCGTGCTTGCCGTCGTAAAGATAACGGATGGTAATAAGATAGATCTTATCCTGAACTTCATGGTAGAAGTGGTCCTTCGTCTCATCACGCTTAAACTCTTCAAGCCACTTAAAGAGTGTATCTTTAACAGGCTCAAGCCTCCCCGGATTCGTGTCGACATTTATATCTTTAAGGACCGGAAAAACCTTCTGCGCGCTCTCGTTCGAACCTAAATAACGGCCGTCGAAGTCGAAAGACACAAAGCCCGTATCGCCCTTCTGGATAAGCGAATCGACTCCTAAGTCAGTGATGTCATAAAGGCATAATCTGTGCACGATTATTAGATACATCACCTGTGCGAAAACATAAGACAACGGCATTGCGTCGACACCGTCAGGCAGCGCTTTGCCTGCGAAATAGCTTATAAAAGATACAGTCGCCGGGAACATCAGAAGGATGATCGTCTTATTCGAGACATCCTTTTTCTTGAACAGACTGTAGAACATTGCGATAAAGCTTATGACGATGAAGAAAGTGATGACGGCATAAGTCATGGTATGGGCAAAGCCGTATGTTTTAATGAGCCTACCCATTCCTTTGTCGATCTCAAAACTTACGGTCTTATAAAAATACGGCGCATTGCCCATCGTAAGCGCAAAAGAATAACTGACCATTGAGATGCCCGTCAGGACAGCGCTCATCCATCTCTTCAGCTTGATGTGGCAAAGTCCGAAGATGCTCTGCGTGATAAACAGGGCGAGAAAACATCCTCCGATATAAGTGATCTTGGCAGCCGTAAGAGCCGTATTAAGATCTCTGGCGTGCGCCATCATGACATAGCCGAGATTTGCTATCGGAATGAACGCGAAGATGAGCGAGATATGCACATCAAAATGCTTGTGCCATATCGCCAGATATATGAGCGTCAGCAATACCGACAAGCCGAATAATATCTCGTAATAAACGGTCACCTGCTTATCTGTCCTTCCTTAATACTTTTCTAGATTTTATCACCTAAATCAGCCTTGTTTCTGTTCAGCTTCTTTTATTTTTGTGCATTTTTTAAGAATTCTTTTACCGCATTTGCGAACTCTTCCGGGCGCTGTCCCTGCGGTGAATGGCCGCAGCCTTCTATAAGACGGATTTCCTTGTAGGGTGCAGACATTCCGCTGTAGAAATCTTTAATAAGACCTACAGGACATATCCAGTCTTCAGAACCCGAAATGAACATAACGGGCACATCGAATTCCGTTCCCTTGTCACTGATATAAAATGAGTCGAGCACATCGATCAGAGACCCGGACAGTTCATCATATTTCGAGTAATCAAACAGCATGCTTATCTCCAGCATGTACCATCTGCAATCGTCAACTCCCATATATGGAGATGTGATTCCTGCAAATGTTGATACATCATCTGTTACGGGCAAGGGGTGATAAACATCTGTGTAAGTTCTTAACTTCATGATGTTTGCAGTGCTCGGATCTGCCAGGAACGCTTCATATGCTGCTTCCATTTCTTTTGTGTCAGCTCCGCTTGCTTTTGCTTTGCTAAGGGCATCTTCATAGCTGTACTTCTCACCTGCCATATCGCGTTCATCTATGCACTGTCCGATACCTATATATGCAGTAACCTTATCAGCGTGTTCCCTGACATATGCCGAACCCAGCATGGAACCATAAGAATGACCCATAATGATGACCTTGTCCTGACCGAATCTGTCGCATGCATAATCAACCAGAGCATCGAGATCTTCTAACTGCTTTTCAAATGATAACGTCTTATTATCCGGATCTGTTGCAATGTTCCTGTAGTAAGATCTGCCGCATCCTCGTTCGTCCCAGCACAAGACCGTATATTCATCTGTCAGGTAATCGATGAAACAGTAATCCAGAAATGTTGTCGGCGCGCCGGGTCCGCCGTGAAGCGAGATGATGACCGGATTATCAGTCTTCTTTCCCATCATGAGAACATATTCTTCCTGGTCGATAAGTTTGATATAACAGCCTTCATTTATGCCTCCCTTGTAAATAAACGCACGGCTAACTTCCCTGTAATTTCTGATTGCGATTATTCCTGCGAGAAGCCCAAAAACGAGTACCAGGACTGCAATTCCAAGCCCCTTAAGGATCTTGACCGGAAGCTTTCTTTTCTTCTTTCCGCATACTTCATTCTTGTGCGCCTGATGAATTCCGATGTGGCCGATCCCGAGGATAACAGAGCCTGCGATCATGATGATGTTTCCGCCGTAGATTCCCAAAAGGAAGAATGCGATAACAGGATAAGTCGCTAAAGCCAGGGGCATTCCGAGGAAGCTCTTATAGAAATCATTCATGGTTTTTTCCGACTTGAAATATCTGATCCATGCAATGTCATAAACAACAAGGTTAAGAAGCGCGAGGATCAGCACGGAACTCCAGAAGTTCAATCCGTGGAAATTGAAGTTAGAAAAGATGAGTGCAGCAGGCGTAACAATAAACTGTCCGATGCGCTCTAATGCGAGCAAAACCTTATTCTCATTCTTCGCATACTTGTCGTAGTCTTTCGGCTGATTTCTCGTCCAGATAAAATTCGGGATGAACAGCATCAAAAGCATTATCAACCCGATATATGAAAAACCTAATTCCATTATTATTTCTCCAATCTTTTAAGGAAATCTCTCATCGCGTTTTCGCATTTGTCAGGCTCTAAGAGATATACGCTGTGACCGCAGTCTAATTGCACGATAGCAGCGTCAGCAACACATGAAGCATAGCCCTCGGCATATTCTCTCCAGCCTTCTTCAATCGTTCCGTCGGAAATTATCAGAAGAGTCGGAATATCAGGCATCTTCATGCTCTCGATCACTGTGCGGTCATGAATAATATAATCTCCCTCTCGTGAAACAGTCTTGTTACAGAATCTGCTGCAGACAAGAGCCATATAACTGTTGATTTCCTCATCCGAATAGCCGTCAGGGATCGCGCCTTTAACCAAAAATCTAAGGATTCCGGCTTCTCTTGCCACTCTATACCAGAAATAGCTCGGGGCTGATGATTTTATCTCCTTCTCGCCAAAGTGATCGTAAGCGCCAGGAACTGCCATATCGAGACCGGCAATCGCTTCCACTTCATCAGGAAAAGTCTGCGCCCAATATACTGTTTCAAGACCGGAATAAGAGTGCGGGCATAAGATGTAAGGCCCTTCAACTCCTACTGCCTTAAGAGCCTGTCTGTCCTGATCTACTCTTGTCTCTACATCTCTTGAACCGTCAAACGCGTCGCTGTAACCGTATCCGAATTTCTCGATGACGACAACTCTATAGTCCTTTTCAAAGCGGTCAATAAATCTCTTGTAACCGAGGATCGGTGCAGTATCTCCTGAGCCTGCCAGGAACACTAATGTATGCTTGCCTTCTCCTGCCACATATACACTCATGTCATGGCCGTCTACTTCAACCTTCTGACCATAGATCTGGTTTTCCAAAAGGTCTTTTTCTGATGCTAAACAGATCTTGTTGTAAACACTCGAAGCGATAAGCATTGCTGCAATGACACAGACGATTCCGAGTAAAACTTTTCCTGTATTTTTCAATACTTTCTTCATAACTTTTCTCCTTCAAATAAAATGCCGGGCAAAGACTGCCCGGCTATTTAATTTTTCTATCCCTTTATCTATTCCCTGATCCTCGGAGGTAATTTACGGGCGCCCCCGAGAACGGATCCATATCCAAAACCCGGGGACATAACAAATACCTCCGAAGTCTTAACTTAAATTATCCGGACCAAAACTTTCCGGAAGGAGATCACCTAAAGTGAATTCCTTGTAATCATCGGCACTCCTGGCCAGGTATACCTTGAAAGAAGGCTTGCAGAATTCTCTCATCACCTGCCGACAGACACCGCAAGGTGCACAGTATTGCAGATCTCCGTCTCTCTTGCCGCCGGCGATCGCGATGGCAGCAAAGTCTTTATGGCCTTCGCTTACAGCTTTGGCAATTGCAGTTCGTTCAGCACATATGGAGGGGCCGAATGCGCTGTTCTCGATATTGCATCCGGTAAAGATCTCACCGTCTTCAGTAAGGACCGCGCTGCCAACCAGGAAATCCGAGTATGGAGCGTAACTTTTAGATCTCATTTCAACTGCCTTTTGGCAGAGATCGGAAATTGCATTCTTTTCGATCATCCTTAAGCCTCCTTTAAAGATATACCGTGCCGTTTGTTGGTGCCGGGATCATTGGTCCCCCGGGCTTATTACAGCCCGGATGAGGAACTCTTACTTGATCTCGATGCTGCCTGCGTCAACCTCTACCTTGATAGAACCTGCGCCTGTACCCTTTGAACTGTAATGTCTGCCTGATGAGTTCTTGCCGACCTGGATCGAACCTGCGTCAACTTCGCACTCGATATCATAAGCATCAACATCATTCAAGCCCTTGATCTCTACGTTTCCGAAGTTTGATTCGACCTCTGCATCGACGAGATCAGTATCTTCAATATGAACGTTGCCTGCGTCCGTGCCGATCGTAAGTTTCTTGAATGCGGAATCCTCGATCTGGATGTTGCCTGCATCTGCATCGAGATCTGCCTTGTTGAATGAACAATCCTTGATGACGATGTTGCCGGCGTTGAAATCACCGTAGAGGTAATCGCCCTTAACATTCTTCATGTTGATGTCGCCTGCGTTGATGTTCATTTCGAGAGTGTCGAGATTAACATCTGTACCGAGCGTGATCGTGAGCCTGGGGCTGTTGATCTTATAGAATGAGAAGCTCTGCTTGTTCTTCTGTGTTGCAACGAGCTTGCCGTTCTCGAAAGTAACTTCCGGCTTAAGTCTCTTGTCACCGGAGTACTCGATTCCCATAAGTCCTGATCCGTCCTTTACCTCAAAAGTGACTTCGCAAGCCTTAAGGTCCAGATTGATCGCCTTGATCTCGCCCTGTGCATTAATTACTGCATTCTCTCCGTCTGTTAATTCATATGTTGTAGCAACTGTATCGATGGTGTCGTCCTTAATGAATACTCCTGTAAAGAAAGGAATGAAGAATCTGACACCTGCAGAAATAATTACTACTGCGATAGCGATGATGGAGCAGATGATGATGGGAGCCTTGTTTACTTTGCGCTCAGACTTCGGTACGAATTCCTCGCTCATCTTGCCTGATTCATTGAGGGCAAGGAGTCTGTCATATCCGTTCATCTTGATATTAGAGGATGTGATAAGGAATACGCCCAAAGCAACGAATACGAACATCATAGCTGCACCGATGTTTGAGTTAACATAAGGAATCTTATCGATAATGATAGGATTGATAAAGCTCAGGATGCAAAGGCCGATACCGAAAGAAGACATGAGGCCGTATGAGTGCTTGAAGCTCTTTCTCTCATTTCTTACATATTCAGCGCCTTCAATGCTGAGTGAACATTCCTTGTTCCTGACTTCTGCATATTCCTTGTTCTTGATGCCGGAGAAAATGAAGAGTCCTACGGCGATCGCGATGATACCGAACATTCCGCCTGCACCGATGATATCAAGGTCGATCGGCAGGATATCTGCCAGGATAGGTGATACTACGCTTAAGATGCAGAGTGCAACTCCAAGAGGTGTTAAGATCGACTCTGTGCTGATCATGCTGAGGTAATCCTTAACTCTGTCGAGTGAGAGCATCGGCTTGTCTTCTGCGGGATTCTCAGTTACTGCTTCGGAAATGCCGAGTGAATCTGCGAGCTCATCGAGATTACCGAATTCTGAGATAACGATACCGACAGCCTCGTTCTCTGTTTTGCCTTCTGCGATAAGTTCTTCGTACTTATCTTCCATCATTTGGAGAAGCTCTGACTTGGCTCTCCTTACGGCTTCCGTGTTCGGAAGATTGCGGAACATATTGTCCAGATAATTTCTAATAGCGTTCATTTTATGTACTCCCCTCAACCTGCAATAAACTTTTCAATAACTTCTTTTGTAAGTGTCCACTCCTCACACTTAGCTTGGTAATACTCCCTGCCCGCCGGTGTGATGCGGTAGTAAGTCCTCTTCTTTCCGCCTGCCAGATCCTCATCTACGAAAGATTCGATGAACCCGTTCTTCTCCATTCTCGTGAATGCCGAGTATAGCGTCGTTTCCTTGATGATGTACTTATCTTCGGACATCGTGCGGATCTGCTTTGAGATCTCGTATCCGTATGACGGTGAATTAAGAAGCAGGAACAGAATGATGATGTCATTATATCCTCTAATGACATCGCTGCTGATTTCTGCCATAGTCTATCTCCTTCCAGTTTTTGTTACGTCTGTCGTTGCTACGTCTGCCGTTGCTTCGACTGTCGTACTACGTCTGTCGTGGTAACTATAACACCCTGCAAAAACGATGTCAACAGAAAATGCAATATTTTTTCGCAAGAGCTCGAAAAGCATTACAACACTTATATCCCAAATCTTTATATATTTTTCGCCCGCGCGTTGTTATATTAAATTCATAGCTCAAAAAATCCTTAGAAAAGAGGTACCGCCATGGAACTTTATGTAGACATCAGATTCCTTAACAATTCAGGTGACGGCTCAAAGGAGAAGCCCTTCGGCACGATCTCCGAAGCTGCAGCAATCGCTAAACCGGGCGACACTGTTCACGTAGCACCCGGTGTATACAGAGAATATGTATCACCTGCAAACGGCGGTACCGAAGAAGCTCGCATCACATATGTGAGCGACGTGCCCCTTGGTGCAACGATCTCAGGCGCCGAGCAGATCACAAACTGGAAGCCTTACGACGGAGACGTTTATGTATGTGAGATCGAAAATTCGATTTTCGCGCCTGACTACAATCCCTACACGACTTTCTGCTACGGCGACTGGTATTTCGCAGGCAAGAACAGACATGTAGGATGCGTTTACATCAACGACAGAAGGCTCTATGAGGCAGCTTCCGTAGACGAAGTCATCAAGGCGCAGGTCTACAAGTGCTCATGGGTTCCTGAAGAATCAAAGTATAAGTGGTACGCCGAGCAAAAGGGCGATAAGACAGTCATCTACGCAAACTTCGGCGGGCTCGATCCCAACTCCGAGATGGCAGAGATCAACGTCAGAAGAATGTGCTTTTTCCCCGCTGAGACAGGCCGCAATTACATCACGGTAAGAGGCTTTAAGATTTGTAAGGCAGCTACCAACTGGGCACCTCCGGCAGCATGGCAGGAAGGCATGATCGGACCTCACTGGTCAAAGGGCTGGATCATCGAAGACAACGAAGTCTATTTCTCCAAGTGCTCCGGCATCGGCCTCGGCAAATACTTAGATCCTGAAAACAACCACTACTTCACATATGAACATTTGAAGAGCCCCACGCAGATGGAGCGTGATGCAGTCTGCCGCGGTCAGTATCACGGCTGGCTCAAAGAGAACATCGGCAGCCACATCATCCGCCGCAACAATATCCACCACTGCGAGCAGGGCGGCATCATCGGACGTATGGGCGCTGTTTTCTCGATCATTGAAGACAACCACATTCACCACATCAACAACATGATGGAATTGGGCGGCGCGGAAGTTGCCGGCATCAAGCTCCACGCAGCGATCGACGTCATAATGAGAAGGAACCACATTCACCACTCCACGATGGGCATCTGGACAGACTGGGAAGCACAGGGAACGAGAATTACACAGAACCTCCTGCACGACAACCAGCGTCCTGAATACGCCGCACCTCTCAATGGCGGCATGGGCAGCGAAGACATCTTCGTCGAAGTCGGTCACGGCCCTACATTGATCGACAACAATATCCTCCTGTCCGACGCATCGCTTCGTATCGCAACACAGGGTGTCGCCATGGTCCATAACCTCATCTGCGGCGCATTCACATCCGTAGGTGCAGGCACAGACTGGCGCTACACTCCTTACCACATGCCGCACAGGACCGAAGTCATGGGCTTCATGACGATCCTCCACGGTGATGACAGATTCTATAACAACATCTTCTTCCAGAAGCACCCGAAGACTTCCTTGGTATCTACTTTCGATGACGGCAGGGTCGAAGTCGAAGAGCGCGTGGTCGGAACACATGTCTGGGATCAGTATCCGCTCTATGAGGAATGGATCAAGCAGTTCGACCTCGAAAGTGACACGCCCGACATGATGAAGATCGCTGAGGCGCATTTCGGCAAGCTTCCCGTCTGGATCGACGGAAACGCTTATCTCGGCGGCGCCCTGCGCTTCTGCAAGGAGAAGAACTATCTTATGGACGAGAAGACTGACGTCTATGTAAATGTGCGCGAAGAAGGCGACAAGGTTTATCTCGACACCAACCTCGCAGATGCTATCGGTCCGTTCACTTCTGAACTTGTCACCACAGACGTCCTCGGCAAAGCATTTGAGCCCCAGCAGAGATTCGAAGATAAGGACGGCAACGACATCATCTTCGATACTGACTACTTCGGCGCAAAGCGCACGGCCATCATTCCCGGCCCGTTCGCTACGCTGGATATTGAAGGCATCAACGTAGTTCTTTAAGTTCTATATAGTTCGAAAATAAAGGCTGCTCCTATGCAGCCTTTTTAATTATCTCTCGTTCAGGACTTTCTGAGCTCTATCCTGGGCGATCTTGATAACCGATTTAAGATCTTTCTGTCCTACGAAATAAGGTGGCATCTCTTCAATCAGGATGATGTTGATAGCTGCATCTGAAGAATCAAAATGAGTGCAGTTCATGATAGTATTCTCAAGAGAATTCAGGTCATCTTCCGTAAATTTCATCCTGCTGCCATCGAACGGCTCGAAAGTCACGTGGTTAACACTAAATTCATTGTTTGCCCTTGGGCCGTTGCAGTAGTCAAGAACAAGGCCTGATGCCTTCTTAAATGCTTCACGGCTTACAGTAAAAAGATTCGATTCAGCGAACTTATTCTGTATCTCATCAGCAAGCAGTATCTTCACAAATTCCGCACAGGCATCGATATTCACAGCCTGTGAAGAAACAGCAACCGAAAGGTTGGAGCGGAGCATGGGGCCGCGCCCGTCGGCAGAAGGAATGCCGAGAATTGCTCTTGCGCCCTGCATCTCATTGACTCCGGCAAGATACTGTGTAAACGAAGAATAGGTAACAAACCTTGCAATCCTTGAATTCTGTTTGCGCTCATCAGAAAGCATTTCCTCTGAATCCCACGCAGGGCCCTTCTCCGGAACGTTGTTCTTGACGAATTCGGCAAGTTCGGCAAATTCCGGCCCTGAGAGATCGATCTTCCCGTTAACGATGAATTTGTCACTCATCGAATTAAATAAATCCGTGAAATAAAATGCCTGGCCGTAAATATTCAGATCGCATCCGTTGAGAGCCCCATAGAGGAACTCCTCATATTCCTTGGTCGTAAATCCAAAACCTGAAGCACCCGCATTTGCAACATCGGTATGGATGCCTTCGATCTTGAACGTGACCGGAAGCTGATAGAGTTTTCCGTCGGTCTTCGTTGCATTGATCACGTTCGTAAAATACTTTTCCGGATCAAAGTCACCCAGGTATTTGCTTAAGTCAACAAGATTATTGGGATTATTCAGCCTTCCCATATCATCGGCGATTATAAGGATATCGGGACCCTCACCGTTAATGATATCCATAGCAAGCTTGTCGTTCAGTGACATATTGCTCTGAAGCAGTGCATTTGATACATCATCCTCACTTTCATCCTGCTGTGTCATATATCCATTATCAACTGTGTAGCGGCCTGTAACTTCGATGAAGTAGTCTTTGTTCGTCTCATTAAAACGGACCATCGCTTCGGAGATCGTCTGATCCACATATCCGTTCGCGGCATAGAGTTCAAGAACAGTCTTTCCTGCATTAGGGTTTTCTGTGGCCTTCGTTATTACATATATATCGAAGTTTGCTTTAGTAGAATTAATTAACGAGAAAGTTCCGACACGGCCTCCGAGAAGAATGATTCCGTTTTCTGAACAATCTGCTATTGTGCTATTGCAGAGAAGTTCTTTATTGATCGGACAGGCATTGTAGTTGAAGAAATCTTCGATCTTTTTGTTCTTCATGTCGATCTTTGAGATACCGACAGAATTTGCGAAATATGCCTGTCCGTCCTTACCGCCAAACGTGTTATTAATCCTTTTGAAATCGATCCATTCGTAGTCTTTGCCGTCTACTTCAACTGCCTTTTCAGCCTTGATATCAACTTCAAAATATGACGATTCATTAGCCGATGTCCACGGGAAAGGCACCATGAGTCTATCGTCATCTAAAGACAATATGATCGGAATCCCCCCCAGGTAGTAGCAGTCCGGTTTTATAACAACAATATGCTCTTCTCCTTCATAAGAAATGATTTTAAGCTTGTAATAAGATTTATCTGATGAAATGTCATATTCCGACTTTGCCAGAACAATATATTTCCCTGCAATAAATCTCTCGTAATCTCCCGAGCCGTCATTTTCGCCAAGATCTCGTTCATCAGTTTTCTCTCCAGTTAGCACATCGTTATCAACCTCGACAACAATTTGCGATCCTCCCTGATAATTGTAAATTCTCGATGTGATCTTGCCATTATGATACTCGACGGAGCTTACAAATCCCTGGTCGGAAAGATACTGATTCAAATCAATAGAACGAATCTTATCTCCGGTATTCCTGTCAACTATGGTAGCAATAAAGTACGAGTAATCACGGGAATCGTAATTCTCCGTATCATCAGGACGTGCAAGGTTTCCGTTTGAAAAAACTACAATATACTTATCATCTATGCCAACCAGTTGTTGCTGTCCATATTCGATTACTTTCCCCTTGGTGTCGAGGTCAGGCTCGATACTATAAACCTTTGCATTGAACCAGGGATCTTCGGGCGTGATCTTTCTGGCTTTTTTACCAGAGGCCTTTTTTCCGCACGATGCAATTGATAACAGCATCGCGGGAATCAGGATCAGAGATAATGTTTTGCTTAATAGCGTTCGTTTCATTTGTTGTATTCTTCCCACTGTTTTCTTACAGAGTTTATATATTCGTCCATACCATCTGCCTTGAGTTTTGCAGTATGTTTCCTGACTATTTCATCAAAATCATTACCGGTAAGACTATCCATAAAGTCATAGAAATCACTCGAGATAGCACTTCTTTTGTCATTGATTGGGTGAAATCCTGCAAAGGGGGACAGCGTCATGCTGTCATAAAAAGAGAAGTAAGCTTCCTTACGGTTGCTGTCAAAACCTTCGCCCCTGACAGGATGCGTGTTTATGAACAGATTCAGATTTGTTTTTGTAAAGTGGTTATAAAACTCTTTGCGCTCTTTACCATCCACGTCTGCCACATAACCGTCTTTAAGTATATAGTCCTCGTCCTGCTTACCATAAAGCAGAAGGTTTCCGTATTTTTCTTCTCCATATAGGATTCCAAGGAAATCAATGATTGCATCTAATTTATCTGTGTTTTTGGAGATTCCTATTGAGGCTGCGATCTGAGACGGAAGACACCTTTGAATTTGTTTTATTCTGATATTTTCTTTTAACAAATATTCTTCTGGTTCACCAGCAGCTAATACCACAAGGAACTTGCCAGATTCAAGATTTTCTTTCTCATCGATATAAGCAGTATTTGCGTAATATGACACAGACTTAGGCATAAATCCTTCCGTTTTCATCTGATTAAGCAATTTAATATAACTGATCAGTTTCTCAGACTCTAACGGGTTTTCTATCTTCATGTTGTCATAATCATAGAGGAGACCATCTTGAATATCACATCGTAACAGATCTCCGATATCATCACTATTTAACAGATATTGAAAGCGCGGGGCATCCTTATCATTCCACTTGGCATTTTTGACTATCTCGTATATACCTTCAAGACTTCCATCCCAGTTCTCAATTACTTCATTGCTTAGATAATCCCTGTTAAATGCGGCAAAAACCGTCCATTTTACCGGTGTAGGGTTCGGTATGGAATAGATATGTCCATTAAACTTAACTCTTTCCCACCAAACCTTTGGGAAAGCTTCATACAGTGCTTTTCCTTTTTCAGTTGTGATCACCTCATCAAGATCGAGCAAAGCTCCTGAATTGAAAAGATTGATGAATTCACTGCTCCCGTCATCATAACCCAGAAATGCAACATCTATATTTCCGCTTCTCAGTTCCTTCTCAATGGTCTTGAAATATTCACCATTCTCAGCATCGTCATCAAACTGGGTTAATTGAAGCCGGTATTTATGTCCGTCTTTTTTTAGTTCCTCATTAAAAAGTTTCAGATTTTTATCATCTATACGGCAATAATACGTAACAGCAAAGTTAATTGTTGTTATGTCAGGATCATCAGAAGTTGTATCATTTTGATTACTTTGTTCCATAATTGTTATCATGAACTCATCCTTCTGAACGCATGATACAAAAGATATTGCCATAGTAGAAATCAGAACTATGCTGACTAATTTACGCAGGATTATTTTCATTCATTCCCCTATTTTTATTTCGTTATTTCATTCTAATATCTTTACTCTTGCATTAAATAGCATTAAATCTGTTTATCTGATTTGCAAATCGTTTTTGATTTGAATTGATTAGAATATAAATTCGCGGTGGTCTTACTAATAGATATCTAAGACCACCACGAATCGAATTATTTAACCTTGCCAATATTTATTTTCAGTGGTTCCCTTCCAGGTTTGATTAGATACAGAAACACTATGGTTGCTGGTTACACGCTTGTTTAAGTCACCTGAAGGCTTTGTAATAGTTACTGAAGCTGTGCCATAGTTTCCTTTTGTTCTAGTTATCTTATGTATTGTGCCTGTTGGAATATATACACTAACAGCTGTTGACTTTACACTTACAGCACCACTGCCATTATAGTTTGTATAGGCTCTTGCTTCGTCTTTATTAATTGTCGAATTACAAGTTGCTTTAGAACCATTAATAGTGACGGTTAGACTTGATGCCGCAAAAGCAACACTGCTAATACCACATATCACACCTAATGCAACGCCTAATGCCAGAATTCTTTTCCCAATCTTTTTCATAATTGATTATCCCATAATAATAGATAATTAATTGCTTCTATTGTTCACAACAACACTAACAACCCATTGGTCTGCACCTCCATTATCCCCAGGATGCTTATCAATACTGACTTACAAACCGATACTGATTAGTGATTTGTTAATAACATGAATGTCATAAGTAAATCAATCGAAAAAGCCAAACTCAGGGATAAAGTAAAAAATCCAGGGATAAAGTAAAATTTGTCAAATGAAGTTAATGCATTATCAACAATATTAGTTCTTAGAATTTGTGGATAATGACAGCATCGGACAATAGTAATTTTCAAGCAGGATTTGCTGGCTTTGCAAATATCACGAGGTGTTATCGGCTAGTGCAAGACCTAAACCGGTGCCTTTGCTGCCGCGGGAGAGGCTCCCCTTTGGCGAAGGACTGCTTAGGACTCTTAACATTTCCCCGTTTCTCTGCAGAAAAAACCGGTAATTGTAAGCGTATCACCAGCGCAGGCAATTTCGATCGCTGCTGTTATTTCTCTTCTGCGGGCGTCTCTTTCGCGTCCTTGTCCTTCATGAAGCGGTCGAGAATGCCGGAGAAGTATTTTCCGGCCGCCTTGTCGATCTCGAAAACCTTGATCACCTGAATGATGATGATCGCGAGAACAGGACCGATGAGAAAGCCTGCAGCGCCCCAGATGTAGACACCTGCAGCCATTGCGATGAGCGTGATGAGCGGGTGCATCTTTAAGGACTTGCCGAGGACCGCAGGTTCAAGGAAACGGCGGATGATCGACATCAGGATGAGGCCTGCGAGCAATATAGCTGCGGAGATATACTGGCCGTTTGCGACCTGGTAGATCATCATCGGAACCATCGTAGCGCTGACGCCTAATACAGGCAGGAAGTCGATGAGGGCGGTGATGATGGAGAGCACGATGGCATATTCGTGAAGACCTGCACACCAGAAGACGATCAGGGATTCAACAGCGGTAATAATGAACAGCACGAGATAGCCGCCTAAGACACGGAAGACCGTTACCGAGAGCTCGTTAAGGAGTGTGAATACCCTGTTCCTGAACTTCTTGTTGGGCGTATTCTTTACGAAGAACTTCATAACAGCAGGACCGTCATTGATGAAGTAGAATCCGCTTAAGACGATGCTGATAACGAAGAAGACTGCATAAGGAAGGTTACCGACAAGTCTGCCGACTGCAGAAAACGCGTCATTAATGAACGTAGGCGCCTTGTTCGCGATCGTCTGGCCCATGTTGGTGACACTTTCCTTAAGAGATTCGATCATGTCGGGCGTAAGGAAGCCGCCGTTGTCGGAACTGAAGCGGTCAAGTATCTGCGTATTAACCATCTCGGCAGGCTTGATCGTCCTGGTGAGCTCACCAAGCGTGACCAAAAGGCTGTTTGCCTGATAGATGAGACCTATCAAAGCGAGCACGATCAGTATGAATACGACGATATTTAAGATTACATAGACGGTTATCGATGTTTTGGTGTGAGTGGACTTTTTCTTGCCCGGCTTGATCTTCGTGGCATCCTTGTCGAAGGTTTTTGAGATAGGCTTTGCGATAAGGACGGAAGTCTTCGAGAGAAGGAATCCTATAAGGAACGGAACCAGGATCACGACAACTATCTTGCCTGCATATGCCAGACCGGCAATAATGGCCACCATGAGGATGAACTTGAGCATCGACATGACCGATGCCCTGTCTCTCTCATATCTTTCAGTATCGCTGAGGACCTTGTTTTTTGTTTTTTCTTCCATTTTTACTTTATTATCTCCCATATTATTCCCCTGTAACTTTCCCTAAGTAATTGCTATCCCTTTATAATCGTACACCCTTCAACAGCAAAATCCAGAAGACGGCCAGTATCAGGATGCCCAAAATGAACGTCAGATTAAAACCTGAGAATACACTTTCTGACCTCGCGCCTTCAGCTTCTTCGATCTTTTTGCTGTCACCGTATATGTCTGCACTGTACGCGAAATGGAATTCACCCAGAGTCTTCCTGAAGAACGCCATAAGTATTACCGCTACAACGATCGCCGGGATCGATGCAAAGTAGAATGTGCTCGGGATATCGCTGTAGACCCTTACCGTCGTGAGGTCGACCTCAAAAACGACATTATCTATCAGGATCCCTGTGATCCTCGCGCCGAGCAGCGTCAGGATCGGGCCGTAGATATTCTCAGTGTGATTTCTTACGATGCAGAGCCACCAGCCGATTATCAGGATCGCGAAGATATCGAGAAAATCGAATGAGAAGGCCGCAAAGAACAACGGAATGAAGAAGTATGCCCATCTCCTGTTCTGTTCGGAAAATCCCTGCCATACGGCTCCCAGGAAAAAGAGCGAGAAACCGAATCCCGGAATGATGGTGTCGATCAGGATCTCCAGGATCAAGGTCTGGCCGGATAATCCCTCGACATGATAGAAAACTGCCGGGAATACGACCGAACCTCCGAATCTGAGCCAAAGGGCTGCGGTTATATTGTGGATAGATGATTTAAGAAGAAATACCGGCGCACCTGACAGGAACGACAGTATGAGCGCGCCGATCCCCGTGTAGCGTCCGGTGATGCAGAGACCGCCTTTCTCGGCAAGCAATACGGAGGGCGCGACAAAAGCGAACATCACGATCACGATGACTATTACAGCGCAACCGATAAGTGATGTCGAAGAGAACTCAAAAGCGCCCGAGAACATGAGCTTTAAGAGCAAAAACGCCAAACCCATGCCGACAGAACCGAAGAATACAGGATATCCCCAGTTATAAGGCTTTGGGAATCTGAACGCGTTGACTATATGATTTCCCACGGACTTTAAGAAATCCATCAGAAATAAACTCCAAACAACTTAAGTGTCATGAACAGCTTTTCGAAGAAGAAAGGCTCCATGATCGTAAAAACGGCGCAGCCCAGAGCAAGGAAAGGTCCGAATGCCAGATAATCAGGGTCTTCTGCGAAGTGTATCTTTGCCTTCTCCCTCTGGATCTTAAGCTTCTCCTCACGCGGGTCGTCGGCATTCCTGATCCTGTTCTTCTCACCGTTGATCCTCTTGATCTTCCTTACAAGAAGCGGGATCGCAAAGAACAGTGCCGCGAAGATCGCAACATATATAAGCACGATAAGACCGTAACATCCCGTGATAAGGCCCGTAGCGAGCAACAGCCATACATCGCCCATTCCCATGCCTTCCCTGCCGAGGAAAGTAAGTGACAGTGTTCCAATGAGCCAGATAAAGCCGGCTCCGACAAGTGATGCGATAACCTTGTTGAGGAGTATCATCCACCACTTTGCATCAGGGCTGAACCATACGGAGCCCTCGAAAATATCGGCGAGCACTGCCAAAACGCCGCAGCCACCGATATACATCGTGAACTGGTCGGGAATGATCCTGTTGAGCTTATCAGCCATCATTACCAGCACAAGTGCCGGAATTACAAGGAGAATGACTGCCAGATGCATGGGTTTGAAGTTATCGATATAGTCCGCGCGGCAGAAAAAGATCGCCAGGCAGTAGCTTGCAGCACAGAAAACAGCGGCAGCAAGGCCTTCCGGGAAAGGTCTCATTCGCTTGGACGGCCTGTACTTGGGATCTTCCGGAGTTACACCGTAATCCTGAAGCCATTTGTCGGGGATGATCCCGAACAGATATGTACAGAGCGCGCCTGCAAGCACTCCGGCCACAACGGCCAAAACGTAGTAGATTGCTATATTCATAATCAGTAGAAGTTTAATATACCGTAAGGAAAAATACAAATGCGGAAGGCCTCCGAAGGGCATATTCACGCAATAATCATACGAAGTTCAAATCTTCTGTTAAAAATCGGTAAATTTCGGTGATTTTTGTTCATTTTCAGAGGTCTTCGTTGTCAAAAAAACACTCGTGAATACTGGTTTTCGAGCCCTTTTTGGCTAAAAACACGAACTTGTTTTAAAAAATTGCGTGCATTCCGCGATACAGTTATAATCAAACGTAATTATTTTGGAGGTAAGTAGATGTCTTTGGGGTAAGAGAGGCATCGAAGACTGGAAAATGGCAACAGTTACAGCAAAAGCGCTTGAGCAGATGATGCAGGCCCACGTCAGAGCGGAGACAGGATTGAGTCTCGAGCAGGCAACACCACGCGATTACTGGACAGCACTCTCTAAGAGTATCGTTGAGATCATCGCAGAGAACTGGATGGCAACAAGACACAAGTACAATCAGGGCCGTCAGGCTCACTACTTCTCAGCCGAATTCCTTGAAGGCCGTTCAATGCTCAACAATCTCGTAAACCTGGGTATTTACGATCAGGCAAAGGACGCGCTCGCTTCTTTCGGACTTGATATCACAGACATTCTCGAGCAGGAGACAGACCCCGCATTGGGTAACGGCGGCTTAGGACGTCTCGCAGCATGCTTCCTCGATTCATGCGCAACGCTCAATCTTCCTGTTACAGGTTATGGAATCCTTTACCGTTACGGCCTCTTCAGGCAGGCGATCGAGAACGGTTTCCAGAATGAGTATCCTGACTCCTGGATGGAGCACGGATATCCTTTCATTCTCCCCAGATACGACCGCAAGGTTAAAGTACACTACTCCGACATCGACGTCTGGGCAGTTCCCTGCGACCTTCCTATCACAGGTTACGGCACCAAGAACGTTAATCTCTTAAGGCTCTGGAAGGCTGAGCCCGCACAGGAGTTCAACTTCAACCTCTTCAATTCACAGAGATTCGACGACGCCGTCATCGAGAGAAACCGCGTTCAGGACATCTGGAGAGTCCTCTATCCGAACGACACTTCCTACGACGGAAAGGTACTCCGTGTAAGACAGCAGTACTTCTTCGTTTCCGCATCCCTTCAGGACATCATCTACAGATACAAGAAGGTTCACGGCGACGATCTGCACGATTTCGCAAAGTACAATGCTATCCAGCTTAACGATACGCACCCCGTAGTCGCTATTCCTGAGCTCATGAGACTTCTCGTTGACGAGAACGGCATCGAGTGGACTGAGGCATGGGAGATCGTTAAGGCAACATTCGCATATACAAACCACACGATCATGGCAGAGGCACTCGAGAAGTGGGATATCTCCATCTTCCGTTTCCTCTTCCCCCGTATCTACGAGATCATCGAAGGCATCAACAACCAGTTCCGTGCACAGATGTACGAAGCCGGCCTCTATTCAGAGCTCATCGACCGTATGTCTCCTCTGGGCGACGGCAAGATCCACATGGCCTGGATAGCTATCTACGGCTCACACTCCGTAAACGGCGTTGCTGCCCTCCACACAGACATCTTGAAGAACGAGACACTCAAGGACTGGTACAACATCTATCCCGAGAAGTTCTCCAACAAGACAAACGGCGTTACACCAAGAAGATGGCTCAGAACCTGCGATCCTGACCTCGCTAACCTCATCACTGACCTCCTCGGCAGCGATAAGTGGGTAACGAACCTCGACCTCTTAAAGGATCTTGAGAAGTATAAGGACGATGACAAGATCATGAAGAAGTTCATCGCCATCAAGAAGGCCAACAAGAAGCACCTTTCCGAATATCTCGAAAAGACAAAGGGCATCAAACTTAACCCCAACTCCTGCTTCGACGTACAGATCAAGCGTCTCCACGAATACAAGAGACAGCTTCTTAACGCCCTCTATGCCCTTAACCTTTATGACAGACTCAAGGAGAATCCGAAGCTCGACATGCCTCCGGTAACGATCCTTTTCGCTGCAAAGGCTGCTCCGGGCTACTTCAGGGCAAAGGCCATCATCAAGTTCATTAACGAGATCGCCAAGCTCATTGATTCCGATCCTGCAATGAAGAACAAGCTCAAGGTCGTATTCGTTGAGAACTACAACGTCTCCGTCGGCGAGAAGATGTTCCCTGCAGCAGACGTTTCCGAGCAGATCTCCACAGCAGGCCTTGAGGCTTCCGGTACAGGCAACATGAAGTTCATGATGAACGGTGCCGTAACCCTCGGTACACTTGACGGTGCTAACGTTGAGATCGCTGAGTGCGTAGGCGATGACAACATCTACATCTTCGGCTGCCGTTCACAGGATATGGCTGCTACAAAGGCTTACTACAACCCGAAGTGGCAGTATGAGAACATCCCCGGCCTCAAGAAGTGCTTAGACCGCCTGGTTGACGGCTCCTTCAATGACGAAGGCACAGGCATGTTCAATGACCTCTTCAACGGCCTCATCTACGGCTCCAACTGGCAGCCCGGCGATCCTTACTATGTATTGGGCGACTTCGACGACTACAGAAAGCAGAGAGACCGCCTCTACAAGGATTACCAGGACAGCCTCGAATGGGCAAGAAAGTGCTGGGTCAACATCTGCAATTCCGGCAAGTTCTCCTCCGACCGTACGATCAAGGAGTACGCTTCCGGCATCTGGAAGATCAAGCCTCAGAAGATCTGATATTTCCGGTAAATTTACTGATTCAAGGGCGCTCCGCATGTTCGGGGCGTCTTTTTTCTTGGGGTGCGTTTTCCCACGCAGCAAATCTGTTGGCCTGAAAAGAGATTTTAGGCCGACGGCCCTCCCATCCACAATTAAGGATTTGTTGCCTTCTAGGCGGACAGAAAGAGCAACATTTAGAGCAACAATGCCAATGTTGCCTTATTTGTTGCCTTCTAGGCGGACAGAAAGAGCAACATTTGAGGCAACACGCGGACAGCCGAGTTGTACGGGCATGTAACACGTTTTGATTGAAGATGCAGACCCCCAATTGTCAAAATATCCTTAAAATATTATATATAATGACAATCCCGTCCATTTTGTTGTATAATTTCTTTTAAATCTTTTAAGGAGGAACTTAATATGCCCATTTTCCAGGACCAAAAGGGAAAGAACATTTCCAACTTCCAGAAGATGATCGACGAGAAGAAAAATACCATACGCAAGTATTACGATGAGATCGGCCATCTCTATTATGGACAGTACAAGGATGTTAACGTTGATATGACAAAGGATATCAACGCCAGATGTGAATCCATCTCCAACCTCTACATTGAGATTGAAGACCTCAATGTTAAGATCCTCCGAGAGAGAGGCCTCAAGAAGTGTGCAGTCTGCGGCACGGAGAATAACCTTTCCAACGCTTTCTGCTTCAAGTGCGGTGCAAGATTTGATGACGCTGATGCGGTTCCCGCTGACGTTATCGCTCCTCCGAACGCTTCTGCTACGCCCTCTCGTCAGGAAAAGAAGACTACAATAGAACCCGCTGCGGCACCTGAACTTGCAGCAACAGCAGCTCAGACACAGGAAGCAACAGACGAGGGCAAGGAGGAATAAGGAGCAATATGGCAAAGATTTTCGAAGAAGAGTCAAGAACATTTTCGGAGTACCTCTTGGTACCCAATCTCACAACTGAGAAGAACACACCTGATCAGGTAGACCTGTCCGCACCTATCGCAAAGTATAAGAAGGGCCAGGAAGAGTCACGCCTTAAGATCAATATCCCTATGGTATCTGCAGTAATGCAGGCTGTTTCTGACGACGGCATGGCAATCGCGCTCGCAAGATGCGGCGGTCTGTCATTTATCTTCCAGTCACAGTCCATCGAGTCACAGTGCGCCATGATCAGAAGAGTTAAGAAGTACAAGGCCGGAATCGTTGAGTCCGACTCCAACCTCTCTCCTGAGGACACACTCGAGAAGGTAATCGAGCTCCACGAGAGAACAGGCCACGGCACTGCTGCTGTTACAGAAGACGGCACAGCTGAAGGCAAGCTCTTGGGCCTCGTTACAACACGTGACTACCGTGTCAGCAGACTCTCGCTCGATACCAAGGTCAAAGAGTTCATGACTCCTATCGAAAAGCTCGTTACGGCACCTGAGGGCACATCCCTTAAGGAAGCAAACGACATCATCTGGGACAACAAGATCAACCAGCTCCCTATCGTTAATTCAGAAGGAAGACTCGTTGGTCTCGTTTTCCGTAAGGACTACGAATTCCACAAGGCTAACCCCTATGAGCTCTTAGACTCAGAAAAGAAGCTCATCGTCGGTGCCGGAATCAATACAAGAGATTATCAGGAGCGTATCCCTGCCCTTCTCGAAGCAGGCGCTGACGTTCTCTGCCTTGACTCCTCCGACGGTTTCTCCGTATGGCAGGAAAGAGCACTCAAGTGGTGCAAAGAGAATTATCCTGACGCCATCATCGGCGCAGGCAACGTTGTTGACGCTGAGGGCTTCAGGTTCCTGGCTGACTGCGGCGCAGACTTCATCAAGATCGGTATCGGCGGCGGTTCCATCTGCATCACACGTGAGCAGAAGGGTATCGGCTGCGGCCAGGCTTCCGCTGTACTCGCTGTAGCAAAGGCTCGTGACGAGTACTTCAAAGAGACAGGATATTACATTCCTCTCTGCTCTGACGGCGGTATCGTTCATGACTACCACATGGCATTGGCTCTCGCTATGGGCGCTGATTTCATGATGCTCGGACGTTATTTCGCAAGATTCGACGAATCCCCTACGAGAAAGCTTCTTGTAGGCGGTACATATGTTAAAGAGTATTGGGGCGAAGGCTCCAACCGTGCACGCAACTGGCAGCGTTACGACGACGGCGGCAAGGGCGGCAAGATGGCTTTCGAGGAAGGCGTTGACTCTTACGTTCCTTATGCCGGCAACCTCAAGGACGGCCTGGACGTATCCCTTGCAAAGGTTAAGGCAACAATGTGTTCCTGCGGCTCCTCTTCCATCGAAGAGTTCCAGCAGAAGGCACGCCTCGTAGTCGTATCCTCAACATCCATCATCGAGGGCGGCGCACACGACGTTATCCAGAAGGAAAACGACAGAACAGCGAGATAATTTTCGAAGAATAAACGATATCCAAATAAAAGGAGACATAACATGGCTGACGAAATCATCAAGAAACAGATTACCAAGGAAGGTTACGACGAATTACAGAACGAGCTTTCCGAGCGTAAGACCAAGAAGAGAAGCGAGATCGCTGCAAGAATTGAAGATGCTAAGGCACAGGGCGACCTTTCCGAGAACTCCGAGTACGATGAAGCAAGAGCCGAGCAGGCTGAGAACGAGACACGTATCGAAGAGCTCGAAGCTATTCTCAAGGCTGTTGAAGTTGTTGACGATTCCAACCTTTCCACAGATAAGGTTTCTCTGGGTTCCACAGTAACCCTTCAGAACACTGCAACAAAGCAGGAATACAAGTATAAGCTGGTCGGTGAGTCCGAGATCGACTTCAAGAAGAAGAGAATCTCCGAGAACTCCCCTGTAGGAAGAGCTATCTCCAACCAGAAGAAGGGCAAGACAGTTTCCGTCTCCACACCTTCCGGCATCATCAAGTACAAGATCATCAAGATCGAGAAGTAATCCTGTACACCGCATTTTCGAAAACTAAAAAGATTAGAGAGTAACTATGGCTAAGAAATTCGTACCTCAG
>Ga0247611_10003401_pt1 | contig 23637 bp, 12 predicted proteins | sample 177DNAGHGhighgp2_FD_192422 | JGI IMG/M metagenome (GOLD analysis project Ga0247611, IMG submission 192422) | Sheep rumen microbial communities from Palmerston North, Manawatu-Wanganui, New Zealand - 1770 DNA GHGhigh gp2 | ecosystem: Host-associated > Mammals > Digestive system > Stomach > Rumen... | reverse complement strand
GGCTGCCCACTCGTCAACATGTTCCGCCATAGGTGATGACGGGGTGATCGGGTAAATAGCGGCTACCTCGCTGAACATATAACTGATATGCGCAGCTGCCTCATTACCATCACATGTGATAAATTTCTTTTCTTTTGCCATTGTTTTTTAGAAATAAATAAGAGTATAATGTAGAATGATCGTTAATACGTTGTTGTCAGTAAAGGAATCCCAACAGCCACAGGGGGATTTGGTTGCCTTTGCCCACCTCGGTGTTGTAGCGGGCATAAAGCGTGTCGGGAGAGAGGCGCATGCGGCTGCTCTGTGAGGCGTCGCAAATGCGGAACTTCAGATGGCCGTCCACCAAATAGGTGCTGTCATGACCTGCCTGGTTCACCTTGTGGTCCTTCCACATGGAGTTGACGAAGAATGTCTCCATCACATCCTGTTGCTCCACACGGCTCGGATAGATGGCATATATCAGGTTGGAGTTGTGGAGCATCACTTTAGACGGTTTCTTGGGGAATGACTGGCCGTAGGGGTAAATCATGTTGATGAGGCGGGCATCGGCAAGATATTTGATGTAGTTCATCACCGTGGCACGGCTGGTGTCGATGTCGTTGGCCAATTTGCTGATATTGGGTGCCTTAGGACCATCAACGGCGAGGTCGTAGAACAGACGCTTGATGCGGGTGAGGTATTTCAGTTCTATCTGCTTGATGAGCAGGATGTCCACCTCGGTCATCATGTTCATTGTCTTCAGGAGATTCTCCGAATAGTTGCGGCGCTCCTGGAAGAAGGGATAGAACCCGTGATGGACATAGTCCTGGAAATACTCCTGTGGACGTGCCTTGGGCAATATCTGCTTGATGATGTGCTCATGGTCGGCGAGTATCTCATCAAGTGTATAGGGACGGAAATTGTTGCCGGTCATCAGGTTGAGAAACTCGCGGAAGGAGAAGCCGCGCAGGTTGTAACTCTTCACGATGCCGTTCAGTTCGGGGTTCTCTTCCTTCAGGCGCATCACGCTCGAACCTGTGAAGATGATTTTTAGGTCGGGATAACTGTCATAGCATTTGCGGAGACCTTTGCTCCAGTTCTGCTGCTTGAACACTTGGTCTACCAGCAGCACCTTGCCGCCTTGGCGGTAAAACTCACCTGCGAACTCCTCAATGCCCTTCTCCTGGAAGTAGAAATTGTTCATGTTCACATACAGGCATTGCTTGTCGCGCGTGTCGAAGTTCTCCTTGGCATATTGCAGCAAAAAGGTAGTCTTGCCCACACCGCGAGTGCCCTTGATGCCGATGAGACGGTCGTTCCAGTCTATCTCATCCATCAAGCCACGCCTAACCGGAGCATGGGTATGCTCTACCAGGTAGGTGTGTGTGCGGAAAAAAGCCTCCATTTTGTTGATTTGTTTTCAATGCGCCGGGTTTTCTCGCCCTCTATCACGGTAAATGATTTGCAAAGATACACTTTTTTTCCTAATTTGCAAAGTGTAGTTTGCAAATAATGAGAAAATTTTCTATTTTTGTGTCAAAAACGTGATAATGGTCAAACGGCTGTTCGTTTTCAATCCTGAGCACGACTTGGTGCTCGCTTGGGAAAAGCGGGGTGGAAGACTGACTCCGCCAAGGGCGGCGCGTCTGCTCAGACACGACCTGGGATTCATCCCTGCTTTCATGGCTGAGGATGGCGATTGGGTGATGGTGGATGATGTGGAAGCGGCGCAGCAGGCTGCAGCTCCTTTCTCTGAATACCTGCCCGATATGCGGTGGGTGTCACCCGAAGAAATCGGCCGGATACCGGAGAAGGAGAAACATCTCTTGAAATGCTGTCCGTGGGGATGGGATGAGGATGTGCGCACCCAGTTGCTTCGGATAGGGTTGAACGAAAGACTGATGCCGACTGCTGAGGATTTGGTGAAGATACGCAGTCTTTCGCACAGGGCAAGTACGATTGGTTTGCTTGATGAGATGGTGAAATCCCAACCACAGGTCATCGGGATGCGAAAAAGCGTGGACAGCCTCGATGACGTAAAGGTTCTGCTGCGGCAATGGAATAAAGCGGTGGTCAAGGCACCGTGGAGCAGCAGCGGAAGAGGCGTGCGCTTCATCGAGGGGTCGCTCACGGCAAGCGAGGAGGGATTCATTAGGCATGTAATTGAACAGCAGAAGTCGGTCATCGTAGAACCATACTATGATTGTGTGCTCAATTTCGCGCTGGAGTTTTCGCTGAGAGAAGACCATGCTGTGGCATTTGACGGCATCTCCGTCTTCAACAATGCAGGGGCGGCATACACAGGCAATCTGTTGGCTTCCGAGCATGTCAAGCACGCCATGCTGGAAGAGCATGTCGGCCGCCAAACCTTACTCGAAATGACCAGCCGCATCAGTCAATGGTTGGATGTGCAGACAAAGACAGACAACCAGCAGAATGGGGGTGATGACAGACTTTTCAATGGACCGGTGGGGGTGGACATGATGTTGGTACGGACATCCAGTGGGATATCTGTCCATCCATGTGTGGAGGTCAACCTTCGTTGCACCATGGGGCATGTTGCTCTTCACGTGGAGAGACGTACTAAGGGAAAATACCATTTGATGGCCATCAGATATGAGAATGGGAGGTATTTTCTCGTAGTTGAATAAAAAGACAAAAAGAGTCCCCAGTCTTCTCAGATAGAAGGCTGGGGACTCCTGGCTCTCTGACCATGCTTACCCTACATAGTGCTTCGGGGAAGTGTAATGGTAAGTATAAATCATGGCAAGAATAATGCCCAATGCAATCAGCACCAAGACCCAATAGGTAATCTTTCCAAGAATCTGCCTGCGCTTGATGGATGACAATCCTCTCCGTTTGAAACGGTCGGAGTCGTCCATGTGCTTCTTTTTCTTGCTGCTATGGTGATGGTGGTGATGGTGATGATGCTCTGAAGAAGAACTACTGGAAGTAGAACTGCTTCTATGCTCGTCGGGATTGCTCATGTTCTGCAGATTTTATGTCCTTTTCAACTGATGATGATTGTCCGAAAACTCTCTATATCAGGGATTTTGAACGAAATAAATGACGTTTTGTTTGCTAAATCGCTGCAAAATTACAATTATTATGCATAAAAATGGATGCAGAATAGTTAACTTTTATTAAAAAGCGGTATTCGAATCCCATGCCCCCCATCTCCCTCCCCTTGGGGAGGGCAGGGGAGGGGGTTTTACATTCCACAAGCAATTGTCAGACCGGCCATCACGATGCTCACCATTGACATCAGTTTGATGAGGATGTTGAGGCTCGGACCAGAGGTGTCTTTGAAGGGGTCGCCAACAGTGTCACCCACGATGGTGGCCTTGTGGCAGGCAGAGCCTTTGCCGCCGAAGTTTCCTTCCTCGACCATCTTCTTGGCATTGTCCCAGGCACCGCCTGAGTTGGCCATGAACACTGCCAAGGTGAAACCGGCTGTCAGACCGCCGACGAGGAGTCCCATGACACCTGCCACACCAAGGGCAACACCCACGACGATAGGAATGACTATGGCGAGCAGCGATGGGAATATCATCTCCTGTTGGGCACTGCGGGTGGAGATTTCCACACAACGGCTGTAATCGGGAGTTCCCTTGCCTTCAAGGATGCCCTTGATCTCACGGAACTGACGGCGCACCTCCTCGACCATCGATTGGGCGGCGCGACCTACTGCTCCCATGGTCAGGCCGCAGAACAGGAAGGCTGCCATACCGCCGATGAAGGCGCCGACAAGCACTTTCGGGTTCATCAGGTTGACCTGGAAATAGTCCATAAACTGCGCGATGTCGGCAGTGGTGGGGTTGATGGCTCCATAGGTGTCCGACACGAAGTTGCCGGCAGCATCCACGGTGCGCTCCATGGCAATTTTCACCTCTTCCACATAGGAAGCGAGGAGGGCGAGGGCGGTGAGGGCTGCCGAACCGATGGCGAAGCCTTTGCCTGTGGCGGCAGTGGTGTTGCCGAGGGCATCAAGGGCATCGGTGCGCTTGCGTACCTCGGGTTCCAGTTCGCTCATCTCGGCATTGCCTCCGGCATTGTCAGCGATAGGACCATATGCGTCGGTGGCCAATGTGATACCGAGTGTGGAAAGCATACCGACAGCAGCGATGCCGATGCCGTAAAGACCATGTGACATGCTTGCTGAATCCATGCTTAGGCTAAAGCCGTTGGCACAGAGGTAACTCAGCAGGATGGCGACGGAGATGGTCACCACAGGTACCATGGTGGAAATCATACCGGTGCCGATACCCTTGATGATGACGGTGGCAGCACCCGTCTGTGACGACTCTGCTATCTTCTGGGTCGGTTTGTAACTATGCGAAGTGTAGTATTCTGTACCTTGGCCGATAATCACACCAGCCACAAGGCCTGTCACCACTGAGAAGGAAACGCCCACCCAGTTCTCAATACCCAAGAGGTAGAGGATGACGAAAGAGGCAATGGCGATGAGGATGGCAGATGCGTTGGTGCCCACGCCTAAGGAGTGGAGCAGGTCCTTCATCGTCGCTCCCTCCTTGGTGCGGACGAGGAAGATACCGAAAATGGACAGGAAGATGCCCACGGCGGCGATAATCATAGGAGCAATGACGGCTCGCATCTGCATGTCGGGGTTCATCGCGAAGGCGGTGGCGCCAAGGGCAGCCGTAGAGAGGATACTGCCACAGTAGCTCTCATAAAGGTCAGCACCCATGCCGGCTACGTCACCTACGTTGTCGCCCACATTGTCAGCAATGGTGGCAGGGTTGCGGGGGTCATCCTCAGGGATGTTGGCTTCCACCTTGCCCACAAGGTCAGCACCCACATCGGCAGCCTTAGTATATATACCGCCGCCCACACGGGCAAAGAGGGCCTGTGTCGATGCACCCATACCGAAGGTCAGCATCGTGGTGGTGATGATAATCAGCATCTTGGCGTCGCCGTGATAGACGGCATTGAGGACAATGAACCACAGGGCAATGTCGAGCAGACCGAGGCCTACCACCACCAAACCCATCACGGCACCGCTGCGGAAAGCGACGCGGAGACCGCGGTCCATGCTGTGGCGAGCTGCGTTGGCAGTACGGGCGGAGGCGTATGTCGCCGTCTTCATACCGAAGAAGCCTGCCAGTCCGCTGAAGAAACCGCCGGTGAGGAAGGCAAATGGCACCCAGGGATTCTGCACATGAAGCACGTATGCCATGAACGAGAATATCAGGGCAAGGACGATGAACACGATGAGCACCACGCGGTACTGCTGCTTGAGGTAGGCCATCGCACCACGGCGCACATACTCGGCAATTTCTGCCATACGGGGTGTGCCTTCTTCCTCACGCATCATCTGCTTGAAGAAATACCATGCCATACCCAATGCGCACACCGAGGCAATGGGGACTAACCAAAATACTGAAGGAATATTCATAACAGTGACAAATAAATAAAAAAATGTTTCTCTCTGCCTACAAAATTACTTCTTTTTCAAGGAAACAGCGACAAATGTTTAATAATTTTTGTTAATTTCAAGTGATAATTGGCATCGAAAATAAAAATGCCCGCCAGGCATGTCGCCGGCGGGCATTATGCTTACTCTGTTAGAGTACTATTTCACAAACGTCTTTCCATTCTTGATATAGATACCCTTGGTCACATTGTTCACCCTGCGGCCTGAGAGGTCGTAGATAGCACCGTCGTTCTTGGCGCGCGGAGTAATCTCTGTGATGCCCATCAGCTCGTCATAGTCCTTAGCGTCGACGAACCTGATGTTGAACACATAGTACCAACCATCTTTCTCGAAGCAGAGCTTGGAGTCGAAGGGAGCTTCCAAAGCCTCACCGGTGTTGGTGATGACGAAGGCGGCCTTGTTGTCTGCCGACTCTTTGTCGTCCACCTCAATGTTGATGGTGCCAGCATCGTCGTAGATACCCTTCTGGTTGAGGATGATACCGTCATAGACAGGATTCAAACCTTCCTCCATGAATACCTCTTCCTCATTGAGGGCCTTCATAATCTTGTCGCTGGTAATCATGGTCTTGAGGTTGTTGATGCCGAGAGTCTTCATTGCTTCTGTCAGGTCAACCATAACGGTCTGAGGCTCGTCATTAGCAGCTACAGGGAAGATGATGCTTTCCTGACCGATGGTGCGGTCGGCGTCGGTAGCGTCAGCCTCGTTGATGCTGAACTCCTCAAAGCGGAAATAATAGTTGTTGGCATCTCTCAGTTTGTTGCAGTTGAAGGCTACTGTCCAACCACCCACCTGTTCGGTGGCATTGATGGTGGTCTCTACCTCAAATTTCTGCCACTCTTCTGTCAGGTCGAAACTGCCGAGGAACACATAGTGGATGTAGTCACCAGGAGCACGGTGAATCTGGGAGTCAATCTGTGCTGGTTTGTCAGCACGTGCCCACATCACGAAACGAACCTTCTGGTTCATCTGGAACTGGTGTGGCTGTGAAACGAAGAACTGGGTTGACCAGTCAGTGATTTCTTCGTCTTTCCATTCCATTTCGCCTGTGTCGTTGTTGAGTCTTTCCACATGCTGGTAGAAGACGCCACTGGGTTCCTCTATTTCTGTTACCTCGCCGGTTTCAGGATCTTCAACTGTTGTAGTCTTTGTGCCTTCAACAGCTTCAAGTGAGGTCACATTGAATGCTGGTTGACCGTCCACTGGGTCGATGACGATACGTGCGGGCAGGTCTTGGTTGAGCGCAGCGTCACGGCCAGTGTAGTAGCTATAGCCATTGACCACTTTGTCGTTGATGGTCTCACTGGTCAGGTCGGTGTTCCTCAGCATGTTGAGCCAGCCAGTGAATTCATTCTCAACCTGGTCTTTAATCTCAAGTTTGATGTCGTCGAAGTAGAAGTTGTTGCCGTCTGTCATGGTAGAGAGGTTGAATGCCACGGTGTGCATCTCCTTGCCATCGTTCTCCTTGGTCATGTCGGTGGAGATGATGGCTTCCTTCTCAATCTTTGTCCACTCTTCGGTAACGTCGATGTTGCCAAAAAGCTGGTAGTGGTTGTAGTTGCCTGGCTCAAAGTGTGCCTGTGTCTCAATGTGGCAAGCCTTGTCGGCCCTTACGCGCATGGTGAGCTTCAGAATCTTGCCACTCTCAATATTCTGCCTGACATAGATGAAGAACTGAGAGTCCCAACTTGCGAGACTTGTTTGTCCATCAGGAGTGACTTTGGTACCGGCTTCGTCTGCCTCAGCCTCGGTGCGTACGAAAACATGGGCGCAGTGGTTTTCTGGATCTGTGGGGTCTTCCACGATGTTGGCAAAACCTGAGGTCTGCACATCATTGGTGCGCCACTCGTGTACCCAGAAGCAGGACCAATCCTCAGCCTGCTCTTCCTCCATGTGGCCATTTTCTACCAAATCAACGAATTTATTCTGGCCGAACATGCTGGCGCAGATAAATACGAAAGTGAAAAGAGTAAAGAATTTTTTCATAAATGATTGTTATTAGTTGATAAAATAATTAGGTAAAATATCAGTTTCGGTAAAATTTGGTGCAAATATAGGATTTTTACTAATAAATGGTTTTGTTATTTGTAACTTTTTTTTTTGATTTTCAAAAAACAATTACGGAAGCTTGGTTGCTTGGTCATCTGGTTGTTTAGTTGTTTGGTCATCTGGTTGTTTGGTTGTTTGGTCATCTAGTTGTTTGGTTGTTTGGTCATCTAGTTGTTTGGTTGTTTGGGAGCTTAGACATTACTCCTCTATATCCTAAAAGTTCATTTGTCTAAACTCCCAAATTGCTAATTACCCTAAACGACCAAACAACCAACCCCCCAAACGACCAAACACCCAATCACTTCACCGTGAAATCAAGTGCCTGAAGGTCTTTGTCCATGGATGAGCAGCCATAGAGAATTTGGTAGCGTCCCGAACGGGTTGACAGTTCATCGATGGTCGGGTCATAGTACTCAAATGCCTCACCGTCGAGGGTGATGACGGCTTTGCCAGTCTGACCGGCAGCCAGTTCCAATTTTTGGAAGCCACGGAGCGACTTGATGGGCGCCTCAGGATAGTCGAGTGCCTTGACGTACACCTGCACGGTCTCTGCACCTTCACGTTTGCCGGTGTTGGTGACAGGGACAGTGAGTGTTACCTTGCCGTCCTTCTTCATCGATTTTGCAGAGAGCTTGCCCTTGCCATAGGCGAAAGTGGTATACGACAGGCCATAGCCGAAAGCATATTGTGGCGTACCTTTGAAGTAGCGGTAGGTTCGGTTGTCCATGCTGTAGTCGAGGAAGTCGGGCAGGTCATTGTTGGAGCGGTAGAAGGTGACGGGGAGTTTTCCGCTGGGGTTGTAGTCGCCAAAGAGGACATCGGCGAGGGCTTTCCAACCGCCCTGACCAGCATACCATGCCTGAACGAGTGCGTCGTACTGTCCCTCCACACTGCCGAAGGCAATGGCGGAACCGGAGCAGTTGACGACAACCACTGGGCGTCCTGTGGTGTGCATGGCTGTGATGAGCCTTTGCTGTACCTTGGGCAGTTCAATGTCGGCTTTGTCGCCGCCCTCACCCTCCATCTGGGCGGAGATGCCGCCGATGACGATGATGGCGTCGGCCTGGCTCACCTCCTTGGCGAGGTCGGAGAAGTCAACGAGTACGCGCTCGCAGATGTCACCACGGAACATGGCGAAGTTGCCGTTGCCTTTCTTGTACTCAATCTCCACGTCGTAGGTCTCGCCTTTCTTGACTGGGAATGACTTGTATTCCACGTTGCGGCGGAAACCGAATCCACCTCTGCGGCCACCAGCCTGGGCTTCTTCCACCACCTCGCCGTTGACACGGAGCACATAACCATTGTCGGTAGCGAAAGTGTATTTCATGTCACCGGTGAAGGTGGCCTTGTATTGACCGGTGATGCGCATGGAGAGCTCGTCTTTGCTGACGCCCTCTGCGAATCCCCATGCTCCGAAGGTGGAGAAGTTGAGCTCGTTATAATAGGCGGTCTTGGCGGGTTCGCCCTCAAGTTGCTTGTTGTTGAAGAAATCTATTTTCACACCTTTCCCGTCGTTGAAGTCTTGCAGGTGGTGTACGGTGGTGTATTCGTCAGCGAGCTCGCATGCCTTGCGGTAGATGACATTGGCACCGGGCACCGCAGCCTTGATGCCTTCGAGCAGCGTATGGGTGTGTTCTTTGGTGGGTGTGCCTCCGTAGTTGCCGTTGAGCAGGGCGGCATTGTCGGCATTGGGTCCCACCACGGCGATGGTCTTCAGGTTCTTGGAGAGCGGCAGTGTGGGCTGACCATTCTTGAGGTTGTTGGTGAGCAGCACCATAGACTCACGTGCTGCCTGGGTGGCGAGGGCGTCGTTCTTCTCACTGCTGATGACCTCGGGACCAAGGTTCGCCCAGGGGAGTTGGTCGGCAGGGTCGAACATACCCAGTTCGAAGCGGCCCAGAAGAGTCTTGCGGAGGTGGTAGTCGAGCACGCTCTCCTTGATGAGTCCTTTATCCAGTGCCTCGGTGAGTACCATGAACACCTTGCCGCACTCCAGGTCGGTGCCATTGAGCACGGCGTCGACCGATGCTGAGAGCGGGTCGGGATGGGTCTCATGCTGTCCTCTGTTGTAGAAGTTGTTGATGGCGTCGCAGTCAGTGAGTACAATGGCGTCGTAGCCCCATTTGCGGCGCAGGATGTCCACCAGCAGACGGTCACTGGTGCAGCAGGGCTTGCCCTCGTAGCGGTTGTAGGCGCACATCACCTCGCGCACATTGCCTTTCTTCACCAGAGCCTTGAAGGCGGGGAGATAGGTCTCCCATAGGTCGCGCATCGAGACGGAGGCATTGTAGCTGTGGCGAAGGGGTTCCGGACCGCTATGCACGGCGTAGTGCTTGGCGCAGGCATGGGTCTTGAAGTAGTGGTCGTCGTTGCCCTGCATGCCCAGTACGGTCTGCACGCCCAGAACGGCGTTCAGATAGGGGTCTTCACCACAGGTCTCCTGTCCGCGTCCCCAACGGGGGTCACGGAAAATATTGACGTTGGGGCACCAGAAGGTGAGTTCGGGATTGCCTGGGTAGTAGGTCACACCCATCGGAACATTGAACACATTGTGGTCGGAGCGGTTCCAGTTGGCACGTGCCTCGTCGGAGACGGCGCTGAACACATCATATACTTGCTTGGGATTGAAAGCTGCTGCCATGCCGATGGGCTGGGGGAACACGGTGTAATCGCTCTGGCGCACACCATGGCATGCCTCGCTCCACCAGTTGTAAGAGGGGATGCCGAGACGGTCGACCGACACCGACTTGTTCATCATCAAGCCTACCTTCTCCTCAGGAGTGAGCAGTGAGAGGAGGTTCTCCACACGCTCGATGTACGACAGGTTGGCGTTGCGGAAGGGGTAGGCGTGGTCGGGGGCGAACTTGGCTCCGTCGTTGTTCACGTTGGCCTTCACAGAGAGGGCGCCGAGAGGACGGCCGTCGCCATCGAGAAACTCCATGCTGCGGTAGGTCTTGCCCTGGGAGGTGGAGGGGTAGAGGGCGAGCATCACCTTGACCTCTCCGCCCGGTTGGATGGCCTCATCAGGATAGAATGCCTTGAGGCATACGCAACTGGGTATCGCACGCCCTATCTTGACGGGTGACTTGGTGCCGTTTTTCAGCGTGAAGGTGTGGTATACGGCTCCGTCGGCGGCCTGGATGTTGCCGAAGTCCCACTCATAGGTGTCAAAACTGACTGAGCGCTTTTGCTGTGCCTGCATAGTGGCAGCGACAACAAAAGTACACAAAATAAGGGCGTAAATCCTTTTCATGATGTAAAGCTTGTTGATAATAATGGATGAATAGTTGCGACAACCCCTTAGGTTATCGGCAACAAATGTAAGAATTTTAGTGCTACTGCCCAAACAAATGTGTGATTTCTTTTCCTTCTCGTTCCAATTTGTTACAAAAGCACAAGTCTTTGAAACGGGAAAATATGAAGATTCGCACTTGAACAAATCATTTTCAGAGGATAGTTTCATAGGTTTGATGATGACCTATTTAATATAAATAGGTGTGAATTTGGGGAAATTGTTGAATATTTAAAAAGGTGACTGGGGTATGTTTTGTTAATTTTTTATGTCTTTTGTTGATTTACATGATACTTTATTTCCCAAATTCACAAATAGTATCAGTAATGGTCAAAATAGTATTATACTTTTTAAAGGATTTTAAATATCTTTGCAAAAAATTTTAGATACGATCGTCGTCATTACCTCCAGACATTATAAGTCTGATTTGTGGTAACCTATTCTAAACCTAAAAATGCCTATGATGATACAGCGGGTATCAAAAGGTCAAGATTATTTTTTTTAACCTACTATAATGTACTTAAGTATGCTTTTAAATTTCAGAAAGACAGTGCTGCTTATGGGCGCTTGCATAGGACTGGGGTGGCTTTCTCCGGCTTATGCTGAGACGTCTGAAGTGACCGCTGCTGCGGTTCAGCAGACAAAGAAAGTCAGGGGTGTCGTCAGCGACGCGAATGGACCCATCATCGGGGCTACCGTCATGGAAAAAGGCACCAGCAATGGTGCTGTTACCGACATCGATGGTAACTTCACTCTCGACGTGCAGCCAGGTGCTGTGCTAGTGATTTCCTACATTGGTTATACTACACAGGAGATTCCTGTGGGAAACCAAAGCTCTTTCTTGATCAACCTCTCAGAAGACTCTGACGTCCTCGAAGAAGTGGTGGTCGTTGGTTATGGTGTACAGAAGAAGAAACTCGTCACCGGCGCCACTTTGGAGGTGAAAGGTGAGAACATCGCCAAAATGAACACCACTCAGGTGCTCGGCGCTCTCCAAAGCCAAGCTCCCGGTGTGAACATTCAGGCCAATTCTGGACAGCCGGGCGACGGATTTAAAATCAATATCCGTGGTGCCGGCACCAACAGCAGCACCAATCCTATCTACGTCATCGACGGTGTGGCTGGTGGTGACATCAACGCCCTCAATCCTGCCGACATCGAGCGTATCGACGTGTTGAAGGATGCTGCCTCGGCTGCCATCTATGGTTCGTCGGCTGCCAACGGTGTGATTCTTATCACCACCAAGCAGGGCAAGGAAGGCAAAGTAGAGGTGAGCTATGATGGCAACATCGGTTGGCAGAATGTCTATAAGATGCCCGAGCCCCTCAATGCTAAGCAGTACATGGATGTGATGGACCTGGTGAATCATAATGCCGGTGGACCACTCTACAACTGGTCAAGATATATTGATGCCGACCTCCTTGAGGCTTATAGGAACGGCTCAAACAAGGGCACCAACTGGGTGGAGGAGTTCCGTCATAAGAATTCCATCGTGACCAACCACTCCATCAACCTCACCGGTGGCGGAGAGGTTTCCAAATTCTCCACAGGTGTGGGTTACCAATATCAGGATGGTGTGTTCGGCGGTCCGGTGAAGTCCGACTTCAACCGTTTCACCTTCCGTCTGAATTCAGACCATGTGATTTACAGGGTAGGCGACAGGGATGTTGTCAAGATTGGTGAGAACCTCTACTTCCAGCATCGTCAGAGCAGGGGTATCCAGATTGGCAACCAGTATTCCAATGACCTTTCCAATATGTTGCGTGCCAACCCTTGTGTACCTGTCTACAATAAGAATGGTGAGTACTTTATGTGGGATGACATCAATACATCAGGTACTGATGGTTGGTTCCCCTACAACAACTTCACCAGCAACCCCATTGCTGCCGCAGTCTACAACCAGGCGGGTAACAACAGAAGCAAGAGTTTCAATCTCAATGCCACGGCTTTCATCGAGGTGCAGCCCATCAAGAACCTGACTTATCGCGGACAGGTGTCCTACAAGCAGTGGTCAAGCAGCTGGTGGTGCTACCTCCCCACATTCCGTATCCATGACAACTCGGGTGGTTTCCGCAACACCGACCAGACAACCGACAATCTTTCTCTTGGATGGAACTGGAATTTGGTCAACACATTGAACTATCGCTTCGACCTGGGCAAGAACCATTTCGACATCATGGGCGGTATGGAATACTCGAAGTCGCGTCCGCAATACGGTGAATCGGTGAATGCAACCGCCTCGGGCAACATCTTCGGTGATGCCATACATGCCTACATGCACAACATGACAGGCCGCACATCGGCTGTCGTCGACGGTTATCCCAGTGGTTATGATGCCAAACTTTCCTACTTTGGACGTCTCAACTACGACTTCAATGAGACCTACATGTTCACAGCCATCATCCGTGCCGACGGTTCCTCGAAGTTCGCTCCCGGCAACCAGTGGGGTTACTTCCCCTCTGTATCTGCAGGATGGGTCATCTCCAATGAGAAATTCATGGAGGGTACCAGAAGTTGGCTGTCGTTCCTGAAACTCCGTGCTGGTTGGGGTCAGAACGGTAACGACAATATCGGTTCCGTTCTGTGGAAGTCCAACTTCGATTTTGGTGACTACGGACAGTATTCCTTTGGCAATACGAAAGATTCCTACACACAGGGTGCCTATCCAGCCAATATCGAGAATCCCAACCTCAAATGGGAGACTTCACAGCAGACCAACGTGGGCCTCGACGCCCGCTTCCTTGGCGGTAGGTTGACCACTACCTTTGAGTGGTATGATAAACGTACCAAGGACCTTCTCCTCTGGGTGCCTCTTTGGGCTATCGTCGGACAGAACGGTTACACCGCCAATGCCGGTGCAGTGAAGAACACTGGTATTGAGGCATCGGTGGGATGGCAAGACAATATCGGTGATTTCAAATATGGTGTCAACGTCAACTTCGCCATGAACAAGAACAAGGTGACCGAAGTGAATAATGCCAACCATTTCATAGAAGGTGGCTCTGACCTCATCGCTCAAAATACAGGATTTATGGCACGTATGGAGGAAGGATATCCCATCGGCTATTTCTATGGCTACAAGACAGAAGGTGTCATCCAGAACGAAAGCGACCTCCAACACTACCTCAGCAAAAACTGCGGTGGCAATGCTGTCAACTCACTCCAAAATACGGCTATCCAACCAGGTGACCTGAAGTTCGTCGATGTCAATGGCGACGGTATCGTCAACGCTGATGATAAGACAGAGATAGGCAGTCCGCATCCCGATTTCACTTTGGGTGCCTCCATCAATCTGGCATACAAAGGCTTTGACTTCTCTGCCACTGGCTTTGGCTCATTCGGCAACGAGGTGGTGCGCTCATGGCGCAAGAACACCGACTCGCAGTTTGAGAACTACACCACAGAGGTTTTCAACTACTGGCATGGTGAGGGTACATCCAACAAGTATCCCATGCTGAAGCCTGGCAATATCGGTGCCAACTGGCAGCAGGTGTCTGACATCTATGTGGAGGACGCTACTTATTTCCGCATCCAAAACGTCACCTTGGGCTACGACTTCGCCACTCTGCTCAAGAGCACATGTCCCTTCAGCCAGCTCCGCGTTTACTTCGCCGCTCAAAATCTTCTTACCTTCACCGGTTATAAAGGTATGGATCCAGAGAACGGTATGGCCCTCAATGGCAATGAGCCTTGGGTGACTGGTGTCGATGTTGGCAACTATCCACAGCCACGCACATATATGGTGGGCGTGAACGTGAAATTCAAGGACAAGAGAGAGAAGAAAGCTGCCGCTCCTGCCGTTCAGACCAAGATTGAGTATGTGACCGACAACAGCGAAATCGACCGACTCAATGGCGTGGTCAACCAACTGCGTGCAGACAACGAGCGTCTGAAGAACCAAAAACCGACAAACACCACTACCGTCATCACCGACGAGAAAGTGGTCACCTATCCTTACTTCGTGAACTTCGAAATCAACAAGACCGACATCGTCAACCGTGAGCGCGTCAACCTGAGCACCATCGCTCAGATGATCAAGCAGAACCCAGGCAAGAAATATAACGTGATGGGTTATGCCGACAAGGCAACTGGAACTGCCGACCGCAACCAATGGCTGGCTGAGAACCGTGCCAAGAACGTTTACGACCTTCTCATCAAAGAGTATGGCGTACCTGCAAGCAGCCTCATCCTTGACTCAAAGGGAGGTGTGGAGAACCTGTACTTCAACGATCCTCAGATGAGCCGCTCGGTTATCATTTCAGAGGTTAAATAATCACTGAGCAGTTAACATCAATCATTTAGATTTATAGAAAACATGAAAAAAATAGCATATTTCTTAAGCGCAGCACTTTTCGCAGGTACTCTGGTGTCCTGTGATTTGGACTCGATGAGTATGACTTCGAAGGATACATCCAACTTCCCTGTCAATGCTGAGGATGCCGCTCAGGCTCTTGCCGGTATCTATCAGAACCTGAATGCTGTGAATGCCAATCCGCAGGAGACATGGCACTACTACGCCATGCTCGCCAGCGATGACCAATATGGAGGTGGAGGTACCAACGACAAACTGATGCAGGCCATGGACCTTATCCTCAACTACAATGTGGATATGACACGCGATTTCTGGCAGCAGCGCTATCAAGGCATCAATCGCGCCAATACCTTGCTTGAGGCTCTTGATAAAGTGGATTTCGATGCTGAGGAGAAAGCACAGACCAAAGGCGAGGCCCTCTTCATGAGAGCATTCTTCTACTACGAGCTGGCATCGATGTATGGAAACGTACCTCTCCTTGTTACTGCTCAGCGTCCTGCAGAGGTGACTCCGCCTACCGCAGCACAACTGTGGGGACAAATTCTTCAGGACCTGCGCGACGCCAGCGACATCATGCCACAGGTGCGCAAAACTGATGGACACGTCGACAAATATTGCGCTGAGGCTCTGCTCGGCCGCTGCTGGCTGTTCTACACAGGCTTCTATTGCAATGGCGACAAGATTTCCGACCTCGTGAGCACTGCCTACAACCCGCTCACCTCTGTCGAGTTGCCCGACGGCACTACGCTGACCAAGGAGCAGGTGATTGGCTATATTGACGATTGTGTCAACAATTCAGGCTATACGCTGGTGCCTGATTTCCGCAACCTTTGGGCTTATACCAATCGCTGCACGGTGGAAGACTACGACTACACCAAGGGCCAAAACCTGAAATGGGTGGAGGACGACAATGGTGTCAATCCTGAGTCGATGTTTGCCGTGAAGTTCAACAAGATGGCTTCCTGGCAGACCACTATCGGTTACGCCAATGGCTATTCCCTGCACTTTGGTGTGCGTGGCGGACAGGCCTATGCCAATACCTTCCCCTTCGGACAGGGATGGGGTGCCGGTCCTGTGGCTACCAACCTCGTGACCGACTGGAAGAACGCCGAGCCGCGTGACCTCCGTTTCGATGCCACTATCCTCAACGTCAACGACCTTCCCGCATATACCAAGGGTGGTTGGGATGACTTCGTACAGGAGACCGACTATTATGGCAAGAAACTTTCGCCCATCACTTCGAAAAAGGAAGACGGCGACTACTGGTGCACCTTCGAGAACCAGATGTATCCCAACAACTGGGAAATCTCAGGCGAGGAAAACTTCCAACTGGGCAACATCCACGACATGGTGCTCATCCGTTTCGCTGAAGTGCTCCTCATGCAGAGCGAGTTGAAGAATGATGTAGCCGGAATGAACAAACTGCGTGCACGTGCTGGTTTGGCTCCCGTTCCCAACTACAGCCTTGAGGCGCTGCAGAGGGAGCGCCGCTGGGAGTTGGCTTTTGAGGGACTTCGCTTCAACGACATCCGCCGCTGGCATATCGCTGCCGCTGCTTTGGAGAAACAGACCGACCAGGCTTGCTACTACTGCGGTCGTCCGTCTACCAACTTCGCCCACAATGGTGGATATGCTGCACGCTACAATGCTACTGCTGGATTCCAGAAATTGCCTGAGACTGAGATTATCCTCTCCGAGGGTGCGTTTAAGCAAAACGAGGGATGGACAGGCACAGATAGTGAATACAACGACTGGAACAACTAATGCATCTGCCTTATAAACTATTAAACTGAATGAAAATGAAAAAGATAATTTTTGGACTATTTGCTGTCGTCGGATTGCTCTCGGCTTGCGATCCTTCTGTTGACAGCATCAGCGCACCAGCATCTACGCTCACCAGTCAGGTGGTGGAAAGCGAGTTCTCCTTCGAGCAGTTTGCATATGATGCGGACAATGACGTCTACTCAAAGGCTGCAGATGGAAACTATATATTCTATAAAGTGGGTGCACCTTATATGTCGGTGGTGATTTACAACTATGACGTCGACGGCAATGAGAACATCCTCGCCAAGGGCTTCAGTGGCAATTTCAAAATTCAGCCCAAGCGTGGTAGCGACCCCAATCAGACGTTCTATGTGCGTGCAGTTGATAAAGACGGCACCGTGGTGGAAGTCAGGAAGGACATCGTGGTGTTTGTGCCCACAGAACTCTCTTCTGACATGAAGTTCCTCTGCAGCGCCTCAGGCACTAAGGTGTGGACATGGGATACCGAGTTCCGCGGCGATCACGCCGTTTGGGGCAATCTCGGTTATGCTCCCGGCGACGGCGACTCTTTCGTCAATGACGGCAATGGTATCTGGTGGGGCTGTCCTCCTGCAGACTTGACCGGCCAGCTTGGACACTCTGACACAGGTGTGGCCACTGGTGAGGAAGACCCCAATGCCTATATGGTTCTCGATGAGGACGGCAATGTGAGGTGCTTCGCTTCTGATGGCGTACAGATTCGTTCGGGTAAGTTCCGCGTCACCGCATGGGATGGAGGCAAACGCTCTTTCGCTTCTGCCGACGGTTCGCAGGCTGCTTGGTCGCTCGGTACATTGCATACCGATGCCGGCAGCATCCTCTTCCCATTCCAAATCAACTCGCATAACGATGGCCACGACAAGACCACATGCCCGACCGATTTTGAAATCATGCAACTCGACGGTTCGCATCTGAAGCTCATCTACCCGCAGGCTGGCACTGGCGGATGGACAGAGGCTACTTGGTGGGCTTTCAAGAGCACTTCTGATGCAGATGGTGCTCTCACCAACTATGGCGAAAAAGCATGGACTTGGGACACTGAGTTCCGCGGTGACGGTGCCGTATGGGGTAACTTGGGATATGCTCCTGGTGATGGCAACTCCTTCGTCAACGATGGCAACGGTATCTGGTGGGGTGCAAAACCTGAGGAACTCTCCGGCCAGCTCGGACACTCTGACACGGGTGTGGCAACTGGTGAGGAAGACGCTGGTGCCTATATGACGTTCAACTACGAGAAGGGCACTGTTACCTCTTTTGCAGCCAATGGCACACAAATCCGTTCGGGTAAGTTCGAGATTGCAGCTTGGAACAATGGCGCACGCACATTCGCATCTGCCGAAGGCTCGCAGGCTGCTTGGTCGCTCGGTACACTTCATACCGATGCCGGCAGTATCCTCTTCCCGTTCCAGATCAACTCTCATAATGATGGTCACGACAAGACCACATGCCCAACTGATTTTGAGATTCTACAGCTCGATGGCAACCACCTCAAGCTGATTTATCCTCAAAGTGGCACAGCTGGTTGGACGGAGGCCACTTGGTGGGCTTTCAAGAAAAAGTAAACGCTTGTTTATACGCATCAAACCGCTCCGTGCTCACGGAGCGGTTTTTTTACACTTTTCTAACCATGGTTTTTTGTCCAAATCACTGATTATTGTTATCTTTGCACAATTATGGGAACAATCAACACAGCATATGCGAAAACAGCAGCGAGCGCACTCTTCGGTGTGCTGGTTTTCCTGTTTTGGTGGCTGTGTTACCCTCATGCGCTGTCTTATCAGGAGCAGTACCAATTGTTTCTGCTCACCAATGATTATTTCATGCAGCGAATCATGGTTCCTGGCGGACTGGCCGACTATCTGAGCGAGTTTCTCGTGCAGTTCTATTACCTGAAATGGGCAGGAGCCTTGGTCTTGGCTGCCATCTATGTGCTGCTCCAATGGCTTACCTGGCAGTTGATGCGTCTGCAGGCCAACGATATGCTGTCATGGTGCTATCCGCTGAGTTTCATCCCGTCAATATTGTTGCTCTGGATGATGGGCGACGAGAGTGTGCTGTTGTCCTATCCCGTTGCATTGCTCATGGTGATGGCGACAGCTTGGGTAAGTCAGTGTTGGGACCGGTGCCGCTTTTCGTGGCCCGACTTCGTGGTGGTGCCCTTGCTTTATATTGCTGCAGGACCATTGGCATGGGTGTATGTGGCATTGCGGGTGCTGAGAGTTCCCCGACGTTGTTGGTGGATACCGGTATTGATGGCAGTGGTGCATTGGGCTTCGACATCCGTCCTTCTGCAGTGGCCGTTGAAATCCATTTTCCTTGGACTCAACTACTACCGCATACCTTTGCATTACCATGTGTTGCAGGCAATACTTCCGCTGATGGTGGTCGCTGCAGTGGCTTTGGCTGCATGCCTGTTTGGTGGTTCACGGCACAAGATGATGCCGGCATCGTCACGCATCTGGGGTGGGGTGTTGTCCGCAGCCGTTTTCATATTGGCATTCTTTGCCATCCATAGCGGCTATGACAAGGAAAAATACGAACTCCTGAGACAGGACTATCTGGTGAGGGAGGAAAGTTGGGATGAGGTCATCAGCCGTGCTGAAAAGTATCAGGTGAAGAATGCATTCTCCTGCAACTGCGTCAACCTCGCACTCGCCAAGCAGCGGAGGTTGGCCGACGGCATGTTTGACTTCTACCAAAGCGGAGAGGATGCACTCCTGATGCCGATGGTGAGCGACCTTACCTCCAACATCCCCACGGCAGAGGCTTTCTGGCATTTGGGCATGGTGAACTCCGCCTACCGCTATATGCACGACCTGCAGGAGTCGATACTCAATGCCCGCAAGAGCGGGCGTTTCACCAAGCGCATGGTGGAGTGCCTGATGGTGAACGGACAGTACGCCTTGGCTGCCAAGCATCTGGCTTTGCTCCAACACACCTTGTTCTACCGTGGGTGGGCGAATGAGATGTGCCAACTGCTCTATCAAGACTCAAAAGTCGACAAGCACCCACTCTATGGCAAAAAGCGGGAATTGAGATATAGGGAAGACTTCCTCTATAGTTATGATGAAATAGACAAGATGCTCGGCCTGCTCTTTGTCAACAATAAAGAGAACACCATGGCGCTCGATTATTTCATGGGCGAATTGCTGCTCAAGGGAAAGGTTCAGGAGTTCATGCAGTATATGCCCTGGGTGCAGCAGTATGGTGGCTACCAGTATATGCCCCGTGGGTATCAGGATGCCGTGAAATGCATACAGTCGCAAGGTGCCGACAAGGCATCACCCTATGGACAGTATGTGAGAAAAATGATGGGAGGAAACTGATATGAAAAGACATGAAGAGCTGATTCTCACTTTGCTGCTGTGCCTCTTGACGGCTTGCTCCAACACACCTAAGAACCCACAGCTGACCGACAAACAGCCCGTCATCTATCCCGACTATGTGGGAGTGACAATACCGGCAGGCATCGCACCGCTCAATTTCAATATGGGCGACACCCGTTTCGACCGTATGGATGTGGTGGTGAAGGGCAGCCTTGGCGGTGAGATGCATGTCAATGGCGAGTGGGCGGATTTCGACATCGACGAGTGGCATGTCCTCACCCAGAAGAATGTGGGTGGCCAACTCACCTTCACCGTTTGTGCGAGGGCGGATGGCGCTTGGACGCAATACCGCGACTTCACTGTCGAGGTGAGCTCTTATCCCCTGGAAGATTACGGACTCACATACCGCCGCATACCGCCAGGCTACGAGATAGGAGGTAATATAGGCATCTACCAGCGAGATATCCATACCTTCGATGAGAGTCCTATCGTTCAGGAGACAGCCCTGCCAGGGCGTTGCTTCAACTGCCATACGCCCAACCGCACCGACCCACGATGGCTGACAATGCAAATCCGTGGCGAGGGTGGTGGCACCATGGTGCAGATAGACGGAAAACAGTCGTGGCTCAACACCAAGACCGACTCCACCAAGGCGGCGGGGAGCTATGCCTACTGGCATCCTTCAGGCAACTATTGTGCCTATGCGGTGAACACTGTACATCAGAGCTTCTTCACGGGGGCAAAGAGCAACCTCGAAGTCTATCATCGTTTCAGTGATGTGGTGGTGCTCGACGTGCGGAGCAATGAACTGCTTCTTTCACCGCAACTGCAGACCGATGATTTGGAGATTTTTCCTGCATTCTCGAGCGATGGCAAGACGCTCTACTACAGTTCGTCGAAACCATGCAATGTGCCTGCTGAATACCTGAAGGTGAAATGCTCATTGGTGGCTTTGCCTTTCGATGCCGCCACAGGCACTTTCGGAACAGAGGCTGACACCCTGCTCAACGGACCTCAGACAGACAGAAGTTATACGCTGGCCAGACCCTCCTATGATGGCAGGTGGCTGATGTATTGCGTGTCGGGCAGAAGCAATTTCCCAGTGGCACAGCGTGATGCCGACCTTTGGCTGATGGACCTTGGGACACGTGAGACGAGATGTCTCACCGAGGTTAACAGCAATTACAGCGAGAGCTACCACAACTGGGCATCGGGCAGCCGGTGGTTTGTATTCTCGTCGAAGCGGGAGGATGGAGCCTACACCAAACTTTATCTGGCTTGTGTCGATGACGAGGGAAGGGTGAGCAAACCGTTCTTGCTCCCACAGCGTGCGCCACGCCGCTATTATGCCAGTATGTTTGATGCCTATAATGTGCCTGACTTCACCAAGACCAAAGTCAATGTGGATATCAGGGAGATGCAGCGCCAGGTGTCGTCGGAAGATAGAAAACAAGTGAAAATAAGATAAAGAAAGACGATGAAACGTATTTTTTATGGGGTAATGCCCCTGCTGGCCATGGCTGTCTTGATGGCATGCGGTCAGGGTGAGAAAAATGGCTCATGCCGTATCCACGGTATGGTGGATGACAGCCGGCTTAACGGCAAGCAAATTTTCCTTGTGCCACTGGAGGACAATTCGGCCGAGGCGGTCGACTCTGTCTATATCAAGGATGGGAAGTTTGAATTTGTCACTGACACCTGCCACATGGCGCAGATTATCATGGACTATCACTATCGCGATGGCGTGCAGCGTCTGCTGGTCGTCACCGAACCGGGTGATATCAATGTGCGTATCGGAAAGGTGAGCAGTTCGTCGGGTACCAAGGGCAACGACTCCCTTGAGGTGTGGAAAAGGGCAACAGAGCAACATACCCGCGAGATGGCAACCTTCCGCAAAGCGGCATCCGAGATGGCAAAGACTGATACCATCAGGGCCAAGCAGTTGGAAGCCCAGGCTGACAGCGTCCACAAGGCTTACAAACAATATACCCGTCAGTTGGCCGCTCAGATGGGCGACGGTGCGCTGGGCTCATTCCTCGGCAGCCTTTATCCTACAAGTTATCCCAAACGGATGCCCGACGGAACGGTGGTTACAGTGACGGAAGAATAGCGTATGGGAAATCATCTCTTCAAACATTGGAAATGGATGCTCTCGCTGCTGTTCGGCATCGGCGTGGCATGCTATTGGGGTTTTCTGAGGATGTCGGTACTCTCTTTTCAGGAACAATACCAGTTGTTTCTGACCGATACAGAGTATTTCCAAGAGCGGATGTCGGTGCCTGGCGGACTGGCGGATTATATAGGTGAGTTCCTCACCCAGTTTTATTTCGTTCCCGTACTTGGGGCATGCATCCTCGCATTGCTCAGCGTGGCTTTGCAGGTCATGGTGTGGCTGTTGGCACGCCGCAATGGGGCCAACAGTGCATATTATCCGCTCAGTTTCATCCCGTCGCTGATGCTGTGGGCATATATGGGAGATGAAAATGTGCTGCTGAGTTTCAACGTCGCACTGCTTCTTGCCTTGGCCATCATGCTGTTCTATCATCAGGTGAGCGGCAACGAGGGGCTCCCAAGATACTTGTTGCGGAAAGTGGCTTTCATTCTTACCGTTCCTCTTATCTATTGGTTGATAGGGCCGTGTGTGCTGATGGTGGTGGCTTATGTGGCTTTCTATGAGTTGTCCAAGCACCGCTCGTTGGGCAGCCTGGCATTCGGCACCATTGGCATTGTCTATGCCGTGGCGGTAGTTCTATTGTGTGCCAGAAGTTTGCAATACCCGTTGTTCAACCTCTTTGTAGGTATCAACTATTATCGATATCCTGTCTATCAGCCAGGCATGCAGACTGCCATTGAGGCCGTTGCCACATTGTTGCCGATGCTGCTGCCCTTGTTGCCTGCCGTACAAAAGACGGTCAGAGTGGCGTTGGTGAGCATCGCAGTGCTGGCGGTGGGTGGCTGGTGGGTGATAGGACACTCCTTTGACCCATTGAAATACAACTTGATAGAATATGATTTCCTTGTGCGCACCCGTCAGTGGGGAAAAATCATAGAGAAGGCTGAACGGCAGCAACCGACCCGGCCATTCGACGTGTCATGCGTCAACCTTGCCCTTGCCATGCAGGGACAATTGAGCGACCGGCTGTTCGACTTCTTCCAGAATGGTGCCGAGGGATTGTTCCCGTCATTCCAGCGTGACATGACCTCACCGCTGCCTCCCTGCGAGACATTCTATTGGCTCGGGATGGTGAACGACGCCGAGCGCTACGCTTTTGAGGCTCAGGAAGCCATACCCAACCACCGCAAGAGCGGACGGCTCACCAGGCGCATCATAGAATGCAACATCATCAACGGGCATCACGAGGTGGCCATGAAATACCTCAGGATGTTGGAGAGAACGGTGTTCTACCGAAAATGGGCGAAA
>Ga0247611_10003400_pt1 | contig 23640 bp, 21 predicted proteins | sample 177DNAGHGhighgp2_FD_192422 | JGI IMG/M metagenome (GOLD analysis project Ga0247611, IMG submission 192422) | Sheep rumen microbial communities from Palmerston North, Manawatu-Wanganui, New Zealand - 1770 DNA GHGhigh gp2 | ecosystem: Host-associated > Mammals > Digestive system > Stomach > Rumen... | reverse complement strand
GTCGCGCCTCATCGCCTCTCGCAAGGTGGTGCCATCCACCCACTCCTGCACGATGCACTGACCCAAGCCAGGCACCTGCTCAAGACCGGTGACGGCAGCAATGGCGGGGTGCGAAATGCTGTAGCCTATCTCAAACTCCTTGCGCTGCTGCGCCAGGGCGATGGGGCTGGTGCGGTAGTCGGCTTTCAACGCCTTGAGCACGTGCCACTTGCCATACCTCATGGCACGATACACGGCACTGGTGCCGCGCTCGCTCTCGCGCAGCAGCTCCACGTCGCGCCAGGAGCCGTCGCCTCCGACCGTGACACTATCCTCGGACCAACTGCTCTCATCGGTCATAACATCATCGTTCTTGTCGTTCATTACAATAAATGGCCAATCATGATAAGAAAGATTGTTTTTATTATGCAAAAATAATGACTTCTGCTTAAAAACACAAGATACCGAGACCTTTTCTGTAAAAAAAGGGACGCAATGCCGTGAGCAGAGCCGTGTGGTCGTGCATTAATAATAATTCCGAGCTTGCGAGGCTTTTCGACACCGAGAGGGGCAACTTTTTAAAAAAAACATGCCTTCAACGCCGCTTGATTTGACTCACCGTTTCATTCAAAAAGCTGCCACTTCGTGGTCAAAAAGCCTGCTTACGCTGAAATATAATCCTGTGAGAACCAATTGTGCATTGTGAATTATGCATTATGCATTGACTAAATGGCTGGTTCATTTTAGTTCACGGCAAGTTTTTTCTTGCTTCCCTTGTGCATTTCAGCAATAATTATTATATTTGCAATCTCCTTCAGCAGTGAAGGGGGGTGACATAAAAGCGTTTGCTAACGTTTTTCCAATGGCGCTCGAACTCGCAAACTTCGAACCCAAGTCATTGAGAAACAACAGCAGATGCCTGTGCAAAGCGCATAGCACTTTGCCCCATGTGATGGCTCACCGCGAGCTGTCGCATGCTGGGCGTAGCTATATAGCTTGCGTGGGTCTGCAGCATGTTTCTTGTAAACCAAGACTTGGGAGCATTGCGAGGCTTGAGCGTCGTGGGAACAAGAACAGCAGCAAGGTTCCCACGCTTTTTTGAAAACCACTCTCATCAGGGAACCGTGAGGGACAAAATGAAACAAAATGAAATACTTTACTAAATCTAACAATTGCTTTTTTTGCATCTTCACTTTATTTGTTATTGTATGCTCTGGCTTTACATCCAAGATTAATGCTACAGACAATTTGTCGTTTGGTGTGATCCCATATGGCGGTTCTGCAATTAAATTTTATAATAATGATGGTGAATACAAGTTGGATTACAATAAAATGTTTGGAGGCAATATTGCCTATGAGTACACTAGTTCCAATAGTTGCTTAGGTTTTCTTGCTGAGTTGTCTTTTGCAATGGCAAAACTTGATTCTATCAATCTCAACAAAAACATTTATTTGTATGAAGAAGATGATATTAGTGACTTTGAAATGCGAAGGATATTGACCAACAAAGATTTTAATAAAAATTTTAAAAGCTTTGGTGGGGCCATCTACCTTGGTTGTACAATTTTCCCAAAACAAAGATTCCAATTGCCTATATATGTTGGTGCTGCCTGCGACTATGTCATGGCTGACCCTGTCAAGAATGTAGCAATATCGGCAGTGGGTAAAGTTCGTATGAAATTTTATCCAACATACAAAGTTGGCATTTATGCAGGAGCCTCTTATAAACTGGGGATTCTCACAGGTGGAGACAAACCTTATTACGATGGCAAAACACACGGTAACAAATTTAATGGATTTAACATAGATGCAGGTATTATCTTCAGCTTCTAAAACTTATACATATGCTTAGACAATTTTTGTTTTTTTTTATTTTGGGATGTTGCTCTTTCTCATGTTTAGCTCAAGACAAATACATCAAAGAGGCTATCAAACAAGGAAAGACTGGTGACAATTTATATCATGCAGTAATTAAAGGGAATAAAAAAGTTGATACATGGGATGTAATAAATCAATGCAAAAAATACAATTACATCTACACTAATCTCACTCATAAGACAATACACCGTTTTGGGAATGAAGATACTGGTGTTGGCAGCTTCGACTTCTTGCCCGCTGATGAGTTGCAGGCCTATTATTTTGAGATGTTCAAACTCGCACCTGCCCACAGTTATGATGCACTGGTAGATGAGGCAACTGTTTATGTACCACTTTATTACCCACTCGAGTGTCTCACCAAAATAACTGCTGCAAGCTGGAGTGGCAGCGTGGTAAACGGACTTGCCGAGGGCAATGGCTATGGTGGCGGCTTCTTTGACGACGAAAACGAAATGGTAATCTTTCAGGGCACTTTTCATCAAGGATTTCCAGTGGGCAACATTCAAGTGAGAAACATTTATTATCAAGGATTGAATTTCATTAACCTGAACACCACAGATAATAATCTGGAGATAAAAAAGGCTTCGGAGGGACTCGCGCGTTATGTGAGCAATGGCATGTATGGCTACATCTCCAACACCACTGGCGAGGTTATCATCAAACCTCAGTACAAGGAAGCTGGCGATTTTGCTGGCGGGAAAGCTAAAGTTGCACTATCCAAATACAAATTTCCTGGGTCTGACATATATAAGAATTATTCGATAAAAGACAGCTTGGCAATAGATGATGTGGTATATTATATCGATAAGAACGGACAATTTGTTGATTTTAGCGAAGAACAAAAAACTATATTCGACAATCGTGTTGCATCTATTGAGTATCAAAAAGAACAAATCAGACTTGCTGAACTCAAACGTCAACGCGAAGAACAAGAACGCCAACAAAGAGCACTCATGGCTAAAAGAAGAGAAGAGGCTAAGAGAGAACGAGAAGAAGCTAGAGAGGCAGCAAGAGAAGCAGCAAAAGAAAAACAATTAAAGCAAATTGCTATTCCAATAGCAAATGCTTTTGCACAAGCTGGATATGGAAAAATAACATATACTAACTATTCTGAGTATTCAGGATATAATATTGATGTTGAATTAAAAAGAAATGTGAGTATTCCTATTAGCGACATCTTGCCTGGCGCAATATATTATAGGACAGAGACAGAGGAAATTACAGATAAAGACATCTTTAATCAATGGCGTCGCTATATTAAAAACACATTCTATTGGGGCTATTATGGTTATGAGATTGAGCTTGTTAGCAGATCAAATAGTCAAACTATTTGTATTTATGTTAAACAAGAAGAGTAGAACAAGAGTAAGTCCAGCGACGAGGAGATATAGCTGCGCCCCAGCGAGATTAAGATGAGAGAGAAGTAGCTTAGAGGGGCAGACGGTAAGGGCAGGTCGGACGGGTCGGACTAGCCCGAATAGTTCGACCTATTTCTGAAATAACTCGTCCGTAAGTGGCGGTGTGGGGCTTTTGTCTGACTGGTGGGACGGGGCGCTTGATGGCACCGCTTGTGGTTACGCAAAATGTGCAAAAATCATTACACATTTTGCATAACGCATTTTGCGTAATTCGAGAAAATGTTGTAACTTTGTGGCGTTAAACAAAAATTTGTACTATGTATAATCCATTTGTTATCAAAGCCTACCAAAGCAAGGAATTGTTCTGTGACCGCGAGAGTGAGTTGCAGTTAATGGTTCGCAATTGCCTTAACCACAGCGACATGACGCTTGTGTCACAACGCCGCATGGGGAAGACTGGCTTGATATTTCGCCTCTTCGATGAGATAAGAGATAGGCATGACGATATAGCAACAATCTATGTTGACATCTTTGCCTCAAGAACCATCGATGATTTTATAAAGCTCCTTGCTCAGGCAGCAATGTCGTCCTTTAAGCGCAAAACATCAATAGGTGACAAGTTGATGTCATTTATTAAATCGTTGCGTCCGCAGTTGTCGTTTGACAGCCTCACTGGTGAGCCGCAGTTGCTGATTGCCTACCAGAGCGCCCATGAGAAAGAGTACACGCTTCAAGGACTTTTTGAGTTTCTTGATAGTCAAGATCAGCACATCGTGATTGCCATTGATGAGTTCCAGCAGATTAGGGAGTATCCTGAGCAAAACATGGAGGCCTTGCTTCGCACCTACATTCAGCGTTGCCACAACTTGACTTTCATCTTCTGCGGCAGCAAGAAGCACCTGATGACCGACATTTTTGTCAACGAGAAGAAGCCGTTCTATTCAAGCACATCGTTTGTCACACTGGGAAAGATTTCGCATGAAAGTTATAGCACGTTTATAAAAGACTTGTTCTCAATGGCAAAGCGTGAAATTGACGAAGAGGCAGTTGACTTTATCCTTGACTGGACTCGCCGGCACACTTATTACACTCAGCAACTGTGCCACACGGTTTTTGCCAACGGGCAAAACACAATAGGTGTCAATGAGGTGAAGAAGGCTTGCGCATTGCTGTTGGAACAGAGCGCGACAATGTATTTGCAATACAGGGAAATGCTCACCGCGAGACAATGGAATTTCCTGATTGCCGTCGCTAAGGAGGGCTCTATCGAAAAGATTACCTCGGCTGAGTTTCTGGGTCGCTATAAGATTGGGAATCCATCTACTGCTCAACGTCTTGTGGAATCGCTTTGCGAGAAAGGTTTGCTTAATGATGAAGTCACAATCGACTCAACTTCTTATTCACTTAGCGACGTTTTCCTCTCACACTGGATGGAAAGGCTATAGAGCAGCTCGCCTCGCTTGCGGGCTGCTAATTCTTTGAGTATCGCCAGCCCACCCACAGGTTGCGTGAGAAGATGAGGATTGAGATGCTTTGTCCGAGCATTAGGATGGGGTCGCGGCGAATGATGCCGTAAACCAGGGTGAGCGAGGCTCCCACCACGCTGATGAGCCAGAATACTGGGGGCAGGCATGACTCGTGGCGCTTGACGGAATAGGCTACCTGGTAGGCGTAGCGTGATAGGAAGATGAGCTGGGCGCAGGTGCCGTAGAGCATGAGCCACAGCGGTATGAGGGGGTTGTGGATGAAGCGGTCCACGAGGTGCGGAGCGTTGATGGCGGTGAATATCAAGGCGATGACGGGCACGCAATAGAGCACGATGCGCAGCGGCAGTGGAATCTTGCGCCAAGCCCCCTTGTAGTCGAGGTTGAGGACATACACATAAAACGAGAGCATCTGTCCCACGAGGATGACGATGTCCTCGCGCAGCCAGCCATAGGTGAGCATGAAGCAGCACCCGGCAAGGCTGAACGCCCAGTAGCCGGTGGGCGATACCACGCGCTTGAGGCGCTCGGTCATCACCCATTGCACCAGCTGGCGTGCTCCATAGCACAGCTGCGACATGAGGCCTATGAGGAATGTGAATGTGAACATTTTGCGCGCAAAAGTACGAAAAAAAATGGTTGCAACGGCTCAATTTGTGTAAAAATACTTATCTTTGTGGCGTTGCAAGTAATCAAACGATTAAAAACGATTAAATTACTATATTAATCACCCGACCAGAAACAGCTAAAAACGACGAAATAACTTACTGAGTCCACTTCAAAAAATAAAAAACGGCGAATTATGCGAATTAAACCATTTTTTTGCTACTGAAAAATCAATGATTTAATTTTCTGTTTTGCTTGTTCTTGGGGCAATAGACTCAAAATATGGACTTTTTAAAGTGGACTCAATATATTACTATTGTCTGTTAGCTTGTTTGCTTGTCAGCTTGTTAGCTAAATAATATGAATTTCATTGACGTTAATAGTGTGGTGAAGCAGTACGACGGGCACTTGGCGCTCGACCATGTCGATCTTCATGTGCCACAGGGTTGCATCTATGGCCTGCTCGGGCCTAACGGTGCCGGCAAGACGTCGCTCATACGCATCATCAACCGCATCACGCGTGCCGACAGCGGCACGGTGCTGCTCAACGGCCGCGAGATGAGGCAGGACGACATCGCCAACATTGGCTACCTGCCCGAGGAGCGCGGCCTCTACAAGAAAATCAAGGTTGCCGACGAGATTGTGTATCTGGCTCGCCTCAAGGGCATGCCCAAAGCGCTTGCCGTGAGCGAGATGGAGAAATGGCTGGAGCGGTTCGACCTCACCGAGTGGCGTGACCGCAAGGTGGAGGAGCTCTCGAAGGGCATGCAGCAAAAGGTGCAGTTTATCACCACGGTGATACACCGGCCGCAGCTGCTCATCTTCGACGAGCCGTTCTCGGGCTTCGACCCAGTGAATGCCGAGCAGCTAAAGCGCGAAATAATGCAGCTGCGCGACGAGGGCGCTACCATCCTGTTCTCGACCCACAACATGGCGAGTGTGGAGGAGATATGCGAGCAAATCACGCTAATCAATCACGCGCGCGTGGTGCTCGAGGGCAGCGTTGCCCACATCAAGCAGCAGCACAAGCAGAACCTCTTTGTGGTGAACGTGGCAGGCGACGAGAAGGTGGAGCCGCAGCAAGGCCTCTTTGATGTGGTGCCTAGCGACGACGTCAGGGGCACGCTAATCAAGCTCAAAGCTGGCGTCACCTTGCACGATGCCATCGCCCACCTCAACGAGCGCCACAGCCTCACCGGCATCACCGAGAAGCTGCCCAGCATGAACGAGATTTTCATCGAGACAGTTCAAAATAAGTAATAAGTGTTAAGTGTTAAGTGTTAAGTGTTAAGTGTTAAGTACGTCCAACATACATTTATATTTAACACAAAACTGTGCCGTAAACACCAAAGAAAGATGAATAAACTGAAACTGATAATCCAGCATGAGTACATGACCATAGTGGGCAAGAAGTCGTTCATTATCATGACGATATTGATACCTTTCTTGCTCATCCTGCTGATGTTTTTCCCCATTCTGCTCAAGTATATCAACGACAAGACCGACTCGAGCGAGATGCGCGTAGCAGTGATTGACCGAAGCCACAACTACGGCGGGGCGTTCAAGGACAATGGCCGTTACCGCTTTGAGCTCATGGAGGGCGACTCGATGAACAAGACCTACGACATCTACAAGAAAGCTGCCGACAGGGTTGACGCGATAATGGTGATTCCCACCGATGTGCTCGAGAGCCAGCAGGTGGAGCTCTTCAGCGAGAAGACGCTCGACGAGAGCACGGTCAGGTATCTGAACCAGTGCCTCACCGACACGCTGAGCAAAGCCAAGATAGCGTCGTTCCACGACCCCGACCTGGCCCAGAAAATAGCACAGTCGCAAGTGGATGTAGTCATCAAGTCGAAGAAGTGGAACGAGAACGGCGAGGAGCAGGAGCAGAGTGCTACCATAGCATCGGTGATAGGCATTGTGCTGGCGTTCTTGACCTACACCTTTGTGCTCTCCTATGGCGCCATGATCATGAACAGCGTGGTCGAGGAGAAGACTAACCGCATCGTCGAGGTGATAGTGAGCAGCTGCCGACCCATGGAGCTGATGATGGGTAAAATCATTGGCGTGGGACTCGTGGGGCTCACACAGTTTGCCATCTGGGTGGTGCTCATGGGCATTGCTATGGGTGTGCTGGGCTTCATGGGAGTGGGCTCCGACACCGCTTCGCAAGCCAGCACCGTGGCGATGAATATGCCCGAGACCGAGAGCACAGCAGCAAGCCTCATGGCGGCCATTGCGGGCATCAACTGGTTCTCGCTACTGGGCAATTTCATCCTCTACTTCGTGGGAGGCTACTTGCTTTATGCGTCGCTCTTTGCGGGCTTTGGCTCGGCAGTAGATCAGGCCAGCGACAGTTCGCAGTTCACCATGCCCATCATCCTCATCATGATGGTGGCCCTCTATGCCGGCATTGGCTGCATGAGCAACCCTAACGGCCCCATGGCAGTGTGGTGCTCAATCATCCCGTTCACCTCTCCGGTGGTGATGATGGTGCGCCTGCCCTTCGACGTGCCCTGGTGGCAGCTGCTGCTGAGCATCGTGCTGCTCTTTGGCACCGCGCTGGGCTGCATCTGGCTCTCGGCGCGCATCTACCGCACCGGCATCTTGCTCTACGGCAAGAAACGCTCGTTCAAGGAAATCATTAAGTGGATTAGATAATAATCAAGTTTTAAACTTGAAGGTTAGTGGTTCGTTAAGAGTTAAGAGTCTATAGTTTTGTGGGGACAAGGCGTGTCTTGTACGTCAAAACCTAAACAGGTTGTACCGCCCATAATCTCACCACTGTCTTCCATAAACCATAAACGACAAACCATAAACGACAAACCATAAACCATAAACGAGTCAACAATTTATACAAATTATTAAATATGAAGAAGTTATTTTTACTGATTGTGATAATTAGTTCAGTGGTGACGGCAGGTGTGGCACAACACAGGCCACATCATCGTGGGCATCGCCCTCACCATGAGAAGAAAGAAAACCCTGTGGCACCCGAGTTCTTGAAGAAAGGCGACAAGGTGGCGATTCTGTCACCGTCGAGCGTGCCCACCGACCTGAGCATCATCGACAAGGGCGCTGACGTGCTGCGTGGATGGGGCTTTGAGGTGGTGGAGGGTCGCTATGCCCGCACCAACTATCACACCTACGCCGGCACACCCGAGCAGCGCGTGGAGGACATAATGTGGGCGCTGCGCGACCCAAGCATCAAGGCTATAGTGTGCTCGCGTGGCGGCTATGGCTCGGCCAACTGCCTCAACCTGCTGCCTCTCGACACATTGAAAAAATACCCCAAGTGGATAGTGGGCTACAGCGACATCACGGGCTACCTGAGTGCCGAGGTGCGCGCCGGCAACATGGGCATCCACGGCAACATGTGCGGCTACCTGGCTAAGACTGGCGGCACCGACGCGGTGAGCCACTACCTGCGCGACATGCTCATGGGCAAGATGCCGCGTTATGAGGTGCCTGGCCACGAGCTCAACAAGGCTGGCCGTGCCAGCGGCATCTTGATAGGCGGCAACATGTGTGTGTATGGCGACATCGCCTCCACACCCTACGACTTCCTCGACCGCTCGTTTACCGACGGCCGCGACATCATCCTCTTCATCGAGGAGGTGGAGGAGCCCTACTCGCGCATCGACCGCATGTTCCAGCACCTGATATTGCGTGGCGCGATGGACAAGATTAAAGCGCTGGTGGTGGGCCGCTTCGACGGCTGCCCCACGTCGCGCGGCTACAACTCGGTGCCTGAGTTCATTGCCGAGTATGTGAAGCCCTACAACATACCCGTGTGCTACGACTTCCCCACTGGCCACGACGAGAGCTGGAACTACCCCCTCATCGAGGGCTGCCCCGTGACGCTCGACGTGACTCGCGACAAAGTGACCCTAGAGTTTAACCTTCCCAAGAAATGATGCTATGATGGATTTTCTGCAAGAGCATCACCTGCTGGGACTCATAATAGGCATTAGCACATTCCTGATAATAGGCATTTTCCACCCCATTGTCATCAAGGCCGAGTACCACTTTGGCACTCGCTGCTGGTGGTGGTTCCTGGCGGCGGGGCTGGTGATGATTGTGCTCACATTAATAGTTAACAACGTGCTCGTAGCGGCACTGCTGGGCGTGACAGGCTTCTCGTGCCTGTGGAGCATCCTCGAGGTGTTTCACCAGGAGAGGCGTGTAAAAAAAGGATGGTTCCCCCGCAACCCCAAGCGCCGCTACCCATGGGACAGCGAAAACAGTTAAGAGTTAAGAGTTAAGGGTTAAGGGTTTACTAGAGGTTCTAGAAATTCTAGATTTTCTAGAATTTCTAGGCCTCTTCACGGACAAGGCACGCCTTGTCCCTACCTTCCTCGATCCTCGATCCCCGATCTCCCCTATAAACTCACAGCGGTGGCCTTACTATGCTGGGACCAGTGTACTGGATGCCGGCGTTCTCGAGGTCTTGGCGGGTGACTTGCTGGAACACCACGTCGCTGGGCTCCATGCGATCTACCACAATAGCGGTGTAGGGGCGCATGGTGTAGCTTGTGGCGTGGCCCTGCTCAATGATATAAGAGAAATAGAGCCTGTCGCCCAAGCGCCGCACCAGTGCCACCTCGACCGAAGTCTGGCGGTTAGTCTCGGGCAAGATAAGTGCCACCACAAATTGACGGCTGAAGTCAACTCTCGTGGGTTGCCCATTGCGTCCCATCACAGCCCCCTCGCCAAAGACGCTCTCAAAGTCGTGCTGGTTATGAATCACGAGTTTGTGAGTGCCGTTAGAGAGGTGGTTGTTGACGTAGTAGTTGTTCATGCGGTAATAGTTGGCAGTGACGCCACCCAGGTTCACAGCACACGACGAGAGCATAGCCGCCATAGCCATCACCGCCAAAGAGAGGAAAAGTGTTTTTTTCATTTTTTTATAGTGATTAATGATGAGTGATTAGTGATTAATGAGTGTTGGAAAATGATGAGTGATTAGTGTTGTAATCTTGCTATTTTGCTAGCCCGTAATCCACTAACCAAGCGAGAGGTGTTACTGATATTTGGCTTGACTACATTGAAATCATCATCAGTAATGTAACCAAGGTCAACCGCTAATTGTAACTGGCTATAAACTTCCATTATTGAACCATAAGCTATTTCAAGAAAATGAATTTGTTCTTTAGTGGATATGCGACCATTACCTTCTGCTATATTAGATGAGATAGAAATAACAGCTCTGCGTAGCTGATCACACAACGCATAGCGTTCTTCTATAGGGAACTTCTTTAAAAGTTGATAAACATTTACTGCCAACTTCCTAGACTCGTTCCAACAATCTAATTTATTAAGTTGAAACTCCATGATTTCACTAATCCTTAATCTTTAATCACTAATCTTTAATCTTATCGTAGTAGAAGTTGAGCACGTCGGTAGCTGCCACGAAGGAAGACTGCTGGTTGGCAAGAACCATGTCTTGCTTGAGCTGGAGCAGACGTTCCACCTCGGGGTCGTTGTAGAAGCGCGCCTTGAGCTGCTCGTTGATGGTCTCATACATCCAGTATTTCTCCTGCTGGCTGCGCTTGCGGGCGAAGTAGCCGTTGCGGTTCACATGGTCGAAGTATCGGTCAATCATGTCCCACACCTCGGCAATGCCCAGCTCATAGTAGCCGCTGTAGCACAGCACCTCGGGAGTCCACTTGCTCGGTGGCAAGGGGAAGAGGTGCAGCGCGTTGCGAAACTGCGCTGCGGCAAGATTGGCACGCTCCAGGTTGTCGCCATCGGCCTTGTTGATGACGATGCCGTCGGCCATCTCCATGATGCCACGCTTTATGCCTTGCAGCTCGTCGCCAGTGCCGGCGAGCTGTATCAGCAAGAAGAAATCGACCATCGAGTGTACGGCGGTCTCGCTCTGCCCCACTCCCACGGTCTCGACAAAGATATTGTTGTAGCCGGCGGCCTCACACAGCACAATGGTCTCGCGAGTCTTGCGCGCCACGCCACCTAGCGACCCCGCCGAGGGAGAAGGGCGGATGAAGGCCCGCGGATGCACCGAGAGCTTCTCCATGCGCGTCTTGTCGCCCAGGATGGAGCCATTGCTGCGCTCACTGCTGGGGTCGATGGCGAGCACTGCCAGCTTGGCGTTCTCATCTTGCAGCACATGTAGCCCAAACACGTCGATCGATGTGCTCTTGCCAGCCCCAGGCACTCCGGTGATGCCTATGCGGCGCGACTGCCCGGTGTGTGGCAGGCATTTCTCGATTACCTCCTGGGCTATCGCCTGATGGTCGGGGTTGAGACTCTCAACCAGCGTCACCGCTTGCCCGAGCACAGTGGTGTTGCCCTTGAGGATACCTTCCACATAGTCGCCCACGGTGAGCTGTGGCTTGCGCTTGCGGTGTTTCATATAAGGGTTGACGATAGGCATCTGCTCAATGCCAGCATTCACCTGTAGCCCAGTGTATTGCTCATCGTTCTCGGGATGCTCAATGCATGGAGTCTCCACATTGTGATGCTTTGCGATTTCCTCCTGCTCCTGCTGGGTAAAAAATCGCTTATCGCCATCGCTTACTGTGTGTTGAGTTACTTTGCTGTTTGCCATATATTAGTTTTATTCTTTTTCTAGAAGTTCTAGAATCTCTAGATTTTCTAGATTATCTAGACTATAGTTGATAATTTCTTTGTTAATTATGCATTGTGAATTGTGCATTATGCATTGTGAATTATGCATTGTTGTGCATTATTCCACTTCTCCCACCACTCTCACTGTTGTTCTTGGGGTGAGGGGGTCGTTGGTGATGACGGTGATTTGTGAGTTGAGAACCTTGCCGCTCATCTTGCCAGGGTTCACCTTGATGGTGACGGTGGCATGGTTGCCAGGCTTGAGCAGCGTTTTGTCGCATTTAGCGGTGATAGCTTTGTCGGCCGCCATCACTCTGCGCACTATCATGTTGCTCTTGCCGGTGTTTTTTATCGTGAGCGTGCCCTCGGCAATCTCGCCAGAGCGCAAATTCTCGAACACCAGTTTGTCGCTCCCAACTTCGCACACTGGAGCGCTGGCGCGCTCCTCGTCGGTCAGTTGCGAGAAATCCTCCACCACATTCACCACCACATTGGCATCGGCATGGATGGGAGCCTTGTCGCCCTTGAGCGGAGTGGCTATGATGGTGAGGTGGTCGTCGTTAATGCCCCACACGGGGGTGCGCATGGTGTCGAAGAAGAACGTCATGGTGCTGATGCTGCCAGGCGCCACCGTGTCGGGGACAGCATGCGGCGTGATGTGGCTGGTGTTGTTGTCAAAGGTGATGACAAGGGTGTCGCTGCCAGCATTGTAGGCGGTGATGCTGTTGTTGCGCAGCACGCCCTTCTTCACCTCGCCAGCTGCCATTGCCAGGTTAGTGAACTGCAAGTCGCCGGCGCCCACAGGAAAATAGCGGCTCACCGATTCTGGACTGCCCACCACTATCCCCTTGATGACCAAGCGTGTGCGGCCGGGTGTGGTGTTAGTATAAACCCACACGGCTTTCTCAAAGGGTCCTGGACGCCCCGTGGGCGTGAAGGTGATGTCGATGCCGTCGCTGGAGCCAGGGGTAATGGGTGCTGTGGGATGACTGGCGACGGTGCATCCGCAAGTCGATTTCACCTGCGTTATCACCATAGCCGAGTCGCCAGTGTTAGTGACGACAAAGCGGCACGACTGCCCTCCGGCGCTCTCGTGAAAAGTGCCAAAGTCGTGCGTCGTCTCCTGCCATGAAGCTACAGGCTGCGCCAGGGCGCTGCCGCCCAGAGCCACCACTGCCAGCAAGACGGTTGCGATATGCCGCCAGGCTTGCTTCACCTATTTTTCTTTGCCTTTGGGGATTATGGTGCCAGTGATGACTAGCGACGACACCTTATCGGGACAGTTGGTCTTCACTTTAATGGTCTTGCGGAAAGTGCCACGGCGTCCAGTAGGACTAAAAGTCACCTCCACCTTGCCCTTCTTGCCAGGCTTGATGGGCTTGGCGGTGAAACTGGGGCGTGTGCATCCGCACGAAGCCACGGCATCGATGATGATGAGCGGCTTGTCGCCAGTGTTCTTAAACTCAAACGTGTGTTTCACAGCGCCTTTCGACTCCTTTATTGTCCCAAAGTCGTAGGTGACTTCCTTAAACTCTGCCTTAGGTTGCGCCATCATTGCCAGCTGGCACAGGAGGGCGGCAATTGTAAAAAGAAAAAAACGTTTCATAAAAACCAAATACTTATTTGTGGCAAAATTACAAAGAAATGCTGTCATTGCCACAATATTTACATTTAATTATTTATAAAAATTAGACTACTACAACCTCGCCATGGTTTATTAGAACATGAGATATATTCCTTAAAATTGTCTTCTCATGAGAATAAAAATGTTAAACATGCCGTGAAAATTGTAATTTTAATTAGTATTTTATTACCTTTGCATGAATAATGAAAAAATACATGTTATGCGAGTATATGTAATCCTATTTTTTACATTATTATTGTCACTCACTTCTCATGCCGGCGACAACGATGAGCATGAGGTGAAAGTTGTGGGCGACAAAAACTACAGCAACAATGCCACCCTCGTCTATGATGGCATTGATGTCTCTAATTATCAAAAGGATATCAACTGGCGAGCCACAGCTGCCGACCCCTCAATAAAATATGTCTATGTTAAGGCCACCGAGGGAGCCACTCACAAGCAGCACCGATACCGCGCCAACATCGAGAACGCACGCAAGCATGGCGTGAAGGTGGGAAGCTATCATTTCCTGAAGACCACTTCGTCGATACAAAAGCAGTTTGAGAACTTCATCAGCATGGCAAAGCCCGAGGAGCAAGACCTCATACCGCTGCTCGACGTGGAGACACATGCCGGATGGAGCGCCAAGCAGCTGCAAGACAGCGTAATGCTTTTTTGCCAACTGCTAGAAGACTACTATGGCTGCAAACCCATGATTTACACCAATGTGAGCTATTTCAACACCCTGCTGGGCTATAACTTCAAGCACTTCCCGCTCTTCATTGCCCGCTACTCAAAGAGTGAACCGCAGCTCAACTTTGGCGCCAAGTGGATATTGTGGCAGTTCAGCGACAAGGGCATAATAAGTGGCATCGACGAGAAGGTGGATTTGAGCCGTTTCAACCGAGGGTGCTCACTAAAAGACATCACCTACCACTCACCGAGGTCGAAGAAGAAGAACGACAAGCCACGCAACCATGTGCCACGCCCCAAGCCCAGGAAAGAAGAGCCCAAACCCGAAGTGCCCTATCCTCCTACCACTAGGGACAACTACAATAGCAACAAGGAAAAGACCGAGGCTCAAAAGCGGGGCGAGGAAAACGCCAAGAAGCGCCAAAAGATGGAGGAGAAACGCCGCAAGGAAGAAGAAAAAGCACAAGAGAAAGCGCGCAAAGAAGAAGAGAAGCGGCGCAAAGAGATAGAGAAGAGAGAGAAAGAGCTGGAAAAGAAACGGCAAGAGATAGAGAAAAAGCAGCGCGAGCAAGAGGAAAAGCTGCGCAAGGAGGAGGAGAAGCAACGCAAGGAAGAAGAAAAGCGACGCAAGGAAGAAGAGAAGCGCAAAGCTCGTGACAACGCCACGGCACGCATGAAGGCCGCCAAAGAGCGCTCGGCACTTGCCAGCAGCCAGCAGCAAAACGACCTTGAGCAGAAACGCCGAGACGACCTCGAGCGAACTAAGCAAGAGCGCATAGCCAGCGAGAAGTCTAAAGAGGTGTCCAGCACCAGCGGCAAAAAGAGTGGTTCAAAGTCTTCTACTAAGAAAAACTCCAACCAAAGCTCGGCCGACAACGACGAGATAAGATATAACCGAAACAGGAAATAACAAAACGTTAAAAAGCGAGGGTGTCACAAAAGTTCAACCACTGGTGTGACACCCTCAATGCTATATCTTCTTCACACTTTCCGTTAATTTACAACTTCTGGTAAGCCAGGCGTTCATCGCCACTGTCAAGGTAGATGATGCCACAATAGGTGAAGCCATGCTTCTCGATGAGGTGCTGCATGATCGTGTTGTCGCGGTGGGTATCGATGCGGATGTTTGGGTCAACCCCAAAGCAATAGTCCATAGCGCTGTCAAAAATGCCGCTAGCCTCGGGCACGCCACCCATGCGGTGCACCACATGATAGGGCTGGGTGTCGTCGAGCCACGCTCCTCCATAGATGGCAGCGTAGGTGGGCTCGGGCGACGGCAGGAAGGCAAAATAAGCCACCACCACACCGTCATCTTCCACCACCATTGCCCCACCCCGCTCCATGTCGCTGAGGATGGCGGCCTCATGGGGGTAGCCATTTATCCATTGGTTAACATTACCAGCTCGCCGCATCACCTGCTTGGCAGCCGCCAGCACCTCCATGATGCGCCCCAAGTCGCCAGCAGCAGCGTGTCGTATTATTCGCATGGTTTATTGATTATAATAATGGCTGTGAAGAGCTTTGTTCACAGCCATTATTGTGGTATTAAAAAATTAGAAATTCACTGAGATGCCGCCCATCAGGCCTATCTTCTGTGCACCCTGGCCAGGCATAATGTCCCATTGCTTGCACAGGAGGTTGTTAGCCTGAGCCCACACCGAGAAGATGTGGCTAAAGTTGTAGCGAGCACTCACATAGAGGTTTATCACGTCTTTCATCTCAAGATCGTCGTAGTTGTAAAACCCCTCGCTAACGAGCGTGCCATCATCGGCAATCACGGGAGTGACCCAGCGACGAATGAAGGTAGAGCGGTTGATGCGGCAGTTGAGACCGGCATTCACCATCAAGGGCTTGATGGGCCACACCTTTACATCAATGTTGAAAATGCTGGTGGGGCCGTCATCGCCCAGTGGGTAACCAGTGTATCGCATACCGTCAACATAATCTTCGTCGCTAGTGAAAGTGTGAACAAACTGGAGATTTGCCTCGGCAAGCGAGCGGTATTTGTAACTTGCCTCAATGCCCATGTATGCGCCCTGGCATTTGGTCATTTTGTAGATAATAGCAGCATACTGGTTGCCATCGATGTAGGGCGAGTTGGGACCATCGGGCTTAGGGTTCTCCATGTCGAGCACCTCTTTATAGATGCCAGAGTTGGCAGCTGGCACCACAGCATCGAGCTGGCCCGTCATGAAGCCATAGCCCACATAGGCCTTAGCACTGAAGCCCACAAAGGGGCCAACGTTAAACCCTATCCTGCCGTCAAATGGCACATAGGTGGTAGCATCATAGCCTGCCAGCGGGTCGTTATAACGGTAGGCATTGTGAAGGTCGCCCAAGTGGTTAATCATCTTGCCACCAGTGGCCTGGGCAAAGAGGTTCACACCCTTAGTGATCTTGAAGTTGAGATCCACATCGGGGGCGATGCGAAATACAGTGCCTTCGTTGAACGAGAGATTAATGATGCCGCCAGCCTTGGCAGTGAAGATGTCGTTAGAATACTTATAGTATGGATTGAGGGTTAGCATTGCAAAGGTCTTGTCGCTAGCAACGTTGTTGACGATGTTATGGCGACGACGATTTACCACATCCACGCCAAAGAGCATTCCCACATCACCTATTTTCTCAAACTCATATCCACTCTCTATCGAGGCACCGAGCCAAAACTCCTTGCTGCCGTCGATGCCCTCGAGATGCGACTTGTCGTAGCCGGCATAGTCGAGAGTGGCGTGAGCCTCATAGCCAAGTTTCTCGTCATTAATCTCGATCTCGCTCTGCCACTTGCCGTCGGCGCGCGCCTCGAAGAATGCCGTCTTGCGGTCCTTTAGATAGTTGGTGAAGCCGCCATAGTAATTGAAACTATCGAAGTGCAGGTGTCCGTCGATGGCCAGCGTGCCGGCATTGAGTTCCTTCATCCAGTTGGCACCCACGATGTTATCGTTAAAGCGCTGTTTTTGCCTGTCAGACGACCGTTCTATGAGTTTTGTGGTGTTCTTGCCTAGCCATGAGCTGTTGTGCAGCATCCACACGCTCAGCTTCTCGTTGGTGCGGTCAATGGCACGGTATCCCGCTCCTGCCACAAGATTTAGACAGGTTCCTAGGCCCATGAAGAGATATCCCCGCTGGTTAGAGAAGTTGTGGCGTGTGCGGTAACCATAGGGCTCCATAGTGGGAATTTCCACTGGTACCAGCGTGGGCACTGCCCAGTCGCTGAACTGCGGTGCCACGGCGTCTTTCTCCTCCTTCTTGACTTCTTTAGGCAGCACAGTCTTCTTGACTACAGTTTTCTTCACTGGGTCAAACTCTCTCTCGAGGGTTATGTTCTTATTCAGGTCGGTTTTGTCTTGGTTGTTGTTTTGAGCTATCGCCACATTGCCCAAGACCATCGCCATTGCAAGGCACACATATTTAATTTTTTTGTCCATATCAATATTATCAAACTCTTTTAAACATCTGGTTATCATTCTTTAATGTTACTGACGATTATTTCTTGCCCTTCTGCAACTTGCTCAGGCGATTGTCAATCTCATTGAATATCTCACCCTCCTTGCCAGGATAGTTGGCCTTCAAGGTCTTGAGATAGTCAATAGCATCTTGATTCTTACCTTGATACTGGAAAATGTCGCTCAACAAGATAAATCCCTTAGCCAGCCAGTAGTAGTGCGGGGTGTTGCTGGCAATCAGGGCTTGAAGAGTGTCTTCGGCATCATCGATGTCACCGTTGTCATATTGCATCTGAGCCAGCTCATAGGCAGCCTGCGCGCCAGCCTCGCTCTGGGTGTTGGCGGCAAGCTCGCGCAGGTCGTCCATAGCCTCCGACTCCTTGCCGAGGTTGCTGTAGGCCATAGCGCGGCTGAGTCTCACTTCCTGGTCGAGCTCGGCATTGAGCGTGTTGTTGAAGTTGAGAAGCTCATTGGCACTGCTAACCACATCGCGCCACTGCTGAGCCTCGCTCGCCGAGCGAACCATGCCGAGCAGCGCCTGCGAGAGGTTGTCGCTATTGGTAGCTTTCTCTGCCCACAGCTCATAGAGGTCATAAGCTTCGTCGGCATTGCCGTTCTCTAGCAGCAGGGCAGCCTTGAGTGCCATGGCGCGCTGAGCAAAGGCGGCATCCTCGTTGCCGTCGAGGGCCTCGGTGAGTGCTTCCATAGCACTGTTGTAGTCGTTCTTGGTGTAATAGTAGTAGCCTATGTAGTATTTCGCTTCTTTCACATAAGCCCCATCAGGATAATCGCGCAGGTAGTTCTCGAGCTTCGAGATGTTGTTGTTGTCAATGTAAAAGACCTCGGCTGCGTCGAAGGCCGCCTTCTCGATTTTCTTCACATCAATCTTAGGGCCACCAGGAATGTTGTTCAGCCGGTTGCTAAAGGCCATGAGGTCGTCGCGCTGAGCGTAGATAGCCTTCAGGTCCTCGGCGGCAATCTTTGCCTCCTCGCTGGCAGGATAGGTCTCTATCACCTTCCAGTAGGTGGCTACCGCCTGGTCGTCGTTGCGACGTGCCTTCTCGGCAATCGCCATCTTGAGCATTGCCTCGCGCGCCTCGGGCTGGTTAGGATAGCTGCTTATGAGCTTAGCGTAGCTATTGATGCCGCCAGCCACGTCGCCCTTGAGAACTAGGGCATTGCCCTTCTCGAGCATTGCCTCGGGCACCTTGCTCGAATTAGGGTAGGTGGCGATGAGCTCGTCGAGCTGCTGTATCTTGGAGTCATACTGGCTCATGTCGCCAGCGATGATAGCCTTGCGCAGAATGGCATACTCCGACGAGGCATCCACCTCGCCACGTGCAGCCTTGGTGTAGTTCTCGACGGCGGCGTTGAAGTTCTTGCCATAGTAATAGGCGTCGCCTATGCGGTTATAGGCCTCGGCAGTCATGTCGCGGCTGAGCGAGTTGGTGGCAATGGCTTTCTCAAAATAGCCTATCGCCTTGCTGTAGTCTTGCTGGTTGAAGAGCGACGAGCCAGCGTTATAGAGGGCCAGCCCATAGTTGGGGTCGCTCGTGGAGGCGGCGTTGATGAAGTCCTGCTGATTGGCAGCCGCGCTCTTGTAATCGCCAAGCTGGTATTGCGCCTCGGCGAGCCACAGCTTGCTGTTGTTATATATCTCGGTGTCTTTCTTGCCCATGTCAACGGCCTCCTTGAGGCTGCTCAAGGCATTGCTGGGCTTGTTGTTGCGCAGCTGCTGAACGCCCTTGCGGTAAAGCACATTTTGCTTGGCTTTGAGCACTTTGTCGCTAGGGTTGCTTATGTTGGCGATGCTGCGCAGGGCACGGTCGTAGTCGCTAGTGGTGGTGTAGGCATCAATCAGGTAGTTCTCCACATTGCTGTAGTAGCTAGAGTTGGGATACTCGTTGAGGAACTGCTCAAACATGTCGATGGAGTTGTTAAACGGAGTGCGGCCTCCCTTGCTCTGGCTGATGGCGTAGTTGTAGAATGCCGTCTCGCGCACGTTGTTGTCCCAGCGCATGTTGGCAGCTTGCTCAAAGGCCATCGACGCGCCATTATAGTCGCTGCACTTGAGGCGGCTCTGCCCTATGTAGAGATAAGCACTCTGTGCCAGAGCGTCGTCCTCGCCCGTGACCTCGGCAAGCGTCTTGATGGCGCCCTGATAGTCGCGGTTGCCATAGTCTATCACGCCAAGCATGTAGGCTGCCGGGCGGCGCTCCACGTTCTCCTCGTCGCTGATCTCGAGGAATTTGCTCAGGAATGGCGCGGCCTTAGTGTAGTTGCCCATGCGGTAGTAGCTCTCGCCCACCACGCGGTTTATCTCGGCAGTGAAGTAGTCGTTGGCATTATCTTCGATGAGCGACTCGCCAAGCTTCACCGCATTGTTGTAGTCGCCTTGCTTATACATGATTTGACACATATAGTACTGCGCCTGATAGCCTAAGTTGCCCGTGCGATCCACCTGCTCAAAGAGCTGCATGGCAGTGTCGTACTGGCCATAGGCGTACTCTATATATCCCTTGAAAAATGTTGATGCCGTAGCATATTGCTTGGTGGCCGAGAGCTTGTCATAAATAGCCTTGGCCTGGTTGTAGTCGCGCAGCATCAGGTCGCAGTAGGCCTTGCGGTAGAGCACATCCTCGTCATAATCGGCATCGAGGGCCTTCTCGCGCACTTGCTCGTAGCACTCACGGGCCTGAGCAAAGTCGCCATGATAAAAATAGTAGTCTCCCACCTTGGCGCGGGCTGTGAGTGCCAGCGGCTCGCCAGGATGATTCTCAATAAACTCCTCGAGCATCGTCAGGCTTGAGGGGTTGCCTAACTCAAACTCGTTAAGCGCCATCATGAACTCGGCCTCTACCTCATCATTCCACTCGGGGCAGAGAGAGTTGTTATGAAACCAAAGATGGTGACTCGAACCCACATAGTTGTGCATCTCCTGTAACAGCCTTGCACGGTCAATGAATGTTTCACTACTTGACCCTGCCACATTAGGTTGTGCCAGCATCAGTGCCGGAGCAGCCATAGCACATATTAAGAAAGCGTTCTTTAACTTCATAAGTCTATATTATTGTCATTATTTTTAAGCGTACTTTACAATATGCAAATTTAGATATAATTTTTCACCTAATAACTCCAAAACCCACATAAAAAGAAAAAAAATAATTAAAATAGTATTTCATGCTCCATTTTTTTGGGAATCTCAATTATTTTTCCCAATTTTGCATATTAATTTCTATTCAATTTTGTGCTCAACAAGTAAATTCTAATCGATATTTTTAAATGGAAGAATTAATTTGTCGCCAAAACTCCTAAACGAAATAATGGTTGCTGCGCATGGATATTGTTTGTTTTCGTTTTATTATATTTATATTTTAAATTTGCATACTAAATGGCAATTATTCAACCGATATATTGGCATCAGGAAGACCCCAATGAGTTAATTCACAAGTATCCCTCTCACGAGATAACTCTAGGTTCTGTATTAACTGTAAATGATAGCCAAGAAGCCTGTTTCTTCAGAAACGGCACACTTTATGACTCGTTCCGTGGTGGACGATACGTGTTATCGTCAACTAACCTTCCGCTCTTGAATAAAATCATCAACTTGCCCAGCGGAGGTGAAACAACATTCCACGCCGAAGTTTGGTTTGTTGATAAGACCGACCGCCGCAACCAGTATTGGGGCACTGGCGGATTACGCATTATTGACCCCTATTTTGAAATTCCCATCAAGCTTTATTGCCGAGGCGGATATGGTGTTAGGGTTAGTGACGGTGCATTATTTTTACGCAAGTTTGTAGGCACCTTACAACGCACAACCCGCCACTTCATAGATGAGCAATTCAGAAGCACTGTCATTGAGAATGTCAAAGTGTCGATTGCCTCATTCATGAAAGAGAATAACCTTAACATCAATGAATTAGGAACAGAATACACACGCTTAGGTCAAACTATCGCTCAAAAGCTAAAACTTTCTTTTGAAGAATATGGCGTGGAGTTGCTGAATTTCAACATTGAGGACATCAATTTCGACGAGAACGACCCAGGCTACCAAAAAGTTATAGACGGCATTGCCGAACAAGCACGACTGAAACGACTAGGAGTAAACTATGTTCAAAATAGGCAGATCGACATTGTCGAGACCGCTGCCGCTAACACTGCAGCTGGAGCTTTTATTGGTGCAGGCATTGGGCTTGGCATGGGCAATCAAATTGGAGGCATGTTGGGTAACGCATTCCAACAGAGCGGTGTAGCTAACGCCTTTAACACACAAAGTGCTCCACCACCCCCACCAGGAGCCCAACAAGCAGCAATGTACTATGTTGCCCTGAATGGACAGACTACAGGTCCATTTGATGTCACACAATTACGAGAACTAATAACTCGTGGTGTGCTCACTCCCACTACTTTTGTATTTCTACAGGGTGGCACAGCATGGGTAAGAGCTCAAGAAGACAATCTTGTAAGAAGCCTATTTGGAGTTCCTCAACCTCCTGCTCCGCCACAAGAATAAATTACTGAATAACATTAATCAAAATACTATAATATGGTTTTTTTAATCACATGGTGCATAGTGGCAGCACTCACAGTAGGCATCTACTTATTGCTGTTTCCAATTTACGGTCACCTTTTCGGTCTAAACTTAGCTGTGGCTCTCGGTGCTGAGGCACTCGGCATCTATGCTATAAGCATGGTCACATCAAAGGAGACTCTCACCCCCCAAAAGGCATCATTAAGACAAATTTTGCTTGTGTATGCTATTGTTATTTTCTTATGGACGACAATATGCAGTATTGCCTCATCTGGATCGGATGGCCCATATATACTTATTTATTGTGGACTGATTGTCATCACATTAATTGCTGCCCTGCTCTATGGGTTAGGTGCTGCAGGCGGGAAAGTAGTAAGCAATCAAGAGAACCAATTAGCACAAGCAGTTAGCACAAGGGTTACAACTCTTTACCCTCTTGATACTTGGTTACAAAAAATATCAAAGGACATTGGCGGTGGAGAAGATGCGCAAGCTCTACTTAGTGAAGCTCGTGTCACAATTGACACCATAAAGACCATTCCAAGTCGCAAATTACTGGACAACAGCCAGTTTATTGAATACATCAATCGCCACACACAAAGCATAGAGGAGCAAGCCAATATGATAAACAACTGCGAGAATCGTCAAGAAATCATGCAGCAAATGCTAGCATCTATTATAGAGCTAAAGAATAATATTAAAAATTTCAAAAATCAATAACATTATGCAAGAATTAACATGTCCACATTGCAAAGGCAATAAATACACAATGATCGCAAACAACACTTTTCTGTGTGCTTATTGTGGATCTACATTTCAGGGGCCTAGTGCTCAACCACCAATTCAGCCACAGCCTCAATATCAATATCAGCAACCACAGCCCATGTACCAGCCCATGATGGCACCAGCCTACCAGCATCAACGTGTCAAGCTTCACGACCGCGATAAAACAATTGCCGCATTGCTCGCCTTCTTTGTTGGCGGACTTGGCATACATAAGTTTTACCTGGGTGAAACTGGTCTAGGTGTTCTTTATCTGATTTTCTGCTGGACATTTATACCTACCATTATTGCTTTCATTGAAATGATTATTTTTCTCACAATGACTAATGAATCATTTGATGAAAAATATAATTACAGATAATCACCCACTAATTATTCTCTAAATTTAGTTAGCATATTAGTAACTTAATTATTCTTTAATATTATGGAACCTATCAAATGCCCTAATTGTGGAAACATCGTGCCACCAGGCAGCAACCAATGTGTGTTTTGTGGCACTCCACTAGCCACGACAGGCATGCCACAAATGCCACAGATGCCGCCTATGCCGCAAGCGCAGCAGGCTCCACAAATGCCACAGATGCCGCCTATGCCGCAAGCGCAGCAGGCACCACAGATGCCGCAGATGCCGCCTATGCCGCAAGCGCAGCAGGCACCACAGATG
>Ga0247611_10003399_pt1 | contig 23660 bp, 8 predicted proteins | sample 177DNAGHGhighgp2_FD_192422 | JGI IMG/M metagenome (GOLD analysis project Ga0247611, IMG submission 192422) | Sheep rumen microbial communities from Palmerston North, Manawatu-Wanganui, New Zealand - 1770 DNA GHGhigh gp2 | ecosystem: Host-associated > Mammals > Digestive system > Stomach > Rumen ... | reverse complement strand
AAGTCTGCAGGATATACCTTACGGCTGTCAAACGCCTCCTTGTTTTCAAAAGGATAGTGAATCTGGGCGTATGGCATAGCACCTGAATCGAACCATACATCAATTAGGTCGAGTTCGCGCTTGAGGACAGCACCGCTGTTGCCAACGAGAAGAATCTGATCGACATAAGGACGATGGAGATCAATGCGGTCGTAATTTTCCTGCGACATATCTCCGGGTACGAATCCGCGTTCCTTTAATGGATTGGCAGACATTACTCCTGCGGCTACTGCCTTTTCAATTTCATTATACAGTTCCTCTACTGAACCGATGCAGATTTCCTCCTTTGTCTCACGATTGCGCCATATTGGCAATGGAGTTCCCCAATAGCGTGAACGGGAGAGATTCCAGTCATTAAGATTTTCGAGCCATTTTCCAAAGCGTCCTGTTCCTGTGGATTCAGGTTTCCAGTTGATGGTCTTATTGAGTTCAATCATACGTTCCTTGGCTGCAGTAGAACGGATGAACCAAGAATCGAGAGGATAGTAAAGTACAGGTTTGTCGGTACGCCAGCAATGGGGATAGTTGTGGACGTGTTTCTCTATCTTGAAGGCCTGCCCCGATTGTTTCAGTTCCATACAGAGCACAATGTTCAGGTCCTCGGTCTTAGAGAGTTCCTTTTCATCCATTCCTGCATACTTAGGATCATAGGCATTCTTAACGAAATCACCTGCATGACGCCAGTACTCGTCGCGAACGCAGACCTTTACGAATTCCTCGTCCATATCTTCCTTTACGAAGTACTTACCTGTAAAGTCAACCATAGGACGAGTGTCGCCAGCCTTGTCAATAACGAACAGCGAAGGAATGCCTGCGTCTTTTGCGACCTTGGCATCGTCGGCACCAAAAGTAGGAGCAATGTGAACAATACCAGTACCATCTTCCGTTGTAACATAATCTCCAGGAATTACTCGGAAGGCATCGGCTTCCTTATTGACAACCTTGCCGTTTTCGAGTGCGCAAGGACGAACCCATGGTTGCAACTGCTCGTATTGCAGGCCTACGAGGTCTGCACCTTTACAACGAGCAACGACCTGATATTCCTCATCACTCTTGAAATATGCACCAACGCGTGCTTCTGCCATAATGTATATGGCCTCTTCCTTAGTGTAAGGATTCTGACCCTTCACGGCCACATAGTCAATCTTCGGACCTACGCACAATGCAGTGTTCGAAGGCAATGTCCAAGGAGTTGTTGTCCAAGCCAGGATGTAAACAGAACGGCCCCCCTCCGTCTCCCCCCAAAGGGAGGAGAGTTTCATTTTCCCTTGCTCCCCTTCCTTTTGGGAGGGGGTTGGGGGGTAGGCCCTGAATTGTGCAGTAACGGTTGTATCCTTGACATCACGGTAGCAACCAGGTTGGTTCAACTCGTGGCTCGACAAACCGGTTCCTGCCGCAGGACTGTATGGCTGAATGGTATAGCCCTTGTAAAGCAAGTCCTTCTGATAAAGTTGCTTCAACAGCCACCAGAGGCTTTCAATGTACTTATTGTCATAGGTAATATAGGGGTGTTCCATATCCACCCAGTAACCCATGCGATGACTAAGGTCGGTCCACTCGCTGGTGTACATCATCACATTCTTGCGACAACGCTGATTGTAGTCCTCAATGCTTATGGTCTTACCGATATCTTCCTTTGTGATTCCAAGTTCCTTTTCCACACCAAGTTCAACGGGCAGGCCATGAGTATCCCATCCTGCCTTGCGATGTACCTGGAAACCCTGCATCGTCTTGTAGCGGCAGAAGGTATCCTTAAGGCTGCGAGCCAGAACATGATGAATGCCAGGATGGCCATTAGCAGATGGTGGACCTTCAAAGAAAATAAATGATGGACAATCCTCACGCTCTGAAATGCTGCGATGGAACAAATCCTCATCATCCCATTGTTTGAGCACCTCTTTATTTACCTCCGAGAGGTTGAGTCGGCTGCGTTCTGCAAACTTATTTTCCATATATTTCGTTATGTTTTTATACTTAGTCTATTACCTTCTCCAAAAGAATATGCAAAGATACGAAAAATCCCCGTGACAATCAATAAGTCACGGGGAAAAATTATCGTACTTTTTATAAGCCCTTCGTATAGCTGCCGAAAAAGGTTATACAACCTAAGTCCGAAGGTTAAGTTAACTTATGCCTGTAGGTTAAGTTAACCTATGGCCTTAGGTTAAGTTAACCTTTTTAGAAACCTATCTTATCCTTCCACTTGAGGAACCAGTTGCTTTGGTTCATAAGTTTAGCACCTGCGGCAGCATCACGCTTAGAAACAGGATTTGCCAATCGACTGTTATCGCCATACCAATAGGCTCTACGCATGAGGTCATAGTAGCGATTGCCTTCGAACACCAATTCCAAAGCCTGTTCGTCGAGAATGAGCTGGTCTATCTCTTCCTGTTCCTTCTGCACGAAAGCTGGATTGGAGTAAGCATTCTTGTACCATACATCGTAATCGGCCTTAAAGTCTGCCAAACGAGTGTTATAGGCTTGCAGATCTTTGTTATAGACCGCATAGATAGCCAAAGAGTCCTTGACAAATGCCGGCTTAGTTTCCGTTATGTAAACGTTGTATTTACCTACAGAGTCATAACGGATATAGTCGCGATATTTATTGAAATCGGCACCAGGATTGATTGTCTGATACGTTGCCTGATCAACCACCTTGTTGGGATAGATGTCCCAAGTTGAAGGCTTCTTAACAACAGGTGGCTCTGCAGGCAGCAATGCCTTATACACAGCCTCAACGGGAGCTGTACCCACCATTGCCTCCTTGGCACGCGGATATGGATTATCCACACGGTCGCTGTCAACGGGGATATATGGAGCATAATTGTCGTTGAGGAAGGCCAGACCGGCACCACGACTATGAATACCCCACATGTTTATTTCACTTGTGTTGGTACGCAAATTGTAAGTAGCGGGCGCTGTACGAACTCCATAAGCATTCTTATTCTCACGATAAGCATCGGCGTATGGTTTGAAATCGGTATTTTTGAAATCGAAGTACTTGATGAATGCCGAATCTGCAGCCGAAGTATAATATGGCTGTACCATATTCTCAATAACAGTGTTGCTCAAGCCCATAGTCAGAATCTGCTTTGCAAAACGAGGATAGCCTGCATAGTTCAGAGCCTCGGCTAAGCGAAGATAGAGCTGTGTGACACGATAAATTCCAATATGTTGATAGATATGCTTATAAATTGACTGAACACTTACTTCGTCGCCGCTGTATTTTGTATCAAACTGTGAATAAACAGCATAGTAACGCAAATCGCCAAAATATCCCTTGGAAATTTCCTGATCCGTGAACTTATCAGCTGTTACCTCAACAACTATTCTGGGACTATTGCTATTCACACGACCATAACCAATATAGGATTGTGCCTTGCTTAAGTCACGAATAATCTGGCTCGGCTCAATGCTAGCCTCAACGAAAGTGGTCTTATACTGAGTATTATAGAGGGTGCGCAATTCATTATAGTAACCGTCGGAGGCAGCAGAGTCCATAGGAATGGCTGTAATGCATTCGCCGCCAGAAGCTCCCCATGTCGTATTTGGAGAATACATCAAATTATAATCTGGACTTAAGTAACGGCTGGTACCAAGAGCACTCTCGTCCCAATATGCGCAACGTGTATTTGTAACGGTATTCTTCTTTCCACTCAAGTCCCATACGATATAATCGTAGTAACACTTGGCTGCCTGCTTGGCATCTTCCGCATTATGATTCTTAACAGCGCGCCAAAGATACAAGTCGCCCATAACCACCTGGGTGGGATAGAAGCACATCTGCGGGTCTATATCACCACCAATGTTAATATAGTCGGGATATTCACGACCGTAATAGCTCTTCAGGTCATCAATAAAGTATGTGCAAACAGCATCAAGGTCGTACATAGGATACTGAGCATCAGAAAGTTTCTTAGTCAGAACAGGTTCTGTCACAAATGGAACTTTGCCATAGACCAACACAAGCTGCAAGTAAGTCCACGCACGAATGCTATGCACCTGAGCTATCTCGGCCTGGAAATACTTCTCGTTACGATTCGTATTTCCTGCAGTAGAGTCCACATGTGCCAAATAACTATTGCAGTTGTTGATGACGGCATAGTAATCGCCTGGAACATTGTACTTATTGTCGTCCTTGATATCAAGTGATGCAATATCCTTCAAATCGGATGTTGCATTAGAACGCACTTTTACCAAGTCCGCACGCAATTCACCCAACAAATTCGTACGAACAGCTATTCCCTGCAACTTATTCAAAATACCAAGTACCGATGAAACAGTATCAGCAGGATTGTTGAGAACCTGACCATCGGCATAGATAACGTAGTCATTCCCCTTGTCGAGCATATCCTCGCACGAGGATGTAGCACAAAGTACGCAGAGAAGACAGAAAGCACAGAGTAAACTGTATGCCTTATTTTGTATTTTTCTTATCGTCTTCATAATTATCAAATATCAATTATGTGTAAATTACAGGTTAATCTTCACACCAAGATGGAAACTGCGTCCCTGAGATATCAGACCACGGTCTATACCCTGATAAAGCACGCTGTTCGACATAGAAAATTCGGGATCTGTGCCTAAATAACGTGTGAGTGTAAACAGGTTGTTGGCCTGTCCCCAAATGGTGATTCCTTGAATGTATGTATTGCTGATAGGTAATTTATAGCTCAAAGTCAAAGTTTTCAGACGCAAATATGAAGCATCCTCAATCCAACGGTCGCTGAAACGACTGTTTCCCATTGGGTCACCATAAGTGGCACGTGGAATGTCGGTAATCTGACCTTCATTGGTCCAGCGGTTAAGCATTGCCGTTGTCTGATTCATGAATCGGCTTCCGCTCTCGAGCTGCTGACGCATGTAGTTGTAGGCATCACCTCCCAAACTATAGTTGAAGTTGATGTCAAGAGTCAGCTTCTTCCACGACAGAGAAGTAAAGATGTTACCATAGATGTCGGGATTTGCCTTACCGATAACCTCGCGGTCGTTTTCGTCAATGATATTGTCATTGTTGATATCTACGAAACGCATATCACCGCCCTTAAAGGGAACCAGCTTGCCAGTTTCATCAACAATTGACAGACCTTCAGCTTGAGCCTCCTCGCTAGTGCGATAAACACCATTCGTACGATATCCATAGAATGTATTAATTGCACCACCAATCTGGCTGCGTACTGTTGCACCCAGAATATCTGTATCGAGGTACTGCTTGTTGTCGGGCAGAGATGTGAGTTTGTTCACATAGTGTCCCATGCTGAAACCTAATGACCAGTTCCAATCCTTACGGCTAATAAGGTGTGTATTGACAGTAACATCAAAGCCCTGATTCTTCAGCGAACCGCCATTACTCCAGTTGTAGTCAAGACCACTGATAAAGCCAAGTTGCTGGAAAGTAAGCAAGTGGTCAGTCCATGAATGGAAATAATTGAAGTTAATGCCCATACGATTGTTGAGGCCCTTGAATTCAATACCGGCATTGAAGCGCTTTGTGGTTTCCCACTGCAATTCTGTATTACCGATATTCTTAAGTGTCAGGGAAGAGACCTTGTTAAGGAACATCGTGCTGACGTAATAACTTCTTGAAGCATCGTAGACAAGGTCATCATTACCACTCATGCTGAAACCAGTTGTCAATTTCAAGTAATCAATACCCTTAATATCGAAGAACTTCTCGTTGCTTACAACCCATCCTGCCTGAATGCTTGGGAAAACGCCCCACACTACTCCACCGCACTTGAAACCGCTCTTAACATCTCGACCGAACTGTGAATTTGTCTCAACAGCCAAGCTCCCGTCCAAATAATAACGGTTGGCGTAATTGTACTGAGCCTGTCCGTACCAGGTCAGGGTTGCCCAACGTTCATTTGTACCATTAGCAGTCTTATTTTCAGTATTATTAATCAACACGGTTTTATCGTTACCAGTGTTATAACCATGCTGAGTGTCGATAGAATAGCTCTCATTGATATAACGGAAACCACCCTGAAGATGTATGTTATGTCCGTTGTATGCATTATTCCAGTCAAGTTTGGAGTCACTGTTCACTGTGTTCTGCTTACCGAACTGAGAACCGATTTCGTTCTCCATTGTGTTCTGCAATGATGCAACATAATAGCTGGGCACACCATTAACGGCAACATAATACTTTTCATTAGTATTTACCGATGTATAACTGAACATCGAACTCAAGAACAGATGTTTGTTGAACTGGAACTTTGGAGTTATTGCCAGATTAACATAGCTGTTATCAAAGTAGTTCTTGTTCTCTGCAGTAGCATATTCATTAATGGCTGCAGGATTAGCAAGACGCCAGTTGGCATCGGCAAGAACAGAGACCTCATCGAGGTAGTCTTCATCAACAATATCCCAGTGGTTCTTGTTGATTCGTTGGTTTGCAAAAGAATATGGACTCAGCATTGGGCTCTTTGCCATCGCTAAGAAGTTCGTGCTAGTAATAGACTTTTCATCATAAGTCTCAGGAGCACCTGTATCCTGTAACTTACGCGTCTGGTTAGTGTATGTTGCATCAAACTTCATGCTCAATTGCTTCGTGATTATAATATCAGTATTGAAGCGAATATTAAGTCTGTTGAAATTATTCTCATTCAACACGCTGTTATCCTTTGTAAAACCAACTGAAAGCATGTAACCTGCGATGTCACCACCACCCTGTACACTAAGTGCATAGTTCTGTGTCAATGCCTCAGAATAAACCTCATCAGCCCAGTTTGTATTGTTATTATATTTATTATACCAATAATAATTGGGATCTGACTTAAGGAATTTGAAGTCTGAAACATTAGTTCCCGTAGTCTGCAACAATCCAGAGGCATAACTTTTGTATTGAGCTCCATTCATTACTTTGTACATCTTCGGCAGAAGCTCAACTCCGATGTTGGCGCTTGCCTCAATACGTGTAGCCTGAGAAGTGTTACGTTTTGTCTTTATGAAGATTACACCATTAGCACCCTTTGCTCCATAAAGAGCAGTACCATTCGACATTACCTCCACACTTTCAATATCGTAGGGGTTGATGTTGGTAAGGATGTCATTATAATAACCGGTATGAATCATCTGACGACCATACTGTTGGTCAATAATAACTCCATCAATAACCACCAACGGCTGTGAGTTGCTCTGCAAAGAGTTGACACCACCAATGTTCATATAATTACCAACAGCCAATGCGCCACTGCGAGCTACAGTATGAACATTAGCTCCAAGTTGAGAACCAATCTCTGACGTAATATTACGCGCAGGAGTAAATTCTATTGAGCCAGTCTTCACATTATTAAGGATGTTATCATCGGCATCATATAACACATGTGCCGCATCACTTTGCAAGATAATGTCGCGAAGTTTGCCGTTTTTGTTCAAGCCGACACGCACCTTGTTATAACCTGGGATTGTTACATTGACTGCGCTGCTATAAAGAGGCACCTGCATAGTAAACGTACCATCTTCTTCTGTAAGTGTAGAATAACCATCACCTGCTACAGACTGTATCAACACACCTGCCAAAGGCTGCTTACCAGCCTGACCAAGCACACGACCAGAAATCGTACGTGTGGGCTCTGTCTTCTTTGTTCTGGCTACCCTAACTACTGTATTGTCCTGAGACGTTTCTTCTGTCTCTGTCTGAGCGAAAAGGCTCAGGGGCAATGCCACTAAAACTGAAAGGCAAAATATACTAAGTCTTTTCATATTACTCTACATTTTTATTTTTTTCATAATTCTCAAGATAGTCATCATCAAAGAGATAATGTGGCAAACCATCAACGCCAACAGCACGCTGAGCATCAGCCTTAGCCTTATCTTCACTCTCGAACGGAACAAAAATAATCTCATTGAGTCGAAGCGTGCGCGAATAGTATCCAGTATAAACACCTGATGTAGGACCTGTTGACTGTATTGTCAGTTTCACCACAGGATCACTCAAGCCATAACTCGAATAGTTGAATTGAACAGCAGACTGAATGAGAACAGTATCTGCCTTCTCACCACTTGACACAAAACATTTCTGGGAATTGGCGATATTGGGATACAGCTTATCCCAATTAGGAATATCCTCTGTTCCCGTAAGGGGTATAGGATTGGTGTACCAATCTCCGTCTACAATGTTTCCATTATCGTTACGCTGCGCGCTACGCACCTGGAACAAACATGGTAAATTAGCATCTTTGCTGGTACGAGGAGCAGGAACTGTTACTATATATATATTATAGTATATACTCGACATCGTGTTTGGTAATGCAAACGTAATTGTTGCATTGTCAAGCTGAGAGACCGGATTAACCTGAGTATAACGGAATGTCTTGACAATTTTCGTTTCATCCTCAGCATCATAAACATAATATGACTGTGAATTGTCAATAACCATCGTCTCCTCGCCCTTTGTATTCTTTGGCAAGTCATTACGATAATACTGAGCATAATAGGTATAATAATCGTTACGGGTAAGGAATGTTGTACGAGGGTCTATAGCACCTTTATTGTCAACATATACATATCCATTCGAGCACTCGATTTTCTCTAATCCTGAAAACAAATTATTATTCGGGTCATAATAAACGTCAGTTCGTGGATTATGAGATTGACGCTCGTAATACATCGTATTTACCAGCGAATCCTCGGGATGACGATTGTAATGATTAGAATAATTCGTATTAAAGAATCGACCACAAAGAATGCTCTCCCTCGTGTTTGCATCAGACAGTGAATCACCATTCTGCACGGTTTTTGGCTCATATTTGAAATATTTGCTGTAACGAGCATACTCGCTTTCCCAAATATCGTTAGTCGGTGCTATGAATGTATAAATACTATCCTCACGCTGTATGTAACCATATCTACTTAGCAAGTCGTTTCTCAGTGTAGTAACCGAATCCAGATATACGGTCTTACCATCCACAATGCCACCTGGAACGGAAGCGTTTTCGTTGAGTTCATATTCATCGAACTGCTCAATAGCACTTGCTATGCTGTCGAGACCAGTACGTTGCGACAACAGTTCACGGACATTCGGGAAGAAACGAAGAACATCATCCATCTTATATAACATGCCGTTGCTGCTGATGACAGCATCGCCAAACGACTTATCATTCAACGTTCCCTGAGTTGCTGAAATACCCTTAAGATGCATGTACTTATTATTCATCATCTTAATGGTATCATTCGTCATCGATGAGATGATGCGTGAGTACTGGGCCGTATGGTTCTTAAAGAACTGAGTAACAGCTTTATTGTCTTCCCACTTAACACCTTTAGCTTCATCAGCCTGATATACAGCGATGATACTGTCGGCATTTAAAGTTCGTGGAGCCCATATTGTCAGTTGCTGAGTCGAACTTAACTCTTTATCGGCCTTGATAGCCTCTAATACACGACAGAATTCCGAAAGATCATTGTCGGCCTTAATATTATCTAATAATGTAGGCTGACTGCTCATGCCACCCTGCGTTGCATTGTAGTGGTCATCCCATGCATCAGAACATGCCGACCACAGCAAAGGCGCTCCAACAAAAGCTGTGGCTACGATATATTTATAAAATCTACTTGTATTCATATCATTATCCTTTATTAATAATCGTCTTCTGCTCGTCCGGCACCTTCTACACCATAAACGCTCTTAGGCACGATTTCAAGATAGTCAATCATGACAACTGCATTCTCAGGTGCCCATACAGACTTTATACGGATTGTATGTTGGACACCTTCATTAAGTTGTCCGGTCCATAGAACGAAGCGTACTGTTCTAGCAATGTTACAAAAATAATTTTTCGTTACAGATTCATCACCATCTTCATGTCCTTCACCTGAAATACAGAATACGCCACGAGGACCATGATACCATCCAAGATTGTGCATATTCTTCTTTGCAGACTCATTTTCCTCATCTGTGCGATTATTACCACTTGTAAGAGCATACCATCCGGAACGGCTCTCAAAGTTTGCATCACGCTGGTCAAAAGGACTACCCTCTGGATTGCCGTCAAGATAGAATTGGCATATACCGCGAGTCGGCATATCGGCAAATCCCAAACGAATCTGATATTGTCCAGATGGTACACTTGGCAGGTTGAAAGTCATATCATAACTTTCAGTCTCACTACAGAGATTGAACTCATCGCCCTCGTAACTCCAATATGTGTTATGCTGACTCTGGAAGAGGAAAGTTCCGTCTTCATTAATCTTCACATTATCTAAATAGCCTGAAGGGAACCAATAGTTGGGGCTGGTAACAGACTTGTCCGGGTTATTGGATTCTGCGATGTAATTAGCTGTACGACCGTCACGGATATTGTTATTCATCATTTCCGGGAAAATTGTGTACAGGTCTATACGCATACGAGTATTAAATACATTATCCTGTTGTGCATTTATATAGTCTGCAAGACCATCGGTAGTATAGTACCAACCATTCAACGCTTGCTGCTCGTAACCACCTGTAACCTCCTTGCTTACATGAATACCAGAAGCCATATCACCACGACGGTGGTCACCACGGTTCAGATAAATATCATTTCTTACCCCACCACTTATATATTGAGGTATAGTCAGTTTCTCACATTTAATTGTAGTCAGAGAGTCCATCGTTGAATACCACTCGGTTGGGTTAATAACCTTGGTATCGATAGTACATATGGTTGTCAAATTATTATAACTACTACTTCTATCGAGACAGTTGTATCCAATTAAACGACGAAGAGGATTACGCCAATCCTTAAGCTTGTCCAAATCGTCCTTCACATCATCCCATGCTTTTCCATCGCCTGGCGTTCCATATACACTATGAGCATAATCATAGAACGATTTTAAATCAGTAATATTATACTTGGCAGACAAGACGTCATTGGGACAAGCAAATACCGTAAATCCGAACTTCTTCTGCTCAGGAATATGGCAGTAGTCCCACTGTGCTCCAGTATAAACTGACTTAGACTCATACAAATCTGGATTCCATGTTGCATCCTGAACCTTGTTGCGCATAATGAAAGCCAATCCTGTAGCCTCCATTGCTTCAACAAACAAAGAAACATTCGGATTCTCAAGCATCAAATCGGGTACTGTCTGATTAGAAACAGAAAGGACTGCCGAAATTGGCTGTACAATACCATTTTCTACACTATCATTGCGTAAGCTGTATATTATCTCACTTGTGCGGTTGAACAGGTAATTAACATAAAGAGTGTCCTTTGTTTCTGCATCAACCACAGTATCGGGTTTAATCGTGAGATAACGATCATTCATATTCACCATTGGCAACGAAGTGTAGTTTGCAAAATCAACAGTATTATAAGCTTTACCATTCACCAGATGCGTACGTGCCAATGTATCACAGATATCTGCAGGAATGTCATTAACACTGGCATATCCATTAGCTGCAAGGTATTTTGCAACGGCTTCATTTGTGGGTGCAAAACATGTGTATTGTCCACGAACAGAAAGCAAATCCATAAGATTCACACCACGTGTACTACTGGACGCACGCTTTACAATAGCAGCAAACTGATTAAAATCTTCGTGATTCTGCAGGTAGTCGCTCATCATTTCACCCGTAAAGGTGTAGTAGCTATCGGAAGGCATATCATCGCTACATGCGGTAAACGTCATGCTTCCGATGCATGCGAATAACAGAGCTATGCCTGTAAATATATTCTTAAAGTATTTCATATTTCGCATTATTTTAATTCGTCTTAGAGAAATTACCTTCCTCGTCACCATCACCATAATATGGTTTCTGCTCCAACAAAGTATTGTTCTTCAGCTCGTTTTTGTTGTATGGCCAGAACAATGCTTCATAGTTAACTGGAGCCGTACCACCGGCCTTAGACGGAACATTATTCTTGATATACATTGCAGAGCCTTCGCGATGACAACGACGTACTAGGTCGAACCAGCGTTTTCCCTCAAACATAAGTTCGCGACGACGCTCTTTCATACACAGCTCGCGCAGTTGTCCTCTGGATGCGACCTTACCAATCTTCAATTCATCGCTTGGTGTTGAATTTGAAGAGTTTACCATAATACTTCTGCGATTGACAGCATAAATCAGACCAAAGGCCTTACGAAGTTCTTCATCATAGATTTGCTGGTTATTGCCATCCTTAAGTGGATTGCCAGAAGCATCGCGCGGATCATAACGGTCGTACTGAGCCTTCTCGATTAAAGCCTCAGCCTGCATCAGCATGACATCTGTCAGGCGATAGAACATCCAATTATGATTATCAAAATTTCCATATATAGAAACCGTAGTTGTTTCGAATGGAAGTTCTGAAGAACCTGTTTTCTCTGTAACCATAACCATTTCCTTCACAAATTTCGAAGAGAAGTACTTTGTACTTGCACCACCCGATGTTGTATTTATATTGGCATAGTAACGAACATCGTTTGCATGGTCGAACACCTTTGCACTCGTCTTCGGGCTTGATGAAACATCATCGTGAGCTCCAAGGAAACCTTGACCATCATTACCATCCTTCAAATAATGATTTCCGTAGAGAGCACCACAGGCAGAATTACTGATATAACGATTATCTGAGCCATCATATGTAAATGCTAGTTCAAATATGCTCTCAAAACTATTACCACTGGCACAGAATATCTGATTAAAATCATTACCGAAACTACTTCCGCTGAAACAGGGGTATAGAGGATAACCCTCACTGGCATCATCAGTCCACTTATAGATGGCTAATCCACCGGTTGTAGTACTCGTAGCCTTTCCTGCATAATCCTCTTTATATTCTGCCAACTTCGCATCGATTACCTTCTGTGCATAATCTACACATTTTTGGTATTGTCCATCCCATAAGCAAAGGTCGGCCAATAAAGAATATATGGCATTCTGAGTTGCACGGTTGCATGAACTATTGAAGCCACGACCCGAATCCTTTGGATATGCCTTCAGCGCATTGGGAGCAACAGCCTCAAGGTCAGCAATCAATTCTCTTACAATTTGGTCACCATCAGTAACTCCAATAGATGTAGCACCTTCATCACTAAAAACGGGATTAGTGTAATAAGGAACATCCTTGAAAGCACGTACCAGATAGAAATAACACAGGTCACGGATAAATGACAACTCCGCTTGAGTTGCCAAAACATCAGTCTGAGTATACACGGGATCCTTTTCAGCAACCTCCGGCACACGGCTAATAATTATATTACACTGATTTATAACAGCATAGAATGAATGCCAGTCAGAGTACTGATTGGTTGAAAGAAGGTATTCCTTCAATGTACGGTATAAATCTGTTTGATCCGATACGTTCAAACCCTCGCCAATATTATCACTACGGAGTTCGCCCCATACAATACAACGGCGAATAAACGCATCGTTCTGCAAGCGTGTATAAACACCGGCAACCATTTGGTCAACATCTTTTTTCTCATCCCAGAAATTATCCTCAGACACGAAAGTCTTAGGTTCGATTTCCAAGAAATCGCCGCAACTGGTCAGTCCCACAAAGGAGACCGCAACCAGCAATATAGATATGATTTTATTTCTTTTCATAATAGTGGTCTCCTTTCATTAGAATTCAATATTCAAACTAAATGTATATTGGCGTGCATGTGCAGGTGTGCTAGCTTTATCCTCAGAAATACTCATTCCACCATACGCAACCTCTGGGTCAACACCAGAATACTTTGTCAGGCAGAACAAGTTTCGCGCACTAGCAGACAACTTCAGTTGATTGAGATGCCACTTCTTAATGAGTTTGCTGTCAAATGAGTAACTCAGTTGTAAAAAGTTGAGTCTAAGGAAAGAAGCATCTTCAATGAAACGGTCACTAATTAAAGTATTGTAGTTCTTAGTATAGAAACTTGAAAGAGCGCGAGGTATGTAGTTACCATATCCGCCATCACCCTCCTTGCGCCAACGATAGTTTACAGCCTCGCTCTGATTGTTATTAGAATTCATAGATTCAACATCCAGACGTGCATGGTTATAAACATCGTAATCGACACGATAGTTAAACTGTGTGGACAGACGCCAGTGACCATAGTTAAGAGTGAAACCAAAACCGCCAGTTAGCTTAGGCAGAGAGTTACCCAGATAAACAATATCTAATTCATTGATTTGACCATCATGATTAATATCCTGATACATAGCATCGCCACCATTGAACTTGCCGAGAGGCTTACCGGTATTACTATCGTAGCAGAACATCATCTGCAGGGGTTCTCCCTTTTCATTATAAATCACCTGGTTGTTGGAATTCATTGCTATTGGGAATGTTATACCCATATCAATATACTCCTGAAGAGTATGAGCACCATATTCTCTCAATAGGCGAGCAGGTATCTTACCCTTTATGATATTCTGGGCAGAAGAATAGTTGTAATTGTAAGTACCTAAACAACGGAAACCGTAGATTGCACCGAACGGGTTATCTATCTGTACGCGCTGCAACTGTTTGGCGTTATCTTTTTCAAAGTCCTTGTTTAAGCCTTCAAGAACACCTTCGTCCATCTTTGTGATGATATTGTGATTGTTGGCAAAGTTGACATAGAAGTCAAGCGAGAACTTACCTTTCTTAAGGAGGTTGTTACCATCGATATTAAATTCCCAACCATTGTTCTTCATGTCACCCACATTCTTTGTGAATCCACTGGTACCGCGACTCAAAGGAACAGCACCATTCATCATCATATTTGTGGTAAGACGAGAATATACATCGAGACGCAATTTAAAGCGATCATTGAAGAATCCAAGATTGAAACCAACGTTCCACGATGTCACATGTTCGGGGCCCAGAGCATCAAGTTTCAATCCGCTTGAAGCCATTGACACTGTACCTAAATATGCAGCACCAGTAGTATATTTATTCATGTACAGATAATCCGCATTGGGTGGATTACCTACTCTACCCCAACCGGCGCTGACAGCAAGCATGCTCATCTTGGCCTTCTCACGAGCCCATTTCATGAAACTCTCGTCAATTGCATTCCAACGACCAGATATTGAATAACTGGCCAACCAGCGCTTGCTCGGTCCAAATCTCGTGGTACCGTCCATACGCAGCGTACCAGAAATAGAATACTTACTCTTATATGAATAGTGTCCTGTGTACATATACATCAAGGCACGTCCCTGCCCATAGTTTGAACTCATACCTGTAATCAAACCACCAGCAGAGGGTGAAGATACGCCACTGGGCAAACGATTGGCTGTTGTGCTCTGATTACTATTGCTTCCGCTATACAGTTCGAAACGAGCCAACATACTCATGTAGTTGTCACTATTCTTAAAATGTGGAATAAAGTTCAATGAGTGACGAGTGGTAAACGAGAGGCTCTTGGCACTATAGCTATAAGCCTCATGAGTATCAAGGAAATTTGCCGAAGAAAGTTCGCGTGGTTTATCCTTTTCGTCATACTCGTTAGATACATTGATAAATACAACACCGTTATACTTCAACTGATGATGGTCTGCATCGAGACCAAGAAGCTTATACTCGAATTCAAGTTTTGGAGCCAATTCATAACGACGCTGATTATTCTTTGCCAAATTGGCACTTGCCAATGGGTTTGGCAAGCCACGTTGGTCATCAAGTTTCTTATTATTGGTACTTGCAAATGCCTCGCGCTGAAGCATATAGTAATAGTCGCTACTCTGAACACCATTTTGATACTCGTAGTATGGCGACAGGTTGGGCATCTTTACCAAGGCAGTACCCCAAAGGTTATCATAGTTGAGATCACGATCAGTATAAATTAAAGAGAAGTCAGAAATAATTTTAATACGATCACTGACATAGTAGTCGAGAGCCATACGAGTTGACAGACGATCCCACTTTTGCTTGATGATATTACCAATCTGATGATCGTAGCCGGCACCTATGCGGAAAGTAGTTTTTTTATCACCTCCGGAAACACTGACATAGTGGTTTTGCAAAGTTCCAACCTGAGACACCAACTTTGGCCAATTTGTATTATTATCATACATGTAAGCCTCTGAGAATCCGGAATAGTCATAGTTCAGTTCAGGGATATTACCATCTGAATCCGACAGACGGGGATTGAAGTATGCTTCCTTCAACATCATGGTGTACTGGTCGCCATTGAGCAACTTAACAGGACGATTCTTGTCATTGATTGTAATTTTACCAGAGTAAGATATACGAGCAGGTCCGGGAGAACCACGCTTCGTTGTAATCTCGATGACACCATTTGCACCATCTTTACCCCATATTGCCGTTGCAGAGGCATCCTTAAGGACTTTAATGTCAAGAATATCCTCGGTATTTACCTTCAGTAATTCTGCGAACTTTTCATCTGTGGCAGTAGACAAATCAAAATCAGTAAGGTCAACGTCGGTAGCCTTGTCTCCGTTTACAACAATGAGGGGGTCGTTTCCAGAGAACTCAGAAATGGTGGAAACACCACGAAGACGCATCTGTGAACCAGAACCAACATTACCACTTGACGCGATAATGTCCAAACCAGCGATACGACCTTGCAGAGCCTCATCGACAGATGTAATACCCAGTCCTTCGAATTCCTTGGCATCCAATCCCTGTGCCGAATAGCTGACTTCGCGTTCGGGAATTGCAAGACCAGATGACTTTGCCATCTTCTTGGCTGTTACCACTGCTTCCTTCATGACCTTAACATCAGCACCCATCGTGATCTTATATACCTGTTTGGTTATTGGTTTGATGGTCTGTGTCTTCATTCCGACGCAAGAGAACACGAGACGATTCTTCTTGCTATCCTTCAGGGTCATGGTAAAGTTACCATTGCCATCAGTAACCGTAGCGCTAACGGTACGGTTCGTGGCATCTATCTCCTTAATCGACACGCCGGGGAGCTCGCCAAACTCATCGCTGACGGTACCGCTGACGCGCGTTATCTGTGCACTGACAAGCGAAGATGTCAGACACATTATTATTAATATAGTATATTTCAGTGTTTTCATCTCTTACGCTTGATTGGATTAGAAGCTATCAGCGGATGAGCAGCCAATATTGTCTGAACACGCTGGTATTTGCTCAATGGATATAAACTACCATACGGATGCTTTGCGTCAACCTTGAACGGGAGCAACGGTGCATCAATTTGATGAATAACAGCAAACGCAGAAGAATATATTCGCGAGCTGCTGCTCTGGCTGTCACCATTGAACAGGTATTGACGGCTAAGGATATTATAGTTATTGTTGTCAGTAACAACTTTTCGTACGTTACCGGAATTGTCTTTCACAGTCATATTCAAGGGGTCACTCAATGAGTAGTTTACCTCCAAACGAACGAAACGTGTAGTGGTTGTGTCCAAACATGCACTTTCGAACTTACCATGTTCTGAATCATATTCAGCGCCTTCTAAAAAGACTGAATTATCCTGAATATGATAATTCACGAAATTAGATATAACGTCCTTCATAAACTGCAACTGGTCAAGCAGGAAATTATAATCATCCTCCTCGCTAATTGGATCCATAACCTGTAAACAACTGGTCACGTCGTTTACGATATCCCAATTAGGCAACATAAGAGTGTCACCCATTTGCAGATTTTCGTAGTAATAACGTTCGATAGAGGCGTTTGTCGGAACGTAGATTGTGTAATGATAGTTATCTAATGAAGTGATAGCGCGGTCCATTGTTGCGTGACCAGAATAAACATTATCCTTCACCGAATTCATACTCTTAAGCAACGAGGCAAACGTTCCAAAATCTGCTGTGCGTGATGCAGATTCAATAATACTGTCAGGGCTTGCGAAAGAACTCATAATAGGTTCTTGGTCAACGACATAACTGATACCATTACCATCGGAGCTCTTATCAAAAAACTCCGTTACGGGAATGAAATATCCACGCTCATATTGGAACGAGCCTGCCACGCCCTTTACCTTATCGTCTGTACCCCATTGAACAATGATGGGAGCACCATTTCGAGCCTGATAGAACTTACGTCCTGGACGGAATGTACTGGTACACAGCGAACTATTCAGGATATCTGCGAAATGGTTAAATACATCCTCAGAACGGTTGGGAGAACCTGATGCTGACAACGATACATCAGTGCTGACTTGATCACTTATTGTACCACGTCCGTCTCCATCAAGAGTTTCCCAGTCCACACGGTGAGGATATGCAGAAACATACTTTGCATCATTCATGTAGAAGCGATAAGCAAGTGCGGCAGGACGATTATATGCATCCACCTTCTTATATGTCACAGGGTCATAGTATGTCTGCAAGGCATTGTCGGTGGGTATGATAAAGCTGTATCGTTCAGGATTATTCGGGTTGTTCTTATTACCCATATTGTTTAGGTATGCATAGAAACCCTCACCACCAGCCAACTCACTATCTCGATTTACAAAATAATAGACATATTTCATATCATCGTTGGCACGCACTACACAGGGGTAATAAACACTTACGTATTCTGGTGCCAAATAAACCTTATCAGTCTGATAGATGACGCCATTACAAGCCCATAAAGTTTTCGATATATCAGCCTTGTCAACACCCATGCGTTCGCCTGCAGTATTATTGATTCCTGCAAACTGGCTGGGTATGGATGCTTTCAAACTGCTCAGCATCGTATTGTTAAGCAAAGGTAGAATCACAGCGTCTGGTGCATTATCCCAAGCTGTAGCACCAGGACCTGCATTGGCGAAACGCTTGTTGAGGTCTTCACCGTCAGCACTCTGCAGATATGCAATCATAGCTGCATCGGTAGGAACAAGCATTGCAGCTGCATTATGCTGGAATGTAAGGTTACCACCAGCAGAATAGAGAGAATAACGATTCCATCCTGGATCGTACGGGAGTTTCGAACTTACAGGATTATTATAATAGTCATTCTCCGTAGAATGCGATTTGTGGGTATTGAAATAGCGCTTTACATACACACTATCGTTACCACCATATTGACGTTGGTATTCGGCAGTCAACGAGGCACTGTACTCAGGATAACTAAAACGGTCGAGCAGACGGCTGTATATACTGAATTGCGGTTGATTTGATATCACGTTGGCCATATTATCGAGAGGCAAAGCCACACCTTCCAATATGTGAATGTAACCATTCTGGCAGGTAATATCCTGATTCATCTCATCCAGCGAATTGCCATCGTTCTCACGAATAACCTTACCATTGACAAATGCACCCGTGTTACTGGTAATCTCACCGTTTGTCATAAACTCCACATCCTCGCTGGTGATATTGTTGTTCTGCATGAACTTTGGCATAAAATGAATCATCGTTGCCACTTGGTCGTCCTGCAGAATCAGAGCACTCGACTTACCACGTAGATGCGACCAATAGTCTATCTGGGCACCAGTCTTTGAGTCCTGACGGATAGGATTAATTACAGGAAATTGTGATGCGGGAACTACAGGCACTGAGTCCATAAGGTTAACAGAACTTACTCGACGCATGCATGCTCCTTCCTGCGAATCGGAATTAGCATCGGCTGCCGGAATGTTACCAAGCAGTTCAACTAAGTAAGCACTGTTGATAATGTTCGCCTTGAAGACCAGTTTCTTCTGTGCATCTGACATATCCTCAAGAGACGTTACTCCCCAAGGATTGTTCTGATAGAATTTCTGCCATGCGGCATCGTCTGCCACAAACATCGTCTTACTACCAGTTTTCTTCAGCACCGAAGCGTAGTCCTCATCCTGAGCATTGATAAGTTTCAATGTCTCCGTGAAATTACCGCGACGTGCCAATTCGTCGTATATGCTCTGCCCAAGATAAGAGGGCTGACCTGTTAGCAAATCGTCTTCACACGATGTCAGTCCTCCAATCATTAGGAAAGCAGCACACGCCGGAATCGCCATACGGGTAATCCTTCGCTTTAGCATACTGTTTCTCATGTTTATTTTTTGTTAGTTTTTATTGTTTTCTATGCAATAATGGGCCTTTTTAAGCTCAAAATCTTCCAAATTTAGGGTTTTTTAGCGAAATGACAAAAGCTTTGTTAATTTTTTTAATAAAAAATATTAAAGTCGCATCTTTCTCAACATCGTCATCCTTATTGAAATATTTTTACAAAAAGGGGCTGTACTTTCGCACAGCCCCATACATTAGTATTAATGATAATAAATTAGTACTTTTCGTTCTCGTTGGGAAAGTCGCACGACTTGACGTCAGCAACGTACTGCCCTATGGCATCGGTCATAACGGCATCAAGATCGGCATAGCGACGCAGGAACTTTGGTGAGAAACCTTTGTTCATACCTAACATATCGTGCAGAACCAACACCTGACCGTCTGCAGGACCTCCACCAATACCGATTATAGGAGTACTTACTTCGCGACATATACGCTCGGTTAGCGCTGCCGGAATTTTCTCTAGCACAATAGCGAAACATCCAGCTTCATCAAGCAAGTGTGCATCGCGTATCAGTTTTTCCGCCTCTGCCTCCTCACGTGCACGCACCGCATAAGTTCCGAATTTATTTATACTTTGCGGGGTCAATCCCAGGTGTCCGCATACGGGAATTCCTGCCGCCAGAATACGTCTAACAGCATCAATTATTTCCTCACCACCCTCAAGTTTCAAGGCATCACAATGTGCTTCTTTCATTATACGAATGGCATTTTGCACAGCCTCTGTAGCATTTACCTGATACGAACCGAAGGGCATATCACAAACCACAAGAGCACGAGTCACACCTCGCACGACGCTCTTTGCATGATATATCATCTGGTCGACTGTAATAGGTAGCGTAGTGAAGTTTCCAGCCATAACGTTTGAAGCGGAATCGCCCACCAAGATAACATCAACTCCTGCCCCATCCACTATCTTTGCCATCGTATAGTCATAAGCCGTAAGCATGGCTATTTTCTTGCCCTGCTGTTTCATTTCAGCCAGGCGGCTCGTAGTTACCTTACGTGTATCTTCTACTAAATATCCTCCCATGTAATTTGACAATTTTACAATTTTATAATTTGACGATTTTACAATTTGACTGCAAAGGTACAAAAAACTCTACACTCTAAACCTTAAACTCTAAACTTTTTCATATCTTTGCACATATGAAGCCTCGTTTTTTACTGTTCAAAGCCTCTGCTGGGTCTGGAAAGACTTATCAATTGGCTATTCAATACATCGCATTACTTGTGGTGAACGGCGAGCATGAGTTTCGTCGAACTTTGGCAGTAACCTTTACCAACAAGGCTACGGCAGAGATGAAGGACCGCATCTTGGAGTTCCTATACGATATATGGCAAAAACGTCCTAACAGCGACGGTAAACGGTCTGATGTGCGAAACATTGCATCCGAACTCTACAATGTGAAAATCTCTGACGAGGAAATACGCAACCGCTGCCATCTGGCCTTAAGAGCCATACTCCATGATTACAGCCGATTCTACGTCTCCACAATAGATGCATTCTTCCAAAGTGTACTTCGTGGAATGGCTCACGAACTGGGACTTAACGCACGACTACAAGTTGACCTCAATGACAAGACGCTAATAGAATTGGCAGTTGACAATCTAATTGACAGTCTGCGACACGACAATCGTGACGTTTTACCTTGGCTCACACAATACATTGAGCAACAGTTAAACGAAGGCAATTCGTGGGATGTGAGAGGTGAACTGAAACGTATTGCAACATTGCTTTTCCAAGAGGAGTATTTGAAGCGTTCGCTCGATGAGCGCAACCGTCCTTTCAACCTTGAAAATATCGGACATTTTAGACAAATTTTACGTATCGAGCGCGAACAGCTAATAAAACCAGTTCAGCGCGAAGCCGATAAGTTTGATAACATCTTACGCAATTTAGGACTAGATTACGAGGAGCTGTTCAATTACCAAGCTGATATTCATAAATATATCGACAACATGAAGCAAGGGAATGTTGACGTTTCGTTCAGCAACCGTTTGGCTTCAATGGTAACAGACTGGCAGAAAATGCTTCGTGCCCCATTGCGGAAAGAAACATCACTCCACCCTATCATCCAACAACTTGCCGAACAGTTGAATCATGTCCACGAGCAACATGAACGTGCAGCGCGGCGCATAGGCAGCATAGACTTGGCACTCGCCAATCTCACACCAATGGGTTTACTTGGTGCCATAGATGCTGAAGTTACCCGTCTGAGCAATGAGCGCAACCGCTTCATATTGGCTCGTACCCCAATCACACTGCGCAGCATGATACAAGGAGATGATGCCTCATTCGTATTCGAACGTATAGGCACACAGTATCACAACATCATGATTGACGAATTTCAGGATACTAGCCGACTACAGTGGGAAAACTTCCGTACGCTGCTCGTAGATAATCTTGCATCAGGAGGTCTGAGCATGATTGTGGGTGATATAAAACAAAGCATTTATCGCTGGCGAAACGGCGACTGGCGCATTCTGCACGAGCTCGATGTAAAAGGCTATCACGGCATTCCACTGATACAAAAACCGCTAAATGACAACTATCGCAGTGCCGGAAATATTGTAAAATTCAACAATTGGCTGTTTCCGCTTGTAGCACAATCCCTCGACCACCTCAGCATCAACGAATCCCACCAACTTGCCAACCTTTACAAGGATGTAGAACAAGGTATAAAGCGTGAAGCCGAAAGTGGCTACATACGCATCCGTCTGCTTCATTCAAAAGATAAGGAAAAGGTTACAGCATGGGAAACGATGATGCTTGACGATGTATGCCAACAGGTTTCGCGACTTCATACAGCAGGCGTACCATATAGTGAAATGGCAATTTTACTTCGCAAAAATAAATATATACAGCCAACGATAGAACATTTTGCAAAGCAAATGTCCGAAGTCCATTTGGTCAGCAACGAAGCATTTCTGCTTGGCTCTTCCGTAGGAGTGCAAATGATTATCTGTGCGCTACAAGTTGTAGATGATATAGAACGCGACCCCGTAGCGCTATACTACCTTGCTCAGCACTATTACTGCGATGTTTTGCAACACGATGAAACCTCTCGTATTGCACCATCCGACACCGAGCAATATTTGGAAGCACTACCAGAATCCTTCTCGCAACACTTGGAGGAATTACGCACAATGCCCCTCTACGAACTATGTGAACATTTGTATAACCTGCTCGATATCGAGAAGATAGTAGACCGACAAGATGCCTATCTCTTTACATTCTTCGACGAACTTTCCAATTATCTGCGCGACAATCCTACAGACATCCCGACCTTCATACAATATTGGAATGAACAGATGCAAAACGTACCCATTCCAAATGGAGAAGTTGACGGTATTCGAATCTACACTATACACAAGTCCAAAGGTCTTGCTTTCCACACTGTGCTAATGCCATTTGCCGACTGGGCAATAGAAAGGGATATGATGGACGACATGCAATGGTGTATGCCAAAAGAAGAGCCAATCAATGAAATGGGATCGTTGCCAATTCGTCTTAGTTCCAAGAAGGTGCAAGGTACAGCTTTCGAAGCCGACTACCTTGAAGAACATGCCAACCGACGTGCCGATGAACTAAATGCTCTGTACGTTGCATTCACCCGTCCAAAAGCAAACCTTCTCGTATGGGGACTTTCTCAAAATGGAATGACAAACGGCAAACAGGATGAGAATGTTGCAGACCTTCTCTACGAAGTTCTTAAGGAGACCAACGAAAACGAAAACGAAAACGAAAAGAAAGAGAAAGAGG
>Ga0247611_10003398_pt1 | contig 23671 bp, 13 predicted proteins | sample 177DNAGHGhighgp2_FD_192422 | JGI IMG/M metagenome (GOLD analysis project Ga0247611, IMG submission 192422) | Sheep rumen microbial communities from Palmerston North, Manawatu-Wanganui, New Zealand - 1770 DNA GHGhigh gp2 | ecosystem: Host-associated > Mammals > Digestive system > Stomach > Rumen... | reverse complement strand
TGATTTCGCATCCACACATCAGCATCATTCGTATCTCCGGGCATCCACGCGAAAGCAATCGCCTGAAGCCCGTCTTCATCCACCGCCTGCAAGGCAAGTTCCGAAGAATAGAGACTGTACCGGGACAAGTGTCCACAGAATACTCGGGCGACCTCTGCCCCGTGTGCACCCTGCTCCTTCCCCCATACGGAAGCTGCCATCCGGGCTACTTCGTCAATTTGTTCAGGGTTAAACTGACTGATTTCCATAAATTACGATTTATCTAACTATCGAAGTTAATCATTATTCTTCAGACCCCCTAGAACTAGATAGATTATTCGGTCACTTTTGGTCACCTCTTTCAAAATTTGGTCACTTTTGGTCACCTTTTCCGCTTATTATTTGAATACACCGCTGGTATTACTCAACCACTTGATAGACAAATTGTTCGGTAGCCACCAAGAATACACGATAGCCACCAATACTTTAGCTCCCGGCTCCGGGTACTGAACTGAAGTCCTCTGAATTTTCAGGGGACTTCTCTTTTAACTGATGGATGGTTATTTGCAAAGGCTTTTTGGCAATCCGAACAGTTTTGCATTCTCAGCGATAGTCGCTGAGCAATCACCGTGATTATCTATCAATTCAAGCCAGGATTGCATAGGGCGGGATAACCACCCGTTTCTTTTTTCCTTTTGCTCCAACAGCATCTTTTTAATTGAGGCTTCATTTGAAAGAGAGTCAAACCACGGCAAGACAAACTCTTCAATTGCATTTGCAACATTTTCAAAGCTGACTTTTGCAATGCTCTCATTCGCATAATCCCACCAAACATCCTTATCACACACGAGTGTGCCCAATCTTTCATGTACACAGAAATGGATACAATCATATTGGAGATATAGGGGTGTCAGATCACAGTTAACCGTAAAAGTTTTGGCCCCGTATCTTTCTTTTTGCAGTTCGATGCACTCTAACACATCTATTTGATTCCGTCTGATGTAAGAACTTGTTTTATACTTCAGAAAACCTTTAGTGCTGAGAAGAGTATCGAGATACTGTTTTTTACAAGACTTGAATGCGTTGTCAGCCGCATTCTTGTCTATAGCTCTCCATTCATCTTCGGGCCTTAAGCAAGGACAAGTGCCTTTTAATATATATTCTTTATTCATTTTTAATTGTTTATTAATCAAGCAGAGAGGCTATGGTCTTTTCTAAATCTCGCTGGTTGTCTCGCAGGAGCAAAGGCCAAGGAGCAGCACCAGCAAAAAAGTCCTCATAATCGTGATAATCTATATGATCTATTTAGGCAAAATTCTCGTATTGAGCTCTCTTGCATTAAGCACTTACGCATATTGCTCAAAATTTTACTCAATGGACTGCGCAAATTTACTCAATTAGGCGTTAGCTCAACGATGGATATTCAATAAATACGGCTCAAATCTTTGGGAATTGAGCCGTAATATTCGTTTTAAGCAAGATTTTGAGCCGAAAGTATTATTCAACGTGTACGGTCCATAACACCGGAATGCCACTTACACCCCTTACATCCGAATTCTTCCAACTTGCTTTCTTGCTCTTAACAAAAGTGCCTTCTGTACACACACCCGTCAGCCAAGAGTTTGTATAAGTGCTGGAAGGTTGCGTGATAAATAGAGCTTTAACATAGTTTAAGTTGATGCACATAACGAACATTTCCTCATAGCAGTTCTCTACTAATGTTGCAGCTGGCAGCTCCGGTGCTTTGGTTAAACCGGTACACCAATAGAACATAGACGAATAGCAGGATTTTGCTAATGTTGTAGCCGGGAGGATATCAGGCGCTTTGGTTAAACTTTCACACGAATAGAACATAGACGAGCAGCAGCTCTCTGCTAGTGTTGTAGCAGGGAGCTCAGGCGCTTTGGTTAAACTTCTACACCAATAGAACATAGACGAATAGCAGGATTTTGCCAATGTTTTAGCCGGGAGGATATCAGGCGCTTTGGTTAAACTTGTACAAGAATAGAACATAGACGAATAGCAGCTCTCTGCTAGTGTTGTAGCCGGAAGCTCAGGCGCCTTAGTTAAACTAAAACAATCATAGAACATAGACGAATAGCAAGACTTTGCCAATGTTTTAGCCGGGAGGATATCAGGCGCTTTGGTTAAATTTTTACATTCATAGAACATAGATGAACAGCAGCTCTCTGCTAATGTTGTAGCCGCGAGCTCTGGCGCTTTGGTTAAACCGGTACAACCATAGAACATATATGCATAGCAGGATTTTGCCAATGTTTTAGCTGGGAGGATATCAGGCGCTTTAGTTAAACTTGTACAACCGTAGAACATAGACTTATAGCAATTCTCTGCCAATGATGTAGCTGGGAGTTCCGGAGCTTTAGTCAAACGTGTACAACCATAGAACATAGAGTCATAGCAGCTCTTTACTAATGTTGTAGCTGGAAGCTCTGGCGCTTCAGTCAGTTTGTCACAATTTTTGAACAATTCATAAAAACAATAAGATCCGGGAATGTTTGAACTTGCTTCAGTACGAGAGTGATAAATGAGAGCCATAATATTCCCCGAAGCGGCAATTGTCCCACTTCCTCCAATTTTAAAATAGTAGTGACTTACAATTGATGAACTCGAAAAGACGCTGGCATTGTTTTCTTTTGCGATAAAATCCAATTCATCTCCGTCTTGAAGTGTTAGTACCTCTCCATGATTCGCAGCAGCCCCAAAAGGGTATCTATACCAAGTCTCATCCTCAGGATCTCTATAATAGAGTTCCACTCCTGATATATTCCCCTCTTTACAAAGAGTAATAGTTGTATTCCCAGTAGATTTAAACCTAAGAAAAAGCGTATTAGGATCAGTAACAATTATATGACAGATGGCCATCTTGTTCCCTGCCCTGGCGTAAATAGAGGCCGTACCTTCCTTGATAGCCTTCACAACACCATTTTTTACAGAAGCTACAGAAGCATCGGAGGTCATCCAGAAAACGGTCCTGTCAGTTGCATTGCTTGGACTTACGGTTGATGTTAGTGTCAACTGCTCTCCCACCTTCAGCTTTATGCTGTACTTGTTCAAAGTCAGGCTTGATACAGGAACAAATGCTCCATAAACTGGACGAACAGACATACCATAGTATCGTCCTGCGCGAGAGCATCTATGACTACTGGCATTAAAGATTAATCTTCTACCGTGAGTGCTTATAGAATCAAGAGAAGATGACCAGTAATAGCCCGTAGTGGTAGCAGCAGCATGTCTGGTTCCATCCTTGTATCCTGTTATGGGAAGAAAGATGCTATTGTTGTTAGGGCCGGTTACTTGATATCCATTTACGCCGTTCTGGGTAGTCCATCTCCAGGTGCATTTGCTGATTAACTCTGAAAATTCAGCTTTTGTTGGCAGTCGCCAATTATCTCCCCAGTTTTTATGAGCCACATCGTCTTCCATATCAAGAACGGTCTTATTGTCAACAGAACCATTCGTTGAAGAAAGACAATACTTATTTAAATAAGTTTCTTTACCATATATATAACTAGGCCAACTGTAATCTGATTTGGACTCGGTCTCCGCCCAAGCAAAATATTCTCCAGCCTCCTCAGGCTTTGCCGCGCCTATGTTACTTGTCGCCCACTTTATCCCCGATGGAAGCCCAAGATCAACATATTCGTGGCCTGCAGTTACTGAGACAGTACATATTGCCGACTTGTCACCCGCCTTGGCCGTGATGGTGGCCGTACCTGCTGTGACTGCCGTAACCTTTCCATTGCTTACAGTAGCAACGGAAGCATTATTCGTGCTCCAGGTAACAGTCTTGTCTGCAGCATTATCTGGAGAAACCGTGGCTGTTAGGATTAGAGGATCTTCTCCTACTGAAATAGTTGCTGAAGCCTGACTAAGAGTGATAGATTTTACCTTTACAACAACTGTCACTTTACAGGAAGCTGATTTTCCGCAACAAGTTGCCGTTACGGAAGCTACGCCATTGTTTACTCCTGTAACCTTGCCATTGCTATCTACCGTTGCCACATCTGGCTTGGATGAAGCCCAAGTAACAGTCTTGTCAGTAGCATTGTCTGGCTTGACTGTTGCTTTAAGAGTATAGGTTTCCTCTGCATCAAGAGTAATTTCCGGTTTATCCAATTCAACAGAAGCTACAGCGACAACAGGTTTCTTGACTGTCAGTTTGCAGATTGCGCTTTTCCCGCCACAAGATGCCATAATGTTTGCAGTGCCTTCGGCCTTTGCTGATACAAGTCCTGTAGGCGTAACAGTAGCAACGGAGGCATTAGAAGAATTCCAGGTTACAGATTTATCAGTTGCATTAGACGGAGACACCGTAGCCGTAAGCTGCAAAGTGTTCCCAACAACCAACTCCGCTTCTGTCTTTGAGAGGGAAACAGAAGAAACAGCAACAACGGAAGGTGTTATCGGACCATCTGGTTTATCTTCTTTTCCTCCGCCACAAGAACAAACAACTGCTGCAACAGCAATTAATACTAATGCTCTGAATACTTTCATTTTCTAAAGGAATAATCAAGGAAAAAACTTACATAATAAGGTCTATATCTTTATTTAGTATATCAGTACGGTCTATGGTCTTGGTATTAAACAATACTTTAAGATAGCCAGTTACGCTTCTTCTTGGATGATTGTACAGATTACCTTTCCCTACAGAGATAGCAACTTTGCCGTAGGTCCAAGAACTAGGAATAACAAAGCCACTATATAATTCATCCCCACATCCTCCATGATGAGGAACGACAAGATGGCAGGCTATCTTTTTAGGAGAATTTGTTTCTTCCCTCAAAATATGATTAAGTTGGCTCCACAGACAATCTCCAGATAAAAGCACGGCTGTAGTTTCATTTTTAATTACTGCTATCAGCCCCCTGCTATTGCGATTGCTCCCTATGCACGGATAAATGGATACTTTTGGATGCTGAATAGGGTTATTCATTATAGGCATCTTACTTGTTGATTTGCCGCATGTTGGAATAGACAATACTTTTACCCATGTAGCTTGTTTAATCAAATAATAAGCTTTACACGCCGTAGCTGTTGGAAGGGTTTTTACAACAATGAACGCCTCAAAATACTTTATCTCTGTAGGAGTCATTTGCAGTAAACATCTATAATGATCTAAATCCCAGTGGGAAATAATCACGATAGGTTTTATTGAGGAAGACTTATATTGGGGCAAATGCTTTAAAACCAACGAGCGAGCCGCGGTATTAGATGCATTCATCCACGTACCCAAATCATACACTAACGGAATATTGTTGCTTCCAACATGATATTCGTTCCAGTTCCCCTGTCCGATATTTTTGACCCGTACAAACTCTTTTTCTCCCTCACAGAGCTCAGCGATTTTATCAAAATAAGAAGTAAGCTCTTCCTCAGTCATAGAGGATTCCGCTTTTTCCAAATCCGGTTCAACATCCTCATACTGTTTACGGGTAAAGGAAGCCATTATAACATCAAGACTTGCACCCGTAAAATCTATCTCATATGAATCGAATGTCGTATTGCCGGATTTTAACGTCACACGTTCTCCATCTGCAACGTCTATCTCATAATACCAATCTTCAAAAAAGCGCATCTTGCTTATTGCTTCGCCATTTAATCCGATGATGTGCAAGCCAGTAGGCAACTCCATCTTCGAATTATAAGGAGTAGCATTTTTAAGGTTATATAGTTGGATTGCATCATCAGTCCTGGCAAAATCGCAAAAGATAGTATATGTTCCATTCCCTCCTTTTGAGTGCTTGTTGACATATTCAAGCAGTACGGTTATTTTCATAATCGTAAAGAATTATCAGAATTAATAGATCTTATTCGGTGATCACCGTCCAGCCTTCTGGAATACCATAACTTCCTGCCGTAAGCCAAGTTGCCTTTCTGTTCCTGACAAATGTGCCTGTTTCAGAAACCCCTACAAGCCATCCGGTTCCTACATAATCATTTGATTCAAATAGAGCTTTTACATAGTTAAGCCTAGAACAACCATTGAACATCTCATGATAACAATTTGGTGATAATGTGGTTGCTGGTAAAATTGGAGATTCTGTTAATCTTATGCAACCTTTAAACATGCCATAATAGCATGAAGGCATTAAGGACGTTGCCGGCAACGCCGGTGCTGTAGTCAAATGAGTGCAATTATTGAACATAAAATAATAGCAATGATCTTTCATTGTTGTTGCAGGGAGCACCGGTGCCGTAGTCAAACTGCTACAACCACGGAACATTAATTCATAACAATAGTTTGCCAAAGATGTTGCAGGTAGCGCCGGTGCCGTAGTCAAACTACTACAACCATCGAACATATATGAGCAGCAATTCTCTGTTAATGTGGTTGCAGAAAGCTCAGATGGAGGAGTTGTCAAACTAGTGCAATTTTGGAACATATGGCTATAGCATCCTCTTGCTAATGTAGTTGCAGGAAGTTCAGGAGATGTTATAAGTGATGTACAGCCATTGAACATATTAAAATAACACCACTCTGCCAAAGTAGCTGCTGGCAACTCTGATGGAGGAGTAATCAAACCTGTGCAATTCTTGAACATACCGTCATAGCAATTATTATTCAAGATGGTCGCAGGTAGTGCTGGTGCTGTTGTCAAACTAGTACAACCATAAAACATATAATAATAGCACTTTACTGCTAATGTTGTAGCCGGGAGTTCTGGCGCCGTAGTCAAACGAGTGCAATTCCAGAACATAGAATTATAGCAATGATTTTTCAATGTAGTTGCAGGGAGCGTTGGGGCCGTAGTCAGGCGACTACAATCTTTGAATAAATAATGAAAACAATATGAGGTCGGAATAACTGACCCTCCATTTCTATCAAGGAGAGTCATAATGTTCCCTGATGCCGCCACTGTCCCAGTTCCCGTAATAGTAAAATTATAATAATTATCGTCAGTTACACAAAACGAATCATTGCCACTTATGCCTGCTCTGAAAGATAACTCTTGTCCATAAGTTAGGGAAATAGCCTCTCCAACAGTATAGTCCGTCCATTCACCATCATTAACTTTATACTCAAGGGAAATATCATATGGATCTCCCACCTTAGTAAGTGAAATTTTAGGAGACCCTGAAGCTGTAAACTTGAGTGGTTCTGCTGTTGGTTCTGGTATTGTTGATGTTCCCACATAATTTACTGCGGGCATATTCAGCAATCTGGAGCGGTTGATGGTCTGGGATTTGGTGGTCTTGATTTCCATAGATCCGCCATTAGTATCCGTCACAATTACGGTGAAGCCGCCGCTCATTGTCATTGGAGGAAGAGCAATGATAAAGGCGGTTGCTGTTTCTGTGTTAAGAACTACTCCGGAACCACAATTCAGCGTTACAGTTTTGGCAGAAGCGTCTGTCAGGTTGATAGAAGGAATGCTGCCAGAAGAAACGGTCACTTCTGCATCGCCGCAAAGGATTTCATTATTGTTGCCGGTTACGGTGATAGATGAAATGGTGGCCGTTCCCTTGAGCTGAAGTTTTAAGCCGCCAAGCACGTTCTTGAACTTGAGGTGATAATCGCTCGTGGAGCTTGTTACTGCGGTCATAGCGAAAGCTCCATTGCCAAAACTGCCTGCGGCATAAGTCTGAGTTGCTGGAAGGGAAATATCGCTGATGACATATGAGCTGCCGCTCTTTGCTATCTCTGCGGTTGAAGCATATGGATAGAAGGCAACATTGTTGTCTATAACTATCCCCCCTACAAAACCGGAACCTGTCACTTTGTTAAAGGCGGCAGCCGTCTTTCCGTCTGAAGCGTCTGTCACCTGATATTGCTCGTTGACTGTGCTTCCAGCAAAAATGCTTACCTGGTCTCCCTGTTTCCAGCGCACATTGCCATCTGCGTCAAGAGAGGTCTTTGTCCCAACGCCGAAATCATCTTCTATCGTGGCTGTGAACGGCAGGGATTTCAGTGCTTGTTCCTGAATCTTATTTTCTTTTGTCTGGCAACCCGCAAGGGCCAGAATAGCCAAAAGGCTATAAACAGTAATCTTTTTCATATTATAAAGCTTTTTCTTTTTTCTAACTATTATTCCTCGTTACCATTCACCTTCATCCTCACCAACCTTTTCGGTTTCGCTGTCACATATTATTCTTTGTGGCCCCACAAAAAATACATTGCAGACAGGAGAGACATATCCTTTTCTGTCTGCGATAACTGTTGATTGATTATTCTTGTTCATATCGGCGATTTTTTAATTGCTATCCATTCATTAGCCGACAGATTCCGGATTCGGCAGTTGCTGTAAATAAAAAAAGGCAGGAATCTAGCCTACCTTACGAGAGCCTCTGGACGGGGCCAACAGCAATAGACATATCCTGCCTATATGCACGACACCACGAATGGTATCGAGACATATCAAAGCGGACAGTCCATCTGCTGTAAAAAAATTGTCCAGATTTTCTCGTAAAGATGAACTTACCTTTCTGCTCTGGGGATTTCTCTTCCCAATAGCATCACAAATATAGGAAAAAATCCTATCTATTTATCCTTATATCTTGTTTATTAGTTTGTTTTCTTTATTGTTTTCTCTACAAGTCTATCAAAGTCTGATTTGAATCTCGCATCTTGAATAGGCCTAAACTTATCCCATTCCTTTTGGCGACTTCTTTTGCCTTGTCGGAACTTGATAGTTTTCTGTCACTTATCGGTTACCTTTTGGGATGTAGTGGCAATCCAGGCAACAGCGTCCTCAAGTGGGGTCTGGGTCAGGACATCAGGCTCGATTGGATCATCGCAGAAAATCTTTCCGGTCCTGGCCATGTCGCAGGAAGTGGCAATCAAGAAACTCTCCCAGAGGATAGATGTCCTGGAAAACTTGATTTGTGTTTAGTTGATACAAATATACCGCTATTGTCTATAGGGTCATTTGTTTTTTTTTACTAACTTGCGGATAGTTATGAACGATCTTTATATTAGCCTCTCTAGTCGCATTGCAAGAAGAATGTTCTTTTTGCTGATCTTTATCGCGACAGTTACCTTTTCTTCTGCCCAGGGCAAATGGGTCTTTGTAGAAAAAACCCTGGAAAGCAACAACAAATACTGGAAAGCAGACAAAAACAAGTTCTACTGGCATAACGGAAGTGTTTATTTTCTCTTCGACGATCCCCCTGCCACAATATTTTTTGGACAGGAGAACGACATCGTCATCCCGTACACATTGGTTCATGACAACATGAAAAACCGCAGAGGAGATAACACTGCGCCAAGCGGAGTCATCGAACTATATGTCACTGTTCACAGGACAGATGGTACAGCGGCTATTTTTACAAATCAAACCGTAGAGAAGTTACATTATGAAGGCAATGACAATGTGTACAAAGGCAAAAAGGTACTTAACGGAGTTTACCCGATAGAGGAAGATGACTACTATGCTAAACAATGTGAACTGTTCATCACCATATACGCCTACTGGAACAGAACACGTGTAAGCAACAGATATGTGGCATACAAATACCGGTATGTCTACCAGGGGGATGGTCAGGCTTCAAAAACCAGCGCAGACGAAGATGATGTGGAGGAAAGCAGAACCGGACAGATCATAGAAAAAACCACAGATGCCTCTGATACCTGGGGAGAAGATGAAGGCACTGAGATACCTTGGAAATGGATTGGAGTGGGAGTGGCAGTTATTGGTGGTGGCGGCGCCGTCATCATCCGAACAAGCCGAAAGAAAAAGAATAATAATAACAAGAAGAAGTCTAAGACCACACAATCCAATAAAAATAAAGAAGAAAAAAAGGATGAAGAGAAGGAAAAGGACCACAGCCGCTACAGGATGGTTCTATACAAGGATTTCGGAGACACCCTAGTTGCGGGAGATCCGCCAAGGATAATAGGAGCAAAGATTGAAGAAATAAATGTATATGGAGAAAAGATAGACAGGCCGGACCTTACTGAAAGGATTACCATCAAGGCGGAAGAGAATTGCGCTGTAAGCAAAGCCACAACCAACGGCAAGTACAAGCTTTGCCACATTGCAGCATCCGAAGCCCCGGCTGAAGGAGAACTTGGGCAGGCAAAAGTCAAGTTTGTTTTCAGCTCGGAAACCGGAACTCTCATCAACCACGTTGTGTTCAAGGTTGCGCCAGCCACTGAAATCGTTGTTGATGAGGGGATCACGTTCGAAGCCGGAGGAGGAAAGACCCAGTTCATGGAGTTCGGTATCAATAATCTGGCATCTGAAGTGCTTGGAATCGACATCTCTCTGGATAGAGGCGGAGACAAGTATTTCAAGACAGAACTTCTCAAAGACAAGGAAATACCGGCAAAGTTCAGGATTAACATCACCGAATGCGGAGTCCTCAGCGAAGAAGAAAAGAAGAATGCGGTTCCTGGTGATGCTGACCGCTTCAGATGCAACATATCTGTAAAAGTTGACGGGAAGGAAAAACCTCTCGAGGCAGAATTCTATATCTACCGAATGCATCTGGGAGTGATGCTCAATGTCAAAGCCCTCAAGGCATATCTGGTGGATTACAAAAGCACCCTGGAGGAAGAGATTCTGGTCAGCGACCCGAAGGCAAGGAAGAAATGGGGAGAGAGCAAGACTACATTCAAGCTCATCGCCGAGGACAAGAAAACCGGGGATATCAGAGCCGTACTGCCGGATGCAGAGCCTGTTTTCACATTCGAAGACATTCCGGAAGAAAACGTGCTGTTCAAAGACAAGTTCGGGAATGACGTTCCGTCACCTTGCGCCCTGATGAACTTCAAGTTTGAGCTTCAGGACGTATATACAGACAATACCGTAATGGGTGTCATACATTCCGGTGGCGGTGGATTTCTCCCTCCGAACAGGGCCAAGGCAAAGGTTACCCTGAAAGTATCCTACAACGGAAAGACCTATGAGAACACCACCAATGTTCTAATAATCTCTCAGCCGTTCAGGGAGATAGCAGACAATCAGGAATTTGCGCGTGCGCTCAGGGAAGATGAGAAAAAGCTCGACCAGCTCATAAACATGCGTTCAAAGATTGCCTTTGACCCAAGGTTCGCCTATCTGATGCCGTTCTACTACAAGGTGGACGCGATGATAGAAGGATATGACAACAGGTTCGGGCTATATGAGCCTGACTACAAGAAGATGATGGACATCTTCGACAAGTACTGCTCGGGACAGATCGGATATTACTTTGTCAACGACGCGGCCTGGACGCCGGAGTGGACGGAGGCGGATGAAAACTTCAACGCATTCGTGGCGACATTCGCTTCGATGGAGAAATCCATTCCTGTAATAGGCCTGAGAATCGCCCTGGCTTACTTCACCGCAGGGGCTTCAGAACTTGTGCTGATGCCGTACAGCGGACTTGTGGCCATGAAAAAGTATGTGGACAAGGGTGGAGACAGTGAATTCAAGGGATTCGTGGTGGCAAACGTCGAAGTGTTCTTCTGGGAGGGAGTTTTCTACGCAGGCGGCAAGCTCTTCAAGTGGGCAAGAGGAACCCAGGTAGGACAGCAGGTTGAAAAGAAAGTGGTGGAAAAGGCCAAGGCGGGATGGGGAAAACTCAAGGATGGATACAAAAAGCTCAAGGAATATGTTTCCAAGACTAAGGAGGGAAAGGATGCATCCAAGAAGTTTGCAGACGGCAATGGCTTTAGTACCAACAAGATAGCGGACAAGGTAAAGGAGGCGGGAAAGAAGGTGACAAAGACAAAGAAGACTTCCGTAAAGAACGCCAACGACGCCATCCGAAAGACAAGGATGAAAGGCGACGCCGTATTTACAAAGGATTCCAAGTTTGCAGAGGAATGTTCAAAGAGAGCACGGAAGGACGCTCAGGAAATCTACGACAACTTCAAGGAAGTGATGAACAACCCGAACGCCACGCCGGAGGAAGTAAGACGCGCAACACTGGCGCTCCAGGGAAACAAGAATGCCCAGAACCTTCTGCGAAACAGCCCATCAGACCTGCTCAGGGCAAACTACAACGCACAGATGCAGAAGATTTACTCTGAAGTGGATCCGCCTACGATTAAGAAGCTGGCTGAGAGGCTGGGAGTGCCGGAAAAAGACATAAAGGTATGGAACGGGGCTACCGGAAACGCAGGCGACGACCTGTTCAAGGGAAGGAAGATTGGAGCGGACAGAGATGTCACTTTCCAGGTAAAGGGAAAGGACGGCAAGTGGGTTGACATCGATGAAAACCTGATGGAAGAGTGCTATGCAGAAGCCTTCAATGAATACCACTACGGATTTTTGCCGGCAAACAAGCAGCATGCTCTCAAGACTTTGAAGAAGTTTGACCAGGCTACAGTCCACGGAGAGCTCGGAAAAGAGTCATACGGAAAGGATCTTGAGAACATCATCAAGAAAGAACTCCAGACAGCCAAGCTCAATGACCCTGAGAGGGTCGCTAAAACCTTCGAGTACAAGTGCAAGGAATGGATCGGACAGGGAAAAGCCTGCCAGGACCAGGCAAAGCAGCTCTACGATATGGGACTGATAGACGAGGCTATGCATGTAAGAGGCTACGGAGAGGCTCTCATAGAAGAGGGAATACGCCAGAACGTAAAGCAGTTCAAACGCATACTCGACCCGAGGATCACAGCTCTGAACGCCAAGGGAGTAGGAAAGGACTACAGCGTTCTGTACGAAAAGATACGCATACTGGAATCAATCGGGAACCCTCCTCCTAAAGACATCCTTCCTACCACATTGGAAGAAGCCAGAGTTGTGCTCAAGGAGCAGTACGGCTGCACCTTAGAGCAAGTTGTGGAAGAATGTGCCGGAGCAATAAAAGAAGTAAACGAATACCTGTAAAAGACCCTGCCACATTGTGCTGCATTTGGCAGTAAATGGCTTTTTTTCGTAACTTGTGCTTTGTAACCTAAATTGTTACCTGTCATGAAAACGATTTTTGCTCTCAGCCAAGCCTACAACTGGATTGCAGTTGCTGTTTTAGTCTTGGCCTTGGTATTCATAGCCAGAATATTATCGCGGAGGAAAGACAGAAAGAACTGGCTTCTGATGCTCATTACATTTGTCCTTGCCACAGCCCTGCTGGTTTTTGTCCTGCTCGGCCTTCGGGGATGCGGAATAGACATTTCCTAGAAGTTTGAATAATCTTTTAAAAAACAATAACCGTATGAAATACTGCACAAACTGCGGAGCTCAGTTGCCAGATGATGCAAAGTTCTGCACCTCCTGCGGTTCTCCTCAGGAAGTATCAGCCAGCGAAAACACCCCTGTTGAAAAACAGGATGTCACTCAAGAGCAAGATCCTGACAAGAACTATCAGGGTTCCGAGATAAAACTCTGCAACGACGGAGTTTACCGCTGGGTTTACAAGCTCAATATGATAACCAACCCTGTTATCATGCTGACAGTCATGAAGATCTTTTTCTGGATTCTGGTGGGAATGATGCTGGTGTTTGGAGTGATTCCCGCTGCCATACACGGAGACTGGAACGATATACTGGGTATGGGCAAAGTTCTTCTGATTGCTCTGGCCATAATGTTTGGCCTGATTATAATCAGCGTCATCGCCTTGAACATCTTTTACGGCGGCAGCTACTGCGTCCTGTTTGAGATGAGTGAAGACCAGATCAAGCATATCCAGGTTCCTAAACAATACAAGAAAGCCCAGATCCTGGGTATGATAACAGCCATGACAGGTGCAGCAAGGGGAAGTATCACAACCACCGGTATCGGATTGCTTTCCGCCGGCAAGCAGGCCTCTATATCCACCTATAAGGTAGTACGCAGGATCAAGCCTTTTAGATGGCTCCACTGCATCAAGGTTCACGAGCCTTTTGAGCACAACCAGATTTATGTGCCTGATAAAGACTTCGACTTTGTGTATAACTATATCAAATCACGCTGCCCTAAAGTCAAGAAGTAGAACAGACTGTTATGGATTCTCATATTAGGTCTCAGCGATATTTCTGGTTAAGGATTTCCGCTCTTCTGCTGTTTTTCTTCGCGACAGTTTCATACTCTTTCGCGGAAGAAGGCTACTGGGTGCTGGTAAAGACGGATATTCATGAGAACAGCGCCGGTATCTCCACAAACGGTAGCGGCAAGGCAAATAAAAGGCTGTGGAATATCAGAAGGAACCGGGCCCAGACAACCGACGGTGGTGTTACCATGACCTGGCAGGATCCGCCTTCAAAGATCAAGTTCGGAGAAGAGGACGATATAGCGATTCCTTATCAAAGGTCTTTCAACGGCGATTACTCTGATGCAGCGCTAAGAGCCGTAAAGGCTGTTTATCAGACTTCTGCCGTGATGTCATCGGATTATGTACAGGCCCATTTCCGTGGAGACGGCAGTTACCTTCGGCCTTATGAACACTTTGAATCGGAGAAAATCAATCCGGGAAAGAATTCCGTTCTTATCATAATGGTAACGTGCAGGCTGAACCAGGCTGTCGGCGATATTTCAGTTTACCAGTCATATACCTACAAGTACCACGGACCGGGTCAGCTGACCGAAACGACAACTGTAGCCTCGGACACTGAGGGAGAAGAGGAAGAAGGAACGGATATCCCTTGGATATACATCGTTGGCGGAGGATTGGCGGTAGCCGGCGGAGCTGCTCTGCTGGGCGGTAAAAAGAAAAAGAAAGCAAGGGGCGGAAAGAAAAAGAAAGAATCCAGGAAAGAGGAAAAGGAAGAAGTCAGGAAAGAGGAAAAGAAAGAAGAGGAGGAAAAAGAACCGAGCCGCTACAGGATGCTTCTTTACAAGGATTTCGGAGACACCCTCGTTGCTGGAGATCCGCCAAGGATAATAGGAGCAAGGATCGAAGAAATAAACGTATATGGAGAGAAGATAAACAGGCCGGACCTGACGTCTCAGATTTCAATCTTCGCAGAAGAGAACTGCAGCATCAGCGATACCAAGATGCAAGGCAAGTATATGAGCTGTGGAATCGTGGCCAAACAGGCCCCTCCAGAGGGAGAAGAAGGCAAGGCCAAAGTCAGGTTTGTGTTTAACGGCCATGCAGGGACTCTCATCAACCACGTGGTCTTCAAGGTAGTAGCCGCTCCTGAAATCATAATAGGAGAAGCCCTCACCTTCGAAGCCGGAGGAGGAAAGACCCAGTTCATGGAGTTCGGTATAAACAACTGCACTACAGAGATTCTGGGAGTGGATGTATCTCTGGAAAAAGCCGGTGCCAAATTCTTCAGGGCGGAAACCGAGCAGGACAAGGAGATTCCTGTTAAGTTCAGGATAAACATCACCGAATGCGGAGTCCTCACCGAAAAAGAGAAGAAAAACGCCATTGCAGGAGATGCCGACCGTTTCACCTGCAACGTGTCTGTAACACTGGAAGGCCGAAAGGAGCCGCTGAAGTCCTCTTTCGATATTTACAGGATGAATCTCGGCCTTCAGATGAATATCTGGGCACTTAAGGCATACCTGGTGGATTACAACAGCACCCTGGAGAATGAAATCCTGGCCACCGACCCGAAAGCAAGGAAGAAATGGGGAGAGAGCAAGATTACATTCAAGCTCATCGCCGAGGACAAGAAGACCGGGGATATCAGAGCCGTACTGCCTGACGCAGAGCCCGTTTTCACATTCGAAGACATTCCGGAAGAAAACGTGCTGTTCAAAGACAAGTTCGGAAATGACATTCCGTCACCTTGCGCCCTGATGAACTTCAAGTTTGAGCTTCAGGACGTATATACAGACAATACCGTAATGGGTGTCATACATTCCGGTGGCGGTGGATTTCTCCCTCCGAACAGGGCCAAGGCAAAGGTTACCCTGAAAGTATCCTACAACGGAAAGACCTATGAGAACACCACCAATGTTCTGATAATCTCTCAGCCGTTCAGGGAGATAGCAGACAATCAGGAATTTGCACGTGCGCTCAGGGAAGATGAGAAAAAGCTCGACCAGCTCATAAACATGCGTTCAAAGATTGCCTTTGACCCAAGGTTCGCCTACCTGATGCCGTTCTACTACAAGGTGGACGCAATGGTAGAAGGATATGACAACAGGTTCGGGTTCTATGAGCCTGACTACAAGAAGATGATGGACATCTTTGACAAGTACTGCTCGGGACAGATCGGATATTACTTTGTCAACGACGCGGCCTGGACTCCGGAGTGGACGGCGGCGGACGAGAACTTCAACGCCTTCGTGGCGACATTCGCATCAATGGAGAAATCCATACCGGTCATCGGCCTGAGAATCGCCCTGGCATACTTCACCGCAGGGGCTTCAGAGCTTGTACTGATGCCGTACAGCGGACTTGTGGCCATGAAAAAGTACGTGGACAAGGGTGGAGACAGCGCATTCAAGGGATTTGTCGTGGCCAGCGTGGAAGTGTTCTTCTGGGAAGGAGTATTCTATGTAGGAGGAAAGGCCTTCAAGTGGGCAAGGGGAACCCAGGTAGGACAGCAGGTTGAAAAGAAAGTGGTGGAAAAGGCCAAGGCGGGATGGGGAAAACTCAAGGATGGATACAAAAAACTCAAGGAATATGTTTCCAAGACTAAGGAGGGAAAGGATGCTTCTAAGAAGTTTGCAGACGGCAATGGCTTTAGTACCAACAAGATAGCGGACAAGGTAAAGGACGCCGGAAAGAAGGTGACAAGGACAAAGAAGACTTCAGTAAAGAACGCCAACGACGCCATCCGAAAGACAAGGATGAAAGGCGACGCCGTATTTACAAAGGATTCCAAGTTTGCAGAGGAATGTTCAAAGAGAGCACGGAAGGACGCACAGGAAATCTACGACAACTTCAAGGAAGTGATGAACAACCCGAACGCCACTCCGGAGGAAGTAAGACGCGCAACACTGGCGCTCCAGGGAAACAAGAACGCCCAGAACCTTCTGCGAAACAGCCCGTCTGACCTGCTCAGGGCAAACTACAACGCACAGATGCAGAAGATTTACTCTGAAGTGGATCCGCCTACGATTAAGAAGCTGGCTGAGAGGCTGGGAGTTCCAGAAAAAGACATAAAGGTATGGAACGGGGCTACCGGAAACGCAGGCGACGACCTGTTCAAGGGAAGGAAGATTGGAGCGGACAGAGATGTCACTTTCCAGGTAAAAGGAAAGGACGGCAAATGGGTGGACATTGACGAGAGCCTGATGGAAGAATGCTATGCAGAGGCCTTCAACGAATACCACTACGGGTTCCTGCCGGCCGACAAGCAGCAGGCCCTCAAGACTTTGAAGAAGTTCGACCAGGCTACAGTCCACGGAGAACTAGGAAAAGAGTCATACGGAAAGGATCTTGAGAACATCATAAAGAAAGAGCTCCAGACAGCAAAACTCAATGACCCTGAAAGAGTGGCCAAGACCTTCGAGTACAAGTGCAAGGAATGGATCGGACAGGGAAAAGCCTGCCAGGACCAGGCAAAGCAGCTCTACGATATGGGACTGATAGACGAGGCAATGCACGTAAGGGGTTATGGAGAGGCTCTCATAGAAGAGGGAATACGCCAGAACGTAAAGCAGTTCAAACGTATTCTCGACCCGAGGATCACGGCCCTCAACGCAAAGGGAGTTGGAAAGGACTACAGCGTCCTCTACGAAAAGATCAGGATACTGGAAGCCATCGGGAACCCGCCGCCAAAAGATGTCATTCCTATAACCCTGGAAGAAGCGAGGCTCGTCCTGAAGGAGCAGTACGGATGCAGCCTAGAGCAAGTTGTGGAAGAATGTGCCGGAGCGATAAAGGAAGTAAACGAATACCTATAAGCCATGAAATACTGTACAAATTGTGGAACCCAGCTCAGCGACGACGCCAAATTCTGCTCTGTCTGCGGAACAAGACAGGAGGCCCCGAAAGCACCTGAGCCAAAGCCTGAAAAGCCAAAGAGACCGGCAGCTCCAAGAAAGCCGGCATCACAACAGGTTAAACCTGACAATAACGGTGAGGTGTTTTTCACCGCAACTGAAGAAGAAGGAGAAGTTGTGCTCTCCTCCTGGGGAAGTCCCAAGAACCAGCAACAGCAAGCTCCGCCACGGCAGCAACAAGCGCCGCCACAGCAGCAGACACAGCCTAGACAACAGCAATACACAGCCCCTCCAAAGCAACAATACACGGCCCCTCCTCAGAGACCTGTTGCTCCTCCACAGCAGCAACCCAAAAAGAAGAGAGGCTTTTTCAGCTGGCTGATAATCATCCTGCTGATTCTCATTACCCTTTACTTCCTTGGATCCATACTGGAAGGATGCAAGAACATCAACCTTCCACCGGATCCCGGAACGCCCGTGCCCGAGCCTCATGAAGGGGTTTTCGTCTGCGGGAATGACACACTGGTCTTCAATGGAGACGGAAAGACCGTCAGCTGGCATTTAACCTCTGACAGCTGTGTAAAGGATTTGGGTACCCAGGGTTCTGGAACTTATGCCTTCCTGTTCTCACACGGATTGGCCAGATACGATGTGGCGGAAAATCTGCTCATCTACAAAGATTCCCTCCAGAACACCTACCTTATGTTGTCAATACCTACAAAAGACACCCTTATCTCAATCATTGCAGATAAGGGTGCCATCTTTGAATTCAGGAAGATACGCTAGCCTTTCATCGCAGCCTCAACTTCCTTTACCGTGATAGGAAGTCTCTTTGATCCGAGCAGGCGGTTGCCGGTCTTGGTGATCAGTACATCGTCCTCAAGACGGATGCCGCCAAAGTCGTAGTAGTCTTTCAGCTTGGCGAAGTTGATGAACTGGGTGTTGATCTTCTCCTTTTTCCACTTCTCGATGAGGGCAGGGATGAAGTAGATTCCAGGTTCATCTGTAATCACATTGCCTTCCACCAGTTTACGGGCCATACGGAGGCTTCCGTAGCCGAATTTCTTGCTGCGCTTTGCGGCACTGCCGTAGCCTACATAGTCTTCTCCGTAGTTCTCCATGTCGTGGACGTCCAGACCCATGTTATGGCCCAGGCCGTGAGGCATGAACAGCGCAGGAGCTCCGGCTTCCACAGCCTCGTCAATGTCTCCCTTCATAAGACCGAGAGCCTTAAGCCTTTCGGCAAACAGCCTGTAAACAGCAACGTGAACGTCGAAGTAAGCCACACCAGGCTTTGCCAGCTGGAGAGCCAGGTTATTGGCGTCACAGACTATCTGGTAGATTTCCTTCTGCTTGGTGGTAAACTTGCCGCTGCAAGGCATGGTGCGGGTAAAGTCTGAGCAGTAATTATTGTTGTTCTCGGCTCCAGCATCAACAGTAAGGAGCTTGCCCATGGTAACAATGCCGCTGTGGTCGTGATTGTGGAGCGTTTCTCCGTGCTGAGAGAGAATGGTGGCAAAGGAAACACCGGCTCCGTTGCTCATTGCTATCCCGTCCATCATTCCTGCCAGGGTCTGCTCAGCAACGCCTGGTTTGCAGTTCTGCATCACAAAGTAGTGCATCGCATAGCCTATGTCGCAAGCATGGTCAATCTCTGCTATCTCATATTTGTCCTTCACTATCCTCTGCGATACAATGGCTTTAATCAGCTTCACAGACTCCCCTTTCTTGAGAGCTGCCGCCGGAACGCCGAGCATATCGCTGAGCATAAGCTTTACCTGGTAGCGGTAAGGGTTGATATAGTGAATTTTTCTTCCGGCCTTTACGGCAGTCTTTATGTACTTTGAAAGATCGCTGAGTTTTTTGGTCTTCTTTACCCCTACTTCAGCGGCCTTGTCTGCAACAGACTTCTGAGGGCCCATCCAGATTATGTCGTCAATTGAGACATCGTTCCCGAAGATGATTTCCTCGTTCTTGTCCACATCTATCACTCCGGCAAAATCCGGATCCTGGATACCGAAGAAATACAGGAAAGTACTGTCTTGGCGGAACTTATAGCAGTTGTCGGCATAATTGGCCGGAGCCTCGCTATTGCCTGGAATCAAAATGAGGCCGCTCTCCATGTCCTTTGCCAGAACTTGTCTTCTGGTCTGATAAACTTTCTTTGGAAACATAATATTCGTGTTTTAAAATTATTTTCAGCGATCGGGTTATAAAGGTAAGAAAAAAAAAGAGGCTGACCTCTTTGTCAACCTCTTTTCTGATATTTCCTGACTGAATACTGCTTCAGAGACTCAGTGGTTCAGGAAATTACTTTTACATAGGGCTTGATTTCTTGTAGAAACCTGCAGCCTTTGAAGGGAGGATAGGACCCTGGAACTTGCGGACGGTGCCGGAAGTCGGGGTGAAGATAACGTCGGCAACGTTTCCGTTGTTTTTCATTGTAATCTGGTACTTTCCCTGGATATATCTTCCAACCACGTTGAAGCTCATCTTGAGGTTACCCTTCTTGTCTATCTTCTTGTCAAAATCCTTGATCTCGGCTACCAGTGTACGGCCGTCTCCGCAAACCCTTGTTCCCTGTGCAAAGAACTGAGTCTTCTCGAAGGAGATGAAGATGGCGTTGTCAGTGAGCTGGTTGTCAACACCGTCAGCGTCTATGTAAGAAGTAGGGACAATGGCCCAGTCGTTCTCCTCGATAGCCTTGATGGCTGTCTCGTTGAGGGCCTTGGCCTGTGCAGCCTTCTCTTCCTTTGACAGTTTCTGTGCAAAGGTAGGGAGTGCTACCATCAGTGCAACTGCAAGAATCAAAAATCTTTTCATTTCTTATTTGTTTTAAAGTTAATAATTCTTCAAATTCAAATAATGTGACTTTATAAACAGATGGAACTGTCTTTATACAGAGTTCTCAAATACCATACCAAAACCTTCAAAGAAGATCATGGAAGATACCAACCTCTTTTAAGACAGTTCCAACAATTTCTAAATCAAGAAATTGCCATGGCACCTTTCAAGATGCCACAGCAATTTCAAAATTTTAGAGAGAAGTCCATACTGTAACTCCTGAAATAGGGGTGGCTGTTCTATAGCCTCTGAGGAAGTGCATGTAAACTTTTCCGACACGTGCATTCCACCAGTCGGAATAGTCAACCATCTTTCCAGAAGAGTTTCTTACCTGAAGGACATTGCCGGCCTCGTCAAGAATTCGGTAGTCCTCTCTCTGTACTTTGTTATAGTTACCAGTAGGACCGCTTTCCCAATGGATAAGCACCAGTGTCCTTTCTGTACCCTCACCGAATCCTACAGGCTCGCCGATGTTGTTCCAAGGCTCGTCTTCAGCTGCATCGTGACGCTTGTACTGATACTGGAGCTTTCCAGGATAAGGAACTCCAGGAGACTCATACAGGAGGTTCACGAACATAACCTTGCATACGGAGTCATCTTTGAATGTAGCAGCTGTAGCAGCTGTTCCTCTATCGTGCCAGTAAGGATACCTGTTGTCTATAACGATAGGATCTGCATTCAGGTCGTGGATAACCACGTTCTGCTTCTTGGCCTCAAGGTTCACGTTCCTGTCGTAAATGGTTTCACCACCTCTCATCAGGCGGATGTTTACGGAACCGGACTTTACGCCAAAGAATTTTCCTACATCCATGCAAGGAACTCCATTGTAAGGGAAGAGTGTACCGCCACCGTCTTTGGAGGAATACAATGTGCCGTTAATATAAACGGAGTCTATGTTGTTTGCAGCCACATTATTGATAGGCTCCATATAGTGAAGCTGAATCTCAGCCCAGTCTTTAGGCATCTCGTCCATAGGGAACCACAGCTTGTGCTTTGTGCAGGAACCCAGAACGAGGAGAGCTGCAAATGCTATAATAGAAAATCTAAACTTTTTCATATTCATAAACTATTAATAGTGAACAGATTCTGGGTAGTCACCAGGATAAGCGAACCAAGGAATTGAGATATGGTAGTTCTTGTAAGCGTATCCTGTAGAAGAAGTAGCGTCCGGAATCAGGCCAGGTATAGGCTTCAGAGCAGCCAGAGCAGGTCTGTTCCACATGAACTCGGAGTTGTAACGCGGAGCGATACGGTATGCAGGAGAGCCCTCGTTGTCAGCTGTGAAGGCAGTCTTTCTTCCTTCAACCTGTGCAGGTCTGAGGTAGAATCCCTTGTAAACCTTGGTCTCGTCCTCATCCCACTTCTGGTTAAGAACATCCTTCTCCCAGCCATTGCCCATAGTAGGGTAATCTCCGGTGTAGTCTATATCGTAGTGGTACTTCCTGAGGTCAACCCAAGCCTCGTAAGCTCCCCAAGGCCACAGGTGCACGTACTTCTGCATCATGATGTGGGAGAGTGTGAGGGTTGAGGTTGTGATACCGGCAACATAAGGACCGTTAAGATATTCCTGGGCCAGTTCGTTGAACAGTCTGGTAGAGATGAAGTCTCCGCCAGGAAGAGAACCGCCGATCGCCCACCAAAATACAGGATCACCTTTTTCGTCCTTTCTTTGAATAATATTACCTTCTGCGTCTTTTATATCATTTCCCTTTGCATCTATTTCTGGCATTGGATCACCTTGTTTTGGAGATCCAGGCCTCAGGTATTTAGCTGTGAAGTCCATATCGAGTTCGATACCCTTCTTCCAGCAAGCCAGAGCGTTTGCCTTGTCGCCCATATACCAGTAAGCCTCTGCCATGTCGAACTGGATCTCGCCGGCAGTCATACCGATTACAGGAGCATCGTTGCGGAAAAGCCAGCGGCCGATACCGTCAATATCAGTGTTGCCGTAGTCGTTTCTTCCGTAGAGTGAAGGAGCGTTCCATCCCTGGTAACCTGTCCTGCTATTGAATAAGGAACCGCCGAAGTACTGATATGCCAGTTTAACAGAGTCCTTTATATCAATATTCCGATAATCATTAGGAGTCCTTTTTCCCCAGTTTTTCTTTGTTTGACTCCCATACATGGTTCTTGGGGCAAGTTTAGCAACAACACGAGGATCGAAATGTCCTGCAAGTTCTACCATGGTGTCTGCGATAATCTGGTTAGGGTTGAGAGCGTAAGGATAATAATCTTTACGGTGGTCTTCCTTCTCAGTCTTTACGATGTCACCCGTAGCGTGGTCATACAAAGGAACGGTACCTGTCATTATCTTCACGATGTAGTCGCTCTGATAGTAGCTCAGTGAGAGGTTTCCTCTGTGCACACCCCAGAAGTTGTTGTATGAGTTGTACCTTGCGTCAGCGCCGCCACCGAGGGTAGGGATCAGGAAGTTGTCGTCGTTCACCTGCATGGCGAGCTTTCCGTGTGCGATCAGATCGTTGGCATACTCTGACACGAAGTTGGTCTTCCTTGTCAGTGAAGCCAGGTTGCGCACGATAACGCCGTGGCCGAATTTGATCCACTTGTCCTTGTTGCCCTTGAAGATAGGGTCATAGTCAGCCCAGATGCCTCCGTAAACGGTGTTGTCTGTTCTCTCGAGAAGTTCAATACCTCTGAGAGCCCAAGTACGGATGGAGTCATAGATCAGAGGCTGGTAGTCATAGTCGTGAGACAGTCTGCCAGGCTCAAAAGCCTGCTGCAGAGGCATCTCACCATACTCCTTGGTGGAAACGTCCCAAGAATGAGCCTTGAGAATCCAGCCGATGCCGGCCATGGTCCATCTCTCATGCTCAGTGGCATATTTGATGATGTTCTCGAGGTTCTTTCCCTGAAGCCAGTAGGTAATTCTCCACATCTCACCTGCAGCGTCAGCAGAAGAGTATGCGTAGTTGTTTGCAAAGCCGGTGTAGGAAACCGTACCGAGCATCTGGCTCAGAGGTCCTGTAGCGCGGATATCCCAGTAGAGGTTACCCAGCCACATCTCCACTCCTGGAAGATAGTGGTAGTCCATCACCTGCTCCTCATCCGGTGCGTCCTGATTTTTGTTGACGTCCAGATAATGGTCGCAACCGGCAAAGAAGAATGCGAGG
>Ga0247611_10003396_pt1 | contig 23679 bp, 30 predicted proteins | sample 177DNAGHGhighgp2_FD_192422 | JGI IMG/M metagenome (GOLD analysis project Ga0247611, IMG submission 192422) | Sheep rumen microbial communities from Palmerston North, Manawatu-Wanganui, New Zealand - 1770 DNA GHGhigh gp2 | ecosystem: Host-associated > Mammals > Digestive system > Stomach > Rumen... | reverse complement strand
CGCCCCCGGCGGCCCGAGCGGTACAGTCCAAAAATAAAGCAGAAAGCCCCGGCGAAAACGTACAGTGTTACGGATTCGCCGGGGGTCAATGTGTTATTCAGGATTCTCTCTGCCGGGCCGCCGGGGGGAAGGTGAATTGCCCCAAAGGGGCAAGAGAGGCCGGCCTGGGCCGCGTCGGCCCCTACGGTGTTGATATTACTGTGTTCTTAATGAAGGGGACCTTTTTCACAGCCCCTACCTTTTAGTAGATCTCCGTTTCGGTAACGCAGTGCTGCTTGAGCTCGCCGACCAGCGCCTGGAGCGCGTCGACCACATGGGGGCGGATATCGCCGCCCACCAAAACCAGCATAATGTCGTCCCCAAGCTTGAGCTCGCCTTCGTTGAGCCAGACGCGGACATAGCCGATGCCGGGCATGGAGAGCGCTGCCCGCTTTGCCGCCTCTACCTTTTCGGCGTCATAGGAAAAGCGCATTCCCTTGACCGGAAGCGCATCAGTCACACCTTCGCGTACCTGCGCCCTGGCCGTCTCACGCACGACGCCGTTGTGGAACAGGTACATGCCGCAGCCTCTGGCAGAGGGGTCGCGCTTTGCCTCCTTGAGCCAGGCATCCGGAGAGGGGACAGGCTTCTTTCCGTCCGCTGCCGTCTGCGCACAGTCGGCTGAGCCTGAGGACGCCAGCATATCCAGCCCATGCGCCACGGCGGACAGAACGGCGTTCAGGTTTTCCTTTGCCGCCTTCTCGCTGCCCGGGAGATTGATAATCAGTGTTCTGCCGCGTATCCCGGCTGCGCTTCGGGAGAGGCAGCCACGGGGTGTGATCTTCATGCTCTCGGCGCGCATAGCCTCGGGGATGCCGGGGGTCGCGCGCTCCACGATCTCCATGGTCGCCTCCGGTGTGATGTCGCGGGGAGAAAAGCCGGTGCCGCCGGTGGTGAGCACCAGAGATACCTTCAGCTCATCGGCGCATTTGATAAGCTCTGCCTTGATCATATCGGCTTCGTCCGGTACGATGGCGGTATAGCAAACCTCAAGCCCCTGCGCTTTCAGCATGGCGCAGAGGGCGGGGCCGCTCGTGTCCGTGCGCTCGCCGCGATAGCCCTTGTCACTGACGGTGATGACAGCTGCTGTATAGCTCATTGCTCAGACTTCCTTTCATAATCTCCGTGCACGCCGCCTGTCTTGTTAAGCAGGCGGATATCGGATATGACCATGTCCTTCTGTACGGCCTTGCACATATCGTATACGGTGAGCGCCGCGGTGCTCACGGCGGTCAGCGCCTCCATCTCCACACCGGTGCGTCCGGCACAGGAGACCGTGGCCTCGATCTCGACGGAGCAGCGCGCCTCGTCCAGGTAAAGCTCCAGGTTGATGCCGTCGATCAGGATCGGATGACACATGGGGATGAGATCCGGGGTACGCTTGGCCCCCATGACCCCGGCGATCTGCGCTACGGTCAGCACATCGCCTTTTTTCATGCCGCCGCTTCGGATGAGGGCAAAGGTCTCGCGGCTTACAAGTACCCGCCCGGCAGCGACAGTGGTGCGAACGGAGACGGGCTTTTCTCCCACATCCACCATCTTTGCCCTGCCTTGTTCGTTAAAATGGGTAAAATCCGGCATGTTCAGCCTCCGATCTGGTTCATGTTGCGTCCGGCACGGCTCCGGTTTTCCGCATTCAGGACACCGTGCCAGGATGGTTTACATACGATAGCGCGCCGCAATTCGGCGACCATCCCGTCGTAGTCAAGTCCCTTGAGGGAGTACTCGTCGCCGGAGTGCAGGCAGGGCTTGAGTCTGCCGTCGGCAGTCAGGCGGATGCGGTTGCAGGCGGCGCAGAAATGGGCGCTCACGGGGCTGATAAGACCGATGCTGCCCAACGCGCCGGGCAGGCGATAGAGCTTTGCGACGCCGCCATCGGGGTCAACGGGGACAAGCTCGGGGAGTTTATCGAGTACAACAGTATACGGGATGAAGGCCTCCGGTCCGAAGTCCCCGCTGTCGTACATGGGCATGAGCTCGATAAAGCGCACGTCCAGCGGATAGCGCCGGGTGAGCTCCGCAAGAGCGGGGATTTCCTCGTCGTTAAAGCCGCCGATGAGCACGGTATTGAGCTTGATCTTATCAAAGCCCGCCTCGAGCGCCGCGCGTATGCCGTCGACAGCTTGAGTCAGTTCACCGCAGCGGCTGATGTAGCGAAACTTGTCCGCATCCAGTGTGTCGAGACTGATGTTCACACGGCTGACACCCGCCTCCCACAGGGGATGGGCCAGAGAGGGGAGGAGGGTGCCGTTGGTGGTGATGCAGATTTCCTGGATGCCGGGCACCCGGGCGGCGCGCTCACAGATCGAGAGGATGTTCTTTTTGACCAGCGGCTCCCCGCCGGTAATGCGCAGCTTTGTGATGCCGAGGGAGGCCGCCGCTTTGATGGCGGTGATCGTCTCATCCTCCGTCAGCATGTCCTCATGCTGCTTTTTGCACACGCCGTCGGCCGGCATACAGTAGCGGCAGCGTAAGTTGCACAGCTCTGTCACCGAAACACGCATATAGGTGATGTCGCGTCCAAAACTGTCAAGCACGGCTTATCCCTCCGTCAGCGGAATGGTTCATCTGCATTATACAGAGTTTTTACTGACAATACAAGTATGAAAAACGCGATGTCGATTTGACATCGCGCTCATCATTAAAATTGTACCGCGTTAAGCAGCTTGCGGGTATACTCCTCCCGCGGGTGGTCGTAGACCTCTTCGATCGGGCCCTGCTCGATGATGCGCCCCTTGTCCATCACCATGACCCGGTCGCAGATGGAGTAGACCACATTGAGGTCGTGGCTGATGAACAGGTAGCTCAGGTTCAATTCACGGTGCAGTTCCCACAGCAGATCGAGGATCTGCGCCTGGATGGTCACGTCAAGGGCGGAGACCGGCTCGTCGGCGATAATGAAGCGCGGGCGGCGAATCAGGGCGGCCGCGATGGAGACACGCTGACGCTGTCCGCCGGAGAGCTCGCCGGGCCTGCTTTTGGCGTAGCTGCGCTCCAGGCCCACACGCTCGAGCATATCGAGCACGCGGCGCTTGCGCTCAGGGGCGTCGTATTTGCCGTAGACACGCAGCGGCTCTTCCAATATCCAGCCCACGGTCTTGCTGGGGTTGAGGCTCCCGAAGGGGTCCTGAAAGACCATCTGGGGGCGGGGGGTGAAGTGGCGGATCTCGCCGCTGACCTTCGCCGTGTCCAGCATGCCGAGGATGGCCTTGGAGAGCGTGGATTTGCCGCAGCCGGATTCACCCACGAGGCCCAGGATCTCGCCGCGCCGGACCTCAAAACTCACGTCCGTGAGGGCCTGAAAGCTCGTCCTTTTCCCAAAGAGGCTCCTGTCCTGATAGACGACGGAGAGCTTTTCGACCTCGAGCACATTTTTAATCTGATCCATGGCGTTTCCTCGTGGGGATGGCGGCAATGAGCCGCTTTGTGTATTCGTCCTGCGGGTTGCGGAAAATTTCCTCCGTGAGGCCGCGTTCAACGATTTTTCCTTTATACATGACGGCTACGTCCTCACACAGCCTGCGCACCACATTCATGTCGTGGCTGATGAGCAGGATACCCACGCCGTATTCCACGCTCAGACTGCGCAGAAGCGTCAAAATCTGCTGCTGTACCGTCACATCGAGGGCGGTGGTAGGCTCGTCGCAGACCAGAAGTCTTGGGCGGATGATCATGGCCGAGGCGATGATCGTGCGCTGCCGCTGGCCGCCGGAGAGCTGGTGCGGGTATTTTCGCCAGGTGGCCTCCGGGGCCGGCAGACCGACCTGCTCCATGACCTCCAGCGCCATTGCGCGGCGCTCTGCCGGGGTCTTGTCCGTGTGGATCTTCAGCGGCTCCTCGATCTGCTCGCCGATGCGCATGAGGGGGTTGAGGCTTCGCATAGGCTCCTGGAACACGACGCCGATGTCGCGCCCGTGGATGGAGCGCAGCTCCTTTCTCGAGCAGCGCACCAGGTCGCAGCCTTCAAATAGCACCTGCCCGCTCATGTCCACATTGCTGCGCTCGATAAGCCCCGTGAGAGCCATGGCGGTCACGGTTTTTCCGGAGCCGGATTCGCCCACAAGGCCCAGGCGCTCGCCCGGCGCGATGGAGAGGTCGATGCCGCGCACGGCCTCCTTGCCGGTGGACTTGAAGGTCACATGCAGGTCTTTGATCTCAAGCACGGTCTTCACCTCCCAGCCCCTCGCTCAAAAGGCCGAAGCCCAGCACCAGCAGGATAATGGCAAGGCCCACCGAGAGGGCATACCAGGGTGCGCGGGAGAGATAGGCCTGCGCCTCGTTGAGCATGCGGCCGAGACTCGGGTCGGGCGGCTGCACACCGAGACCGAGATAGCTCATGGAGGCCTCCGCCAGCACGGCGTTATTGAAGCCGATGGCTACGGTACTGAGCAGCACCGGCAGGATGTTCGGCATGATATGGACAAACAGGATGCGCATGCTTTTCACGCCCATGAGCTTTGCGTTGGCAACGTAATCCAGGGACTTCTGCCGCGCCACCTCCATGCGCACGATGCGCGCGAAGGTGGGGATAAAGATGATACCGAGGGCTAAAATAATATTGTATTTGCCTGTGTGGAAAACGGCGATCAGCACCAGGGCGAGAAGCAAACTCGGAAAGGCGGTGATGCTGTCGTTGAGGCGCATAAGGATCTCGTCGATCCAGCCGCCGTAATACCCGGTCAGCCCCCCGACCAGAAGCCCGACCAGAAGGCCGATTGCGACCGAGCACAGGGCAATCAGAAAGGTTGCGCCCGCCCCCTGCACCACGCGGGAGAAAATGTCCCTGCCGAAGTTGTCGGTCCCGAGCGGATGGCGAAGTCCGGGCGCGGCCATTTTTTCGGATGCGTTCATGGCGTTGGGGTCGTAAGGTGTCCAGATCAGGCCGATCAGGATGATCAAGAGCATGACGAGGGTAATGCCCGCGCCGATGCGGAAGTTTCTGTCTTTTGTGTTGATCATGGCAGTCCCTCAGCTCAGGCGCACGCGCGGGTCGATCGTCTGCGTCAGGATATCGGCCAGGTAATTCATCACCACGACCACCGACGCGATCATGACCACGATGCACAGCGCAACCGGATAGTCACGGTTGGAGATGCTGGCCACCAGCAGCCGCCCGAGTCCCGGCACGACAAAGACCTGCTCGACAATGATGGAGCTTGCCACGATGTCCGCAAGGGACATGGCAAGATAGGTCACGACCGGCAGCAGGGCATTGCGGAAGACGTGGTGCTTGATCACCATCCAGCGGGAATTGCCGTGGCTGTAGGCCGTGAGCACATAGTCCCGCTTCATCTCGCTGAGAATGGCGCTGCGCAGGAGCTTTACGGTTTTGGCGGCCTTCGGGATCGAGATGGCAAGGGCAGGGAAGAAGAGGTAGCCGAGGCAGCGGGGGACACTCTCTTCAAAGGGGATGAACTTTCCGGGGGTAAACGCCTTGAGCAGCAGGCCAAACAGGTAGGTCAGCAGGATGCCGAGGAAAAAGGGGGGCACCGCCATCAGGATCTGATTGACGGAGACGCCGATCTTCCCGAAGGGCTTGTTCTGATAGCGCACCAGCGCAACGCCGAGCGGCAGACTCAGCGCCGTGACAAGGACCCAGCTCATCACGGACAGCACCGCCGTTACCCCCAGCTTGCCGCGCAGCACCTCGTGTACAGGCATGGCATAGCTGTAGCTCGTCCCCATATCGCCGCGCAGAAAAGCCGCAAGCCAGCTTAAGTAGCGCGCGAACACATTGCGGTTGAGCCCCATGGATTCGCGCAGGGCCTCGGCTCGCTCGGGGGTATAGTCGCTCCCGAGCAGCATGGTGGTGGGGTCGCCGGGGATGATCTCAAAAGCTAGAAAGGCAAACAGGGATACCAACAGCAAGGTCGCGATCAGCACCCCTGTTTTCTTGACTACATACTGCATCGGCTTATTTTACCCGGTACATGGTGGAAAGATCCATGATATACAGGGCGGGGTAGAACTGATAGCCGCCCACGTCCTTCTGCATGGCAACAAAGGAGGCGGCGTCCTGGATATAGACGTTCGCGGCCTGCTCGGTCAGAATGGTCTCGCACTGCTTGAAAAGCGCGGTCTGCTCCGCCTCGTCGACGGTAGCCAAGGCTTTTAAGTAGGTTTCGTCATAGTCGGCGTTTGAAAAGTTGATAAAGTTCTTGCTGTTTTCGCTCTGGAAGCGGGCAAGGCAGCCGGAGGCCGCGAGGCTGTGGGTATCCATGCCGACGACGGTGGCCTCAAACTTGCGGCCCTTGTAGGTCTCGTCGTACCAGGTGGCCCACTCGACAAGGTTGATGGAGGCGTCGATGCCGGCGGCGCGGAGCTGCTCGACAATGACCTGGGCCGCGTCCACATGCGCGGGCATGCTGGAGGGCACCGTGATGGAGAAGCTGAGCTTTTCATAGCCTGCTTCCTTGAGCAGCGCCTTCGCCTTTTCCACATCCGGCTTGTAGTAATCCACAAGCTCCGGCACCACGTATTTGCCCATGGAGGAGATCATGCTGCTGCCCACGGGGATACCGTGGCCGTCGGCGGCGAGGTCGATGACGGCATGCTTGTCGATGGCGTAGCACAGTGCCTGGCGCACGCGGATATCCCGGAAGGGTTCAAAATCATTGTTCAGGTACAGGGCCTGGATGATATTGCTGCTGCCCTCGAGAATGGTCAGCTCGTTGAGATCCGCGATCTGGCTGCTGGACAGGCGCTCTGCCATGTCGATGGCACCGGAGCGCAGGCTCATGACCATGGTCTGTCCGTCGGGGATGACCTTGAGCGTCACCTTGTCGAGGATCGCGCCCTCGCCCCAGTAATCGGCAAACTTCTCCAGCACAACATTGTCCTGCGGTGTGCGGGAGACGAAGCGGAAGGGGCCGGTGCCCGCGACCTCGGCGGCGGGATCAGAGCCCTCCGGGATGATAGCGGCGTACATGTAGGCGTTGAACTCCGCATCGGGGGCTTTGAGCTTGACAACGACTGTTTTGTCGTCGGGGGCTTCAACGGAAGCGATGCCTTTGAGTTCTGCAACAAGCGGCTCGCCGGTTTCCAGTCCCGCAGCTCTCGTGAGAGAATAGACAACATCCCCGACCGTCACCGTTTTCCCGTTGTGGAAGCGGACGCCATCACGCAGCTTGTAGGTGTAGGTGTCCGCCGTCTCGTTCACGGTATAGTCTTCGGCAATGGCGGGGATGAGATTTCCGTCCGTGTCGGGCTTTAAAAGCCCTTCATAGATGTTGAATAGGACCTCTCTGGTTCCTGCCGACGACGAAGATACGTGTGGGTCAAGACTCGTGTCCAGATCTGCGGCGATACCCACGGTGATTTCCCCACCGAGGGCCTTTTCGCCGGCGGAGCCGTTCGGGGTGTCTGTGGGCTGGGCTGCCGGGGACTTGCCGCCTCCGCATGCGCAGAGTGCCGCAGTCATGAGCACAGCCAGGACGAGCGCGAGAAATCTTTTCTTCATAGCTTGTTTTCTCCTTTTGGCTCCAATATTTAGTTAGCTGCCGATACATGACCGGCAGGACAAAGAATATCATAAAGCGGCGTTAAAATCAATCATTGTTTGGAATTATTAAGCAATTCCCGTTGTGCTTTTTTGCTCTGTGTGCTAAGATAAGCCAGAAAAGAAAAGGGGAGGCACAGCCATGCTCAGCGGAAAAACGATCCTTCTGGGGGTCAGCGGCGGGATCGCCTGCTATAAGGCGGCGGCGCTGGCGTCGGGCCTAAAAAAGCTGCACGCCGATGTGCAGGTCATCATGACAAGGAACGCATCGCAGTTCATTGCGCCGATGACCTTTGAGGCGCTCACCGGGAACCGCGTCCTGATCGACACTTTCGATCCGCACAACGACTCGGTCATCGCGCACATCACCGCCGCCGAGAAGGCCGATCTGCTGCTTATCGCGCCCGCGACGGCAAATGTCCTGGCAAAGCTTGCTAACGGCCTTGCCGATGATATGCTGACCACCACGGCGCTGGCCTGCACCTGCCCGAAGGCGGCAGCCCCGGCTATGAATACCCACATGCTGGAAAACCCGGTCACACAGGACAATCTGGAAAAACTTCGCCGTTACGGCTGGTTTCTCGCAGAGCCGGGCGAGGGGCGGCTTGCCTGCGGCACGACAGGGAAGGGGAGAATGCCCGAGCCGGAGGAGCTTATAGAGCTGTGCGTCCACCTGATTTCTCACGAAAAGGACTTGCGGGGCCGCCGCGTGCTCGTCACCGCCGGGCCGACCCAGGAAGCGCTGGACCCGGTGCGCTATCTGACAAATCATTCCAGCGGCAAGATGGGCTACGCCATAGCCAGAGCAGCGGCGAGCAGGGGAGCGGAGGTGACGCTGATCTCCGGCCCGACAACGCTGAAAGCCCCGCAGTTTGTAAGCACCGTGCAGATCCGTACCGCGCAGGAGATGTATGACGCGGTCATGCGCCATGCGCCGGAGTCGGACATCATCATCAAAGCGGCCGCGGTCGCGGATTACCGCCCGGCCAGCGTTGCCGATAACAAACTCAAAAAAGGGGAGGGAGAACTCTCCATCCCGCTTGCGCGCACTACGGACATCCTCGCGGCCCTGGGAGCTTCAAAGAAGCCCGGCCAGTTCCTGTGCGGCTTTTCCATGGAGACGGAGAACATGCTGGAAAACAGCGCCAAGAAGCTCAAAAAGAAAAATCTCGACCTCATTGCGGCAAACAATCTCAAGGTCGCGGGGGCGGGCTTTCAGGTGGACACCAATGTGCTCACGCTCATTTCGGCGGATTCTGTAAAGGAACTGCCGCTTCTGAGCAAGGATGAAGCTGCCGACGCGCTTCTGGATGAAATCATCAGGAGAATGTGAGGAACGATATTCCGTTTGGTGAAAGAAGATTGTGTCATTTATTTAACAAAGCGTATGAAGACAAATGGCTGCATTGTCGTCACTGAGGGCACTTTTGATATGGAGACGCTGGAGCGCTTGTCACGGGAACCGGACACGCGGCAGACGGGAAATCATCAGAACATAGGATTACAAAGCCACGCCGTGTTTATCGACTTGTACTCAGGATAAATCAATCGGGTGAGGCGAAAAGCCTTTTTTCGCGGTTATTACAATTGGATATAATAGAGAGTGTCTTGGACAATGTTTCACTCCATATCAATCAGTAATAAAATTGTGTAAATTATTTGATAATCCATTTCTCCAAAAAATGCTGGGAATTTCAATTTCATCATGGCTTTACAATCAAGGATCATTACGGGATAAGGATAGTGGGGAATACGAAAAAGAGGCTTGACAACCGTAGGCCGTCGTCCTATAATAAGCATATCGAATCACGTATAATATAAATTTTACGTGATTCAATGTCAATGTTTTTCTTTTGTAACCTTCTTTCATTTCATCCAGGACGTGCAGCCTTGCCGGCTTCGGCCGGTCTTCCAGCTTCGGCCGGTCTTCCAGCTTCGGCCGGTCTTCCAGCTTCGGCCGGTCTTCCAGCTCATGCAGCGTCTACAGATCATCCAGGTTAAAGTTACATTCTGTCATGGTTTAAGAAGCCGCAAATAAATTGTTTCTCTTTCTATTACCTCCAAAACTATGTACTTTTTCTGTATTTCCGGATAACTGAGAATTTCAAAGCCGTTTTCCGGGAACACCGGATCATAGACTTTAAATGCGTACTTTGACACGTACACAGCAGAAAGAGCTTTCATTTCATTTCCTTTCTCTTGTTCAAAACCACTTTCCTACAGTCTTCCATAGGCAACGCCTGAGCAAGTACCGCACTTCGTATAAAAGATGACGCCGAAACGCCGAGGATTTGCGCCGCACGCTGTACAACCTCCTTTTCTGTATTATAGCAGTAAAACCCCATATATGCATCATATTTTTTCATATTGTCCTCCAAATCATTTTCACACATCCCCCCGGATACCATTTCCGAAGACTTTCAAACCGCTTGACAGCTTCGTACAAACTTCCTTTTTCCTCCGATCTTACAAAACCATGATACTCTAAAATAATTATAAACATTTTGTCACCTATATATTTTTTGTATTTTATAGTTTTATAGTTTTTCCTATAAACTATACGGCCGCTAAGTCGTAGTAAGCGGCCGTATAGCCGTTTCACTTAATACTGTTTTGTGTAAACCTTTTGACACTCTCGAATACAATTTGAAAACATGCTTGCATTTCTGCGGCATGTTGCGTACAGATCATGCGCCACACACCACGAAAGCAACTGAATATAAGACTGACAGCCACTTTCTACGATGTAATCAAGAATTTTTCCCGCTTCTTCCTGCTCTGATGTACTGCTGAAATACTTCAAATACTCCTGTGTATCTTTACAAACCACTTCCTCGGCCAAATATTTGGCCTTGTCGATGTTTTCATCATGCAGGAGGTACTTTGCCATTCCCTTAAACGACTTTACGCGCTGGACATAATTTGTAGGGATTCCGAGTTGATGTGCAAAAGTATCAAGCCTGCCCGGAGATGTAAGTTTTACTAATATGTGGTAATGTGGCTTTTTTGGTGTTCCATCCGGGTGTACGTCCTTATCATGCAAAATATAGTACCACTCTAAATAACCCCAGTTTCTTACAATGGTCAAAATGTCTTCTGCCGTTCTACCGTTCCAATACGTTTTACAGTCGGGGTAAACAATCGCCGTGAATTTATAATCCTGCTGTTCGTTCCATTCCTGCAAGTGCGCATAATCGGTCAACCCTTCAAAGTCTGAGAAAAGCGCTTCGTCTTGCAAGGTATATTGTTCTTTACGTGCCATAAATATTCCCTTCCTTCAAGCTTTTATGGCAAGCTACGCTTGCAGGCCTTGACCGGGTGAAGCTGTTCCCTCGCGGGAGATCGGGAACCCATTCACCCGGTCTGCGGCTTAAATAATTCAATCTTTAGGATAACAGGTACAATACATTACACAGTAGAAACACATTTTGTTTTTGTTTATTTCACATTTTTCGCAATCTTCCACACAAGGCTCGTATTCATCACAAGCACAAGCACAAAACCAATCTTCACAATTATTCATATTTTCTTTCTTCTTTCTAAAATCTCAAAGTATACAACCAGAAAGCTTTACTGTGTAGCATCTTCAGACATTCCCCCCACGGTGTTACCGCCGCTATCAGCAGAGAACATATTATAAGTGTTGTAAAGCTGATAGTACCGACGCTTAGCACCATAAAAATCTTGTCCGACCTTTTCGCCGAGGGGATACCAAACCTTGACAGCGACAAAAAGTCTTCCCCCAGCAACCAAACCCATAATCTTACCATAAATACCGAAATTCGATACTTTACGGTGTCGGTATTCGTATTCGATAACCGATCGGATTTGCCGGTCAAGCATTCTGTCGAATTGCGCGATGAGTATGACGTGAATCCCGTATTTTCTATGCTGTGTAAAGAATGATAGCCACTCCGCCCGGCCCTTCGCGTCCCATTGCCGCGCATTGAAAAGGAGCTGCGCTTCGTCAATAACGACAAGAATTTTTTCCTCTTTGAAACGATTTCCGGGTTTGGCAAAGTAGGCTTGAGAGAAGCTATAGAGTATTTCTGGAGTAAGTCTTCCGTTGTCAATCTCATAAAAATTATACCTATACCCTTTTATATATCCCGGCTCGATTGCGAAATTCGCAATAACAGGAAGACCGCGCCGTAAGTGCCAATAGATGGTACAAGCTGCATGAAGCGATTTTCCCGCGCCCGGTGTTCCACTGTACAAATCAATCATAATACACCCTGTTATAATTTCACCCTTTTTCGGTCTGGATCCGGTCAGGCCCACACCGTTTTGATTTACATTCTGTATTTCAAATCATCCAGGACGTGCAGCCTTGCCGGCTTCGGCCGGTCTTCCAGCTTCGGCCGGTCTTCCAGCTTCGGCCGGTCTTCCAGCTTCGGCCGGTCTTCCAGCTTCGGCCGGTCTTCCAGCTCATGCAGCGTCTACAGATCATCCAGGTTAAAGTTACAAATTGTCAACCCACTGTTCGGCCATAGCTTTAGCAATGCCTGGAAACGTCCGGCTTCTTATAGTGCTTGAGCTTGATCGTTCTACCCATGAACAAATGGGCTTTACGTACTCCGTTTTTTTCAGAAGAGGTAATCCCCGCAACCATAAGCATGTTCTTTTCTTAAATGGGTCTCCAAATTGAAACGGCTGAACAGTTTGCAGAAAGTAAGGTAAACCAAAATATGAAAGCGGTGTTGGATTTTCTATGCAAAGATGTTTTACGTCCATTTCATAGAAATACATGAAAAACTCCCTTGCCTCCCATCCTTTTCGTTCTCTTTCTTCGTCCTTAACTGTCCCGTCTGAATTAAAAAGCAAGCAGGCCGTAACAGAACTGAGAAAAGTACATGGAGGATGAGCTATAACAAGATCATACTTCGATGCATCAATGTTTCTTGCATCATCCTGTATATGCCATTCCGGGTGCCCTCCTGATGCTTTCTTTATATCACAAGAATATGCTTCTATACCTACTTTCCGCAAAGCACAACAAACTACCTGCGACTCTTCACAAAAAACAATTGCCTTTTTCATTGTATCGCTTTCACCCACCTAAGAATAATTGTACCCATGTAGTAAGTGAGAATCGCCGCCAACCATAAAGACATAATCTGCAAGATACGCCCGACCGGAATAAACCAATTCAAATACGCTATTGCATCAGAATTATTTATCTCCCAAATTATGTCCTTGAAAGGCGATTGCGGCAGAAGTGACAACGCATAATCGACCAAATCTAAAAGCTTTTGAATCATACAATATCACCACCTTATTACCTTGCTTGTTAGGATTGCAAGGCCGACACAAAATGCGATCAGCTCGACTGTTCGGAGCGTTTGCGCCACTGGGTCAAAGTCCTTAAAATCCAATTCAAGAGTATAATCAAGATTAATTCTAGGAATCTTGAACGGATATTCAAAATAAGGCGCACGCGGCTCTGCATTAAAAGCGTTCAGCATTCCATATATATCCCAGGGAATGCAGAACGGGAAAACGCCGTGGAGATCTTTCTTGACCTTGTCCCAACTTGTTTGATCTGGCACCGATGTAGCATCTTCTATAGTCTGCGTTATATCCTCCAGCTTTTCTTGAGTCTGCGTCTGCGTGTCCGTGATCGTCTGCGTTATATCTTCCAGCTTTTCTTGAGTCTGCGTCTGCGTGTCCGTTATTGTTTGCGTTATGGTCTGCGTACTGTCTCTTATTTCTTGTTGTGTCTGCGTCTGCGTCTGCGTTATAGGCTCAGTTATTGATTCTGCTATTTGTTCCGTTGTCTGTTCTATTTCCTGCCCTATATCCTGATATGTCTGATCTGCTGTGTCTCCCTTCGTATCAAACATAATAGCGGTTATTTCTCCAAGAATAAGAGCTATTTTTTCCGCTATGCTAAGGCCCTGATATGGTGCAGGAGAAGGAGACGGCGAAGGATTTGGTGTCGGTGTCGGCGGTGTCCCTCCTGTATCTGCTATTTCCCCTTGTACTACAAGATTGTTTTCTGCTACTGCTATAGGAACTCTTGAAAGAAAGTCCGGTAAGTCTTGCGGAGGCTCTGCAAAACCCGGAGTACCAGAATAATCCCCTTGCCATTCCTTGTTTTGCGGCAATGGTTCAGGGTCTTGATAATTACTCGGTATACTCATAGTTGTTGAACTTGAAAACGTTGCTCCCTGAACTGATTGTGTTATACTCTTTACTGCCCCTCCATTTTTCGGAACAAAATTATATTTATATAACACTTTCGCTCCATTTTTATTATACGTTACCGTTGGTCCCTCTGGCGTATAATCAGCGACTTTATAATATCCTGACCAATCTTCAGTTACTTTTCCATATATATCCGTTACTACACGAACCCAATACCCTCCTTTTTCTGTCAAATAGCATGATGTACCATAAGCATAATCTTTATACTGTTCCCCTCCCGTAGATGGAGGCGCTTTAGTTAATTCACCGTCATATCCAATTAATGACGCTATATTGCTTAGACTATAGGTATCAACTAACCAATTCGCCATTTCAACAATTCCATTATACAAATTTTGTCCAACAACGATTTTTCCCGCCGCAAGTCTAATAGCTTCTGTTCCAAATACTTCTGCTATATTACCTCCTCGGTGATTAACATATTCTGTAACCACTGAATCCATAAACCCACTTGCATACTCTGACGTTCCTGCACTAAAAGCTGTTTCTATTCCCCATGAGTTGAACAACCCATACGCCGCCGCCGAAATCATACTTGCTGTAAGTGCGTCTGCATGTGCTTTAGGCTTTGGCGCTATCGTAATCAAAAGCGCAAGGCACAACAAAACACTGATTAATTTATTTTTCATGGTTTACCAATCCGTGGCCCCCTTCCAGCGCATGGGGCCCCCTATAGTCCCCCATGCGCAGAAAGAGGGCCCGGATTGAACGGACCCCCTTTCTAAAGTCTTGTGTCTTTGCTTTGCAGAGCTTACTTGCCTGCCACACGCTTGAAAACGCGAATACCGACCATCACAACGATGATCGCGCCCATGATTGCAAGAGCATAGGGAAGAACGGAAGCAATCAGGGACAGCGCGTCACTCTGGACAGTGCCAAGCGCGGAAGTGACCGCGCTGTTAATACCAGCAGTGCCGCCGCCTTCACCCGTTGCAAATGCGGGAATTGCAAGGGACATCATCAGGAGAAGGGACATAGCCATGCACACCACTCTCTTGTGATTGCTGAGGAACTCTTTCATTTTTTTCACCTCCTTAACTCCGCGAAATGATACGGAACGCCATTGCTATGACAGCTCCGAATATATAGGGAACCGCGATAAGCTTACCGCCGATCACGAAGCCCTCACACCAGAGATGGAGGAGTGTCGCCAAATCTTCCGGTTTTAAAGCCATTTCATGCACACCTCCAAAAGCTTAGCTATGTACTTAGCACCGAAAGAAATACCAAGAAAAATTCCAATGCCAGATACAAGGCCCACGAGCAAATAACCCAAATTCTCAACTGTCTGGCTTGTTGCGGCTTGCTGTACATAAATAACCCCGACAGTAGAATCGAGGTTAGAAACAGTCCCCCGTAAAAGTTCAAGACTTGCAAGAATTTCATTGATTTGTTGCGTATAGTCCATTACTTCTTCACAACACGCTGAGGCTTGCCGAACCTGTTGTAGTAAACCTCGATTTCGTCATCGAGGACAGGGGTATAACCTTCCAGCTTCTGATCTGAGACGAAAACGCGCTCACAGGAGATACCCGTAACGCCTACTCTTTCTTCCGAGAGATACAGGTACAGGCCGGAGACGCTTTTTCCATCTTCAAACTTGAAAGTTTTGTTTTCATAACCAACTACCCGAGACATAACCAAACCCTCCTAAAATATTTATGGCGTAGGAACCTACAGCAAGCAATTTTACCCTAATGCTACCCGTCTTTTCCCTATCGCATCAAACAGCCCACAGACTTAGGAAGGTGATTACAACGGACATTTCGGAACTTGAACGGCCCCTACGCCATATAGTATAAATTTTACGTGATTCGATATGCTGTGAAAGGAGATTGTCATGTGGAAAACAATTGCAGAGTTTCCGCTCTACGAGGTTAACGAATATGGTGTCGTTCGTAATGCTAAGACTCATTATGTTACTACACAGCGTATGAATCGCTACGGGTATCTTTATGTTCAATTAACTGACGGTGAGAATAATAACACACGCTACGTCCACCGTCTTGTCGCGGAGGCTTTTATCCCGAATCCGGAAAATCTCCCGGTAGTCAACCACATTGATGAATGCTGCGTTCATAATTCAGCTGATAATTTGGAATGGGTCTCTTACAAAGATAACTCCAATCATGGAACCAGAAATGAGCGCATTGTACGTGAACGAAAGATCCCGGTTATTGCGTTTGATTCATACGGAGATACATGTCTGCGCTATCCGTCCAGATACGATGCCAGCCGTGATCTGGGCGTCTCTGAACATGCTGTGCGCGCCGCTATGAAGAACCACAACAAATGCAAAAAGCTATATTGGCGTGCGGCACTCGAAGATGAATCATCAGAAGATGAGCACGATAATAATCTTGAATGGCTTGAGCTAACCGAAAAGCAAAAAGAAGAACTTAAGAATGTTCCAAAAGCCAGAATTAAAAGTGTATCTGCGATAGATGAAAACGGTAATATGCTATTTACCTTTGAAACTGTTACAGAAGCAGCAAAGAAAATGGGCGTCTCGGGGCCGGCTGTGTCCAGTGCTATTAAAAAAGGCACAAAATGTAAAAGATTTAACTGGATTGCAGAATATTATCAGGAGTAGCTATTTATGAATTTAGATGCAATTAATGATGTACCGGATATTGTAATGGAATTCCTTGAGTATCATTCCACTGTTCGCGGGCATTCTGATCTTACAGTGAACGGATACTACCATGATCTAAAAATCCTGTTCCGATACTTAAAACGCCGCCGTCATTGCGTGCCAAATGACATTCCCTTTAACGAAATAGACATCACGGATGTAGATTTGGACTTTATCAGGCAGATCAAAATTGAAGAATTATACAGGTATCAGTCTTTTTCGCCGGGAGGTTCAGCTTCTTTATCTGCGGCAAGCCGCTGCAGGCGCACATCTACGGTGAAATCGTTCTTCAATTATCTCACCTTAAAGAGACATCTTCTGGATTTTAATATATGTCAGGAACTTGATATGCCAAAAAGGCAGGCTTCTCTTCCGAGATACTTGGAAGAATCGGAATGTGAGCGCCTCCTTGCCGCCTGTGACGGTCCATTTGCTTATCGCGACTACGCGATTCTAATGCTGCTTTTGTCTTGCGGCCTGCGTGTTTCCGAACTGGTTTCTCTCAATGTTACGGATGTATATGAAGATCATGTTCGTGTTCTCGGCAAAGGTAATAAGGAGCGTATTGTCTTCTTCGCGGAAGGCTGTCGTGAAGCTCTCGATGACTATTTGGATGTGAGGAACGTAGAGCACGTAAAGGAATCTGACAAGAATGCTCTTTTTATCAGCAGAAAAAACTGTCGAATCACTGTTCGCGGGATACAGAATATGCTTGACAGCAAGCTCCTCGCCGCGGGGCTGGACGCGAGCCGTTATTCGCCGCATAAGCTGCGGCACACGGCGGCGACGCTGATGCTCAAAAACGGCGTGGATACACGCGCGCTCCAGGAGGTGCTGGGCCACAGCAATCTGAACACCACCCAGATCTACACGCACCTGGATAACGCCGCCCTGCACGAGGCGGCGATGGCCAATCCCATCGGCCGCAAGACCAAAGACGAAATCGAAGGTTAACATAAAACTGGCGCCGGGGTTTCCCCGGCGTCAGTTTTCAAATAACGGGATCGCGGAGCCGATATCAAATAAAGGCTCATGGCTCAGATACACGGGCTCCACGCCGCGCTCGGCCAGAAAACACCGGATCGCGTCCCGGTCCGGGTGCAAATCCAAAATCCCGGTAAATGCGAGCTTATCGGACGCAAGCTTGAACGCCGCGCCGCCGATAAAGCCGTAAGCGTAACCGTCAAGCCGGATGTGTCCCTCTTGGATCAGCAGCACCCGTAAGCCTTCGGCCCGGGCCGCTGCCGCAATTCCCCTGTCGGAAGTGATAACGGATCCCCCATCAACGACACAGACCGCGCAGCGGCTGTACCCCTGGCGTACCGGGAGCAAGCTTTTGTTATCTGATATTGTTAAATAATCAACAATATCGCGTGCTGCTGTCTTCGGATTGCAGATCACGTGTTTCCCGACAACGCAGCAATTTAACTGCGCATCCCCGGGATAAACGTGCTCTTGTTGTGCAGCCGGAAAGTCAAGCGCCGCGCCCCGGCTTTGCAGCTGTGACGCAAAAGCGCTCCCCTTCAGATATGGCGCAAGAAAGAGCCTCTCCCCTCCAGCGTGCAAAACCGAGAGGTCCGCATGACCGGAAAGACGCCGGTCAATGTCCGGGTTATCGGGCAGCAAAACGCTCTCAATGTGCAGAGAATCCAGGGATTTTTCAAGGATTCCTGCATATTTTTCGCCGTAAATCAGGGTGGAACACGAGTCCGGCAGATTGGGCTCGGAGACAAAGCGGCTCATTGTCTTGCCAACACCGCCGCGATGGCCTCACTGATATTGCGTACCGGGATCAGCGTCAATCCCGTGAAGCTGCCCATTTCCTCCCGTCCGTGGGCCGGGACGACGCAGCGCTTGAAGCCAAGGCGCGAGATCTCGGACAGGCGCTGATTGAGCGCGCTCACACTGCGCAGCTCACCGGATAAGCCGATCTCCCCGATCGCCGCGAGATCCGCACCGAGGGGCCGGTCCAGAAAGCTTGACGCTACGGCGAGCGCGGTGGCAAGGTCGGCAGCCGGCTCCTCGAGCGTAAGCCCGCCGATGACGTTGATGTACGAATCACAGCCCGCGACCGAGAGCCCGCCGCGCTTTTCCAGCACGGCCAGCAGCATGGCCGCACGGTTGTAGTCCACGCCGTTGCTGCGCCGGGCGGCATTGTAGGCGGCGGGCGTCACCAGCGCCTGCACCTCGGCGAGGATGGGCCTGGTGCCTTCAATGACACAGGCCACGCAGGTGCCGGGGCAGTTTTCCGGCCGTCCGCTCAGCAGCATTTCAGAGGGGTTCTCCACGCACACAAGGCCGTTATCGACCATCTCAAACACGCCGATCTCGTTGGTTGAGCCGAAGCGGTTCTTGGCCGCGCGCAGGATGCGAAAGCTCGTGCTGCGCTCGCCCTCGAAATACAGGACGCAGTCCACCATGTGCTCGAGGATCTTCGGCCCTGCGATGCTGCCCTCCTTATTGATATGTCCCACGACAAAGACCGTCAGGTTTTTCTCCTTGCAAAGGCGCATGATGCGCATAGTGCACTCGCGCACCTGCGTGATGCTGCCGGGCGCGGAGCTGATGTCCGCGTCGCTGACCGTCTGGATGGAGTCGATGATCACGATGTCGGGCTTGAGGGAATCGGCAGAGGCGAGAATGGTACTGAGATCCGTCTCGGCCAGGACGTATATCTCCCCGCCCTGAACGCCCAGACGGTTGGCCCGCAGCTTGAGCTGGCGCTCACTTTCCTCACCGCTGACATAGAGGATGCGCTTCGATCTGCCGGCAATCGCGCACATCTGCAGCAGCAGCGTCGATTTGCCGATACCGGGCGCGCCGCCCACCAGGATCAGCGACCCCACGACGGCCCCGCCGCCGAGCACGCGGTCAAATTCCGAGATGCCGGTGGAGAAACGGATCTCCTCGGAATCGTCCAGCTCCTCCAGCCGCCGCGGCCTGGCAGTACGTACAGTGCCGCCGCTTCGAGCGGAGCCGCCCTTTTCGATGCGCAGCTCTTCCAGGGTGTTCCAGGCTCCGCAAGACGGGCACTTGCCTGCCCAATTCGGCGTCTCACAGCCGCAATCGGAGCAGATATAGACGGTTTTCTGTCTGTTTGCCATAGCTTTTCTCCTGAATATTACAGTCTGTATAGTCTAAATACGCTTTGTATTCTGTTCGTATTGGAGGTAAGACCCCATCATGATCGCCGCGAGCGAGGTCTGGTAGGCGGGCTTTTTCAGGTTCTCCAGGTCGATCATGTTGGACACAAAACCGCACTCCACCAGCACCGCCGGGCACGTCAGACGGGAGAGGATATAGAGCCGCTTTGTGGCGGGCTCCGCCACGCGCCTGCACTTGGGGTAAAGGATGTTCAGCAGGTTTTCGTGCATAATGGAGCCGAGCCTCTGGCTCCCCTCTCCCGCCGCGTAGATTACCTGGGAGCCGTTCGGCTGGGCGGTGGGGTAATCGTTCTGGTGGATGCTGATGTACACGGGATTGAGCGCGGCGCATGTCAGCTCCGTTCTGTGCTCCAGATCCCGATGCTCGCTGTAGTCCTCGCTGTCACAGAGCGTGCTGTCGTCCTGACGCAGGAGGGTATTTTCCAGGCCGTAGAGCTCCGCCATGGCGCGCAGCTTCAGCGCGATGGCGAGATTTAAATCACTCTCGCGCGTCCCGTCTATGCCCACCGCGCCGCTGTCGATGCCGCCGTGACCCGGGTCAATGACGAGCGTGGACCCGGTCCCTCCCACGGTCGAAGCACTCTGCTTCCCGCCATAGACATGCGCAAGTGCCAGAGAAAGAACCAGCAGTGCCAGCAGCGGGACCAGTTTTCGAAGGACAGCTTCCTTGTTAGATACCATAGCCGCCTCCGCTTCCGTACAGGCGTTTTCGATTATAACGCCCGTTCAGGCTCAAGTCAATTCTCTGCTGTGTGCTCTCCATTAAAGCAGAATGCATATAAGCCCGCCGCTCCCTTCATTGATGAGCCGCTCCAGCGTATCGCGCAGCTTCTCCTTGACATTCTCCGGCAGCGCCTCGAGCTTTGCCGTGAGCCCCTCCTCCGCGATATCGTTGAGCGATTTTCCGAAGATGTTGGACTGCCAAATGCGGTTAACGTCCCCGTCAAAGCCCTGCAGGAGAAAGTTGATGATGTCCTCGGAGGCGCCCTCCCCGCCAATGGCGGGGGTGACCTCGGTCTCCACGTCGGTCATGATCATGTGGATGGCCGGGGCGTTGGCCTTGAGCTTCACGCTGTACTTGCCTCCCTGGCGCACGATCTGCGGCTCCTCCAGCGTCATCTGGGCAGAATCCGGCATGACCACGCCGTAGCCCTTTTCCCGCACATCCCGCAGCGCGCCGCGCAGCCGGTCATAGTCGGACTTGACCGCGCTCATCTCGGTCAGCAGCGCGATCAGGTCCCGGTCGTTTTCGATGGCAAGGCCGGTTTGCTCGCTGATGCTTTGGTAGTAGAGTCCGCGCGGGAGCCGGATCTCGACCTCGCTGACCCCGCTGCCGAGGTCGTTTTTCAAAAGCTCGGTGGACTCGATCTGCTCATGCTCCCGCAGAGCGCGCAGGAAGGACGCGCAGTCGCGTATCTTTTCCATGCCGTCGGACGCATCATTGAGCGCCTCATAGAGCGCACTGCGCAGTTCGCTGTTTTCCGGCAGCGCCTCCAGCCAGTCCGGGAGAAAGACGCTGACCGCCTTGATGGGGTACTCCTCCAGCACCGAACCGAGGATCATGCCGATATCCTCCTCGTTCATGTGCAGGCAGTCGACCGGCAGGCAGCGGACGCCGTATTTCTGCGCGATTTTCCGCGCGAGCGCCGTACAGGCTTCGCTTTTCGGCGACGTACTGTTGAGCAGGACGACAAAGGGCTTGCCGATCTTCTGCAACTCCGTGATGGTCCGGGCCTCCGCCGGGACGTAGTTCTCACGCGGGATCTCGCCGATGCTGCCGTCGGTCGTGACCACGATGCCGATACTGGAGTGCTCGTTGATCACCTTCCAGGTCCCCTTCTCCGCGGCCTCCGTGATCGTGACCTCGTGGTCAAACCAGGGCGTTGTGACCATGCGCTCATGCCCGTCCTCAAGCTGCCCGGCGGCCCCCTCGACCATGTAGCCCACGCAGTCGACCAGGCGGACGGAGAGCTCGGTGTTGTCTCCGACGCGGATGGTGACGGCGTTTTCCGGGACGAATTTCGGCTCCGCCGTCATGATGGTTTTGCCCGAGGCGCTCTGGGGCAGCTCATCCTTGGCACGCTCCCGCAGGAAATTGTTCTCGATGCGCGGGATGACCAGCGCCTCCATGAAGCGCTTGATAAAGGTGGACTTCCCGGTCCGCACCGGACCGACGACGCCCAGCATGATCGCGCCGTCCGTCCGGAGTGCAAGCTCGCTGTACAGATTGTTTTCACACATAGAAAAAGCCTCCGCTCTCATGTTCTCACTTGTTCGAGTGTATGAGAGCCGGAGGTCCGATATGCCGGGCATGTCACGCAAAGCGGATGCATGCCTCATGCCGTTTACTGATAAGAAAAGAGACGTTCGGAAACTGCGCGGACAACAGGCGCGAAAGCTCGGAGATCACCGGGTTTTCCGTGTAGAAATGATCCGCGTCGATGAGACTCACCCCAAGCTCCGCCGCGCGCTGGAACTGGTGGTACTTGACATCGGCGGTCACATAGGTGTCGCAGCCTGCCGCGGCGGCCTGCTCCAGGCTCCCTGCGCCGGCACCGCCCATGACCGCAAGCTTTGAAACGGGCTTCCCGCCGTCGACAAAGCGCAGGGTCGGCACCTGCAGGCGCTGTTTGCACAGCTCGAGAAACGCCGCAAGCGTCATCGCCTGCGGGAGCATCCCGATCCTGCCGCAGCCCTCGTCCAGGGCGGTCTCCGGCTCCGCGCCGAGCAGACGGATCAGCACGTCGTTAACGCCGCCCTCGACGATATCGAGATTCGTGTGCATGGAGATGAGGCCGATCCCCTTTTCGGCAAGATGAAGCACGCGTCTTTGTGTTGGCTCCAAATCGGTCAGCGAGCGCAGCGGTGAAAACAACAGCGGATGATGGGTCACGATGAGCTCCGCGCCCAGTGCCTCCGCCTCGTCCACAACCGCGTCGGTCGCGTCCAGAGCCAGCAGTACGCGCTGTACTTCCCTGTCCGCGTGCCCGACCTGAAAGCCCGCGTTGTCAAAGTCCATCTGCAGCTCCAGCGGTGCGATGCGGCACAGGGCGTCAAAGATATCCCGGATCGTCGTCATTATTGTTCCCTCATCTCTGTCAATTGATTATAGATCTCCCGATAGAGAAGCAGGCGCGGCTCCCCTTCCCTGCCCTGCATGCCGCGGATTGCCTTCTCAAAGCGGCGCGTGAGCTGTGTAAGCTCACGGTCGAAAAGCTCTCCGTTTCCGCAAAGGCTTCGCTTTCCAATGAAAAGCTCGGCGTCCGAAAGCTTTGTACACCCGCCGAAGCGCGCGGAGACGATCTGGTAGAGCGTGCCGCCGTCCTCGACAACGGTCTCCGACTCGATGGCAAATTCATTGTACACGAGCCAGTAGCGCAGGACCTCCGCCTTGGTCATGGGCTGGAGGATCAGGTGGTAGCGCCGGTCCATGCACCACTCCGCCTCGTCGAGGATCTTGACGATCATATCCCCGCCCATGCCGGCGATGACAATGGTGTCGATTTCCTCCGGCGGGCAGAGCCGGAGCCCGTCACAGAGCAGAAAGCTTATGCGGCCTGATACTTCCGCCTCCGCCGCCGTGCGCCGTGCCGAGAGCAGAGGCCCTTCGTTGATATCCGAGGCATAGAGCCTGCCGCCGTAGCCGGACGCGGCAAGATGGGCCGGGAGATAGCCGTGGTCCGTGCCGACGTCGATCATCCCCCTGCCGTCTTGTACCAATGCAGCAATAGCGGAAAGGCGTTTGTTCATCGTGTACCCTCCAGGAAAAGATAAAAGCCGGACCCGGGTCCGGCTTTTGTCATGGATCAGGCGGTCTCGAGAAAGGCCTTGAGATAGGTCAGAAACTCGTCCGGATCGACGCCGTGGGCGCAGCAGGCCTGCTCGATGTTCTCACCGCTGGCCATGGCGCAGCCCATGCAGTGCATGCCGATCGCCTGGAAGGCGGGCATCGCCTGGGGAGCATTTTCAACGACTTCAGAAATCAGGGTTTCGCGGGTGATTTCCATAATATTACCTCCGTTTGAAATTTAGGAAAGGGGGACACGTTTGTGTCCCCCTTTAGCTGTAGAACAGGAACTCAGGCCTGCTCTCTCATCTTGGCAAAGCACTCGCTGCAGTAAACAGGGCGGTCAGAT
>Ga0247611_10003395_pt1 | contig 23683 bp, 53 predicted proteins | sample 177DNAGHGhighgp2_FD_192422 | JGI IMG/M metagenome (GOLD analysis project Ga0247611, IMG submission 192422) | Sheep rumen microbial communities from Palmerston North, Manawatu-Wanganui, New Zealand - 1770 DNA GHGhigh gp2 | ecosystem: Host-associated > Mammals > Digestive system > Stomach > Rumen... | reverse complement strand
CGGTACGCGCGGCATATAACCGCGTCCACGGCACGGCGTACGGATCGGCGCACGAACGGGCGCGGCAAGATTGACGGCACGAACGCGGCACGGCGGCGGGATAAACCCGCCGCTTTTCTTTTACGCGATCGGCACGCCCAGGGGCTTTTTTACGCGATCGGCACGCCCAGGGGCTTTTTTTTTTGAAAATCTTGCACCTTTTCCCGTTTTGGGTGTGCTTGCATATGCAAGGGGACGCGGCGCACGGCGGGCACGCACACGCGGCACGCACGAACGGCGGCGCACCTTTTCCGTGAACCGTCACGAATACGGTTTGACTGTTCGGGGGTTAGTCACCTGCAAGCCGCAACCTCGGCTTGACTGTATAGGGGTTAGTCACCTATCGCAAACGCAAACGCAAGCGGGAACGCAAGCGCAAGCGGATCGGGCTAAACGGGTTATTGCCATTCGTTCCGCGTCTGGCAAAAAATGATCTACGTCGCAAATTCTCTCCGAGTCTGGGCGGCGGTGTCGAATACGATTTGCAAACGCAAGCGGGAACGCAAGCGGGAACGGTTGTGGATATAAGCAAGAATTTCAAGCGCCGTCGCAAGCGGCGCTTTTTGAGTCCTTTGAGTTCCCCGTTTCACGCAAGCGGGGTTCTCAAAAGACTTATGAAAGGAGATCGTGAAATGAGATTCGTCGGTTACTATGTAAATGGCAAGTGCTATGGTTGTAGTAGATCCGCAAGAGAAAAAGCGGAAAAAGACGCCAAAGCACAGAAGGCCAAGGTTGAGCTTAAATCTTATAAAATCTAATTGAACCATTTAGATTCCCGCTTTATGTAAGGCGGGTTTCTAAATGGCTCGCAAGAGTCAAATAAAGAAAGGATGGTAAATCACCACTATGTCCGAAAAGACAGTCAAAAGCGCAATCGAGCTGCGCACCGAGCTCGAACACAATGTCGCCCTCGTCAACGCAAAGATCAACGCGAAAGCGTCCATCGACGAGGTGAATAACGCAACCGCAGTCGCCGAGGAATCCTGCGCCGAACTCAATAAGGCGCTCCGCCTCGAAAAGTTCGCCGCGCTTCGCAACCGCGAAAAGCCTATGCGCGACGCAATCCTCGCCCTTGTAATCCCGCAGGTCAAGGTCAAGAAAAACTTCGACAAGAAAACGAACGCTGTTTCGTACTCCGTCGAAGAAAGCGAAAAGGTCATCGATATCGTTGACTTCGAGAACTTCTGCGGAACTCAGATCGGTCATGCGCCGGGTTGGCGCTATAGGGCGGACGATCTCGCTCGCTTCCTCGCCGCAAAAGCAACGAAAGAGCTCGGCGGCGATTGGAAAGAACTGATCGAGCACTTCAGAATGGACAAGCACACAGAACGCACGCAGATCGCGGATCCGACGAGCGGCAATCAGCTCACGAAGCGGCTTCAGGAATTCGTCGACGCAATCCTTTTCGTCGAAAATGAAAAGGGTTTGAACGAGATCAAGGTCACCTCGAAAGACATCGCGTTCATGACGCTTGTGTCTTGCAAGAAGGGACGCAAGCCGCTTTCCGTCACCATGCCGCAGGGCAAAACGATCGTCAATCTGGTCACGCAGGTCATCAACCGGATCCTCACCAACGGGTCGTATGAGTCGCTTTACAAGCGGAACGACGTCGAAGCGTAAAACGAATTGAAAGCGGGATTAAATCCCGCTATGGACGCAAGTGCAAGCCTCCACGCGGCGCGTCTGGGTAACTCTGATTGCACGCCAAAGAGATCAATCCGCAAAATAAAAGGAGAAGGAGTTTGGCTATGGAAAAGAGCGAAAGAATTCGTCTGTTCGAGCAGATGGAAAACGAAACGAAAATCGAAATCATCCGCAATCACAGCGTGAGTGAAATCGAGGCGGCGATCCATGTAGCAAGCGAAAAACTCGAGGCTCATGCCCGTGAGTGGTTCGGCATGGAAGGGACCTGCTGGGAGAGAGAGGATCGCGAAAGCAAGCGCAAAATGCTTCGCAAGTTGCTCTGGTGTTTCAACGCAAAAGCGCAGATCATTTACGCAAGCATGGTGGCGTAAGGCGGTGATTTGATTTGAAAATGAATCGGAAACGCAAACCGAATATGATCCAAAGGTGGATCGAAGCGTTGCGGAAGATCTCGAAAGCGGTCGACAATGCGCCGACGGAAGCACGCGAGATTTTCAATCTGGCAATGTTGTTGCAATTTTAACGCAAGTGCGTTATAATGTAATTGGCTAACTGACAGCCATCGCGAAAGCGAAAATGGTTTGGATCGCGAGGTCGTGTGCGCGGTCCAAAATGGTCATCCCGTCAGATTTCGTGTGCTTCAGCGGGATCGGTTCTGGCGCTCCGAGTAAAAGCGCCACAAAACGAAAACGAAACGAGGTGGCAGATGGGAGATATTGTCGAATTTGATCCGCAATGGGACTCTGACTTTGACAAGTTTGTACGCAGATTCCGTGCGTTTATCGAAAAACATGGCGAGCCGAAAGTGCTTTACGTTTTGAACAATAAGCGCATTGCGGAAATGAATGAAGCTGCTGAGATCGTGCGCAAAGTAGTGGACGAGAGCATCTGCGACCTCGATTTACAAATCGATTTCGATGAGGAATTGAAAGATATCGGATATATCGAAATTCGATCTGCATACTGGTCAACATCAAAAGAAGACATTGCGAAACTCAACAGGGCGGAGGAACTGTCCGACGGATTTGAAATGGGCGTTACAAACGATGAAAGGTTTTTCTATACGCTCACATTTAGGGACGTCATGACAAAGAAGTTAAAACCTTATTAGAATTGATTTTCAATTCAAAACAAAACGCAAGCCGAGGATGACAACCTCGGCTATTTTTGTGCGCTAAAATGAATTCGAAAGGAGAATGACATGCATAACAGCGTAAAACTGCAATTTCTTTCCGTGGCTGGCAATGAGCAGTTTGCCAGAACGACCGCCGCCGCGTTTGCCTCTCAGATGAATCCGAGCGTTGAGGAACTGTCCGATATCCGCACAGCGGTTTCCGAAGCAGTCAAGAACGCAATCGTGCACGGATACGATTGCCAACCCGACAAGACCGTGACGATGTGGATGGAGATCAAGGATGACATACTGGAGATCGTCGTAAGCGACACCGGTCGCGGCATCCCTGATCTTGCACTCGCGCAGAAACCGTTCTACACCTCGAAACCTGGACTGGAGCTGTCCGGCGTGGGATTTTCCGTGATGCATGCATTCATGGATGAAGTCGATGTCGAATCCACCTGTGGTGTTGGAACCGCCGTAACGATGCGCAAGCGGATTCGGCACGCGAGCTGAAAGGAGGTTCAAGATGACTCATAACCAATTCATCATTGGCGTCATCATCATTTTTGTTCTCTTCTTTGCAATGATCTGTATTTCCACGACGGTTTGCAGACCGCCAGAAGCGCCGGACAATACCTTATACGCCAAAAGCGGAACCGTAACGGCGATCGACCGTAAAAATGATTCGGTTACTTTTACAGATCATTCTGGAAACGAATGGATGTTCACTGGCGCGGAAGACTGGCAAATCGGCGATGGTGTTGCAGCGGTCATGGACGATAACGGAACCGCGAACGTGACGGATGACATTATCGTTAGCGTGCGTTACGAAGCGAATGGAGAATGAAATATGACGTATCACGAAACTCTGATGGCGTTGCTTGATGCAACAAGGCACACAACGATTTTCGGGATGTTTGGATACAACGACACGGACCCTGATGATTACATCGGATTCAGACGGGAATGTCGTTGGTCTGATCTGAAAGACCCCGTTATAGGTGGGACAACATTCATGCTGTGCGCAGATGCGTATGATACCGAAAAGGATTACAAAATCAAATCGGTTGAGCAATTATACGCAACACCTAATAAGGACGTGCGGATTGATCTTCGCGCGGTGTCATTCCATCCGTCGTATGTGACCATTCGACTCGGTTCGTATACCGTGTATCAAATGATGAAGTATTCCGCTAAAGGCGGAAATGACTGGGACTTTTGTGTTCGGCTTGACATTGAGAGAAATGAATAACGATTGGGAGGTAATCAAAATGTATCGGAACGCAAAGCTGATCTATCGTAAATCGATTTCTGGCAAGGAATGTTATCTTTGCCATATCGAGAACTCCGATCTGATCGTATTTGATCTGGAGAAAGACTCTGCCATCTATCACATCTGCGAGAAATGTGTGGCTCTTGTCGGTGTCGAAACGCTCGAGGAATCGCTTATGGACGCGCAAATGATCGTTCGTTATAAGCAGCGTGAATGTGAGCGTAAGGAAAACACGAGGAAACAGGATCTCCTCGGATTGCGCTAATAATTCAGAAAGGAGAATGAAAATGAATCCGAAAGATATTTGCGAAGCCAGAACACTGACGATGCATCAGTTTTATGTTGCGATGTTTGCCGCTCATAATGTGGTTTTCAATGGCGATCCTGATAAGCCGAGTTTCGTGGACAACGATCTTATGATGGATGTTTACAGTACATCTATCAGAATTTTCCGCGACATTCGCGGAAAGTTTGATCGCAGTACGATGGAAGCGAAGATCACAGAAGCCGAAAACAAAGCCACTCTGTACAAGGAAATGGTCGACAACCTCGTGAACCAGCTTGCGAGTTGCATGAGCAATCGCAACTGAAAGGAGAGCGCATATGTACGACCTCGAAGAATACATCACGGACTGGTTTGAGCCGTGCAAACTGATTCAGCATCCAAACTGGCAACAGACCGAAGACGAGAAAGGAGATAAAGATGGGAAAGATTAAGGTGCGCGTTGAATATGAAAGTAGACCGATTCGCCATCTCGCCGTTCAGTGCCCCGCTTGCGAAAAATGGTTTGTGGGGAACGATATCTCTGACGGTGAGATTAGATATGAACACGATTTGAAGTTCGCTTCGTTCGAATGTCCTTTGTGCGGCAAGAAGTTTGGATACGTTCGATATGCTTATGATGATCCGATAGACACCATTGAGGAAGTAAAGTACACCGGGGACATCTATAAAGACTGCCTGACTAAACACGTTGTCTGGCGAAGTGAATAAGAAAGGAGAACTCTGATGTACGACCTTGAAGGATCTGTTACGGAAGGAAATCCAAAATGAAAAAATGTGCAGTTGTATACACGCGAGAGTCGACAGGTGAGCAATTCTGGGCAAGCTCTTTTGATCATAACGGGAATACCTACTGCCTTGTTCCACGAAAAAGCGAAACTCCACAGCAAAGCGATTACGCAACGGAGTTTTATAGTGATAATCGTCTCAAACGCGCTCAAGACCTTATCGCTCGTGATACACAATTCGTAGTCAATAAAAGGCGTAAACACAAGATGCTGCCACCTTGGTTTGGATACATTGGCGAGGTTATTGAATATGAATCTGAGCCTCATTGGTATTTTCAAATATGGCACGAATTAAAGCACGCCTATAAAACGAATCCACATTATATGGTATCGACGCGCTTTCCGCTTAATCCGGACGTACAATACAGGATGCGGAACGGGTACGATAGACCATTCATAGAGGATCTTCCGCTTGAAGAATTGCAACGCTATTACGAATGGAGAAAAGAGAACTACAAGGGGAATCGTAAATAATGAAAGGAGCGCAAAAATGTCAATCGGCGAAAAGATCTATCACATGATCGTTGCGTGGCTTAACACCGCGCTTGCGATTTCGATGATTCACCTACTGTTGACATGTGAAGTGGAATCACTGTGGGCGAGGGTCATGTTGTGTTTTGTCTCCGCGATTCCGATTGTCGCGGCGATATGTCACATTCGCCAGATCCCACTGGCAAGAGAGGAAAACAAAAATGATCACGAGAAAGAACCTTGAGCGCCTTGCCAAAAACACTGATTACGATCCGCAAGAAATCGGCATTGCAATTCTGAGAACGCTCGGATACAAGGTCGAAAAGTATCTACTTAGTGGCGCAGTCGCTGTACACAAAAACGGCAAGCTCTTGTTTTGGTATAGAGGAGTCGATATCGATTAAGTAATGAAAGGAGCTTGAAAATGGATAGAGTTTGGAAACTCGGCGTCGATATGCTTGACACAGACACCCTGTGCGACGGCGTAACTTTTGACGATATCATCACTGCCGTACAGTGCAACTGCCGCGAAATAACAGAGGCGGCGGTCATGAAGGAAGCAATCGAATGCAAGCGGATGCGCGAGGAGGACTTCTTCTGGCTGCTGACTCGGAACATGAATGAAATCATTACCGAAGTGAAGCGGCGGAAGGGAGAGATGTAATGGTTACGTTTTCGGAACAGGAACGCAAGCGTTATATCGAAGCAAAAGACGCGATTCTCGACATGATCGACCGCGTCTTGGAGCAAGAGACGGATAAGGATTGGTATTTTCTGACCCAGTTGATGCAGCATGATTTCCGTAGCGTTATGTACAGATACTTGGATGATTGAAAGGAGGGCGCGAAAAATGAGCGAAGTGATGGAAGACAGAACCATAAACATCATTTTTATCACAAAACGGCACGGAAAACTCGATAATATCAAGGCGCATATTAAGCAATACCTCTCCGATGAATGTGCATGCCCGATTGAACTATATACGGATCCTGTTCTGTTCGATATGGTCAAGACCGTATTCCTTGATTATCTGAGGCACGCTTCAATCAATAGAGCTGTGTCTTGTGTTCGAGACTATTTCGACGCACGTTATGACACAGAGATCGATCGTTTGCTGGTTGCTCTCGCCAGCGTCAGAGTGCAAGCGCCTGATGAAGATGGTAAATATCATTTTATTGACACTTTCAGAAACACAGAATTTGCGAAATGGAGGTGACAGAACAATGCAGCTAAAAGATTGGAATATTGAAGCGCTTTACGGGTACAAACCGAAAACGACTTTCTATACGGATTTCAGCATCGCTGACGGGTTTGGCATAAGTGCAATTCGCGACACATACCACAGAGCGTTTGCCGCATGGCATGATAATGTTGAATACCTCACGGAGCTCGTGATGGTGCTCAACTGGAAAGTGTGGGAGCACTACGAACAGAATAAAACTTATGCGCAGGTATATCGGGATCTCTGGGAGCTCGCAGACACATATGCCATGGACAGTCTCGCCGGAGATGATCTCACATATTTCTTGCAGACGACGGATTGAGAGGAGTGGCGTAAAGATGAAGCTGCAACGGTTGGCCGAACGCGTCGCTCTCGCTCGTTGCTGGTTTTGCCGTACGAACCGGAAGGTAAACTATGTCGGCAAGATCGTGAACACACATCCGCTGTCAGAGAACAGGTTTATGAAGATCTACGTCTGCGAGAAGTGCGCAGAAAACCACAAAAATGACTTTGTAGAATGGGAGGCATAGAAATGGCAGAGCAAGCAAATGCAGGCTACGCGATCGTAAGCAATATCGTTGTCGGCAAACTCAAATTCGTGCTCGGGCACAATCCGAAAGCGGTACAGCCGTTTGTGACTTGGGAATATTCTCCGCGCGCCGGATTTTACTGGGGACACTACTTCTTCGACGAAAATGATGCGGTGGCCGATCTGCTCGAGCGGGCAGGAAGAGCACTACATATGCTGACAGGGGTGACAGAATGAACTGGTTTAGCGAGGATGAGAGGAGAACAGGAGGAAACAAAATGCAAAGAATGACATTCGAATTACCAGATGAAGCATGTGCTATGGCGTTCACAATCGTCATGAGTGGTAGAGGGTACATTAACACATTTACTGAGTGCCATCGTGTTGTGGACGGTCAGGTATTTACGCTTGTCGACGATGGCAAGGATGGGAAGACACATTATGTTTGCAGAGAAAGCAAGGAAGAAGATAGTGAGGACGGATGAAAGCCATAAGAGCATTTGAGCCGGTCTCGCATGACTGGTACTGTCAGCAGAAGACGACATTTTTGCTCGACGATGAGGAAGTGTCTCATTTCGATGAGATGCTTGACGGCGGCAAGTTTGAAGATCTGGAAAATGAAATCAAATATGAGCTCGGTCTGCATGATAAGCATTCTCGCTTTGACGGGGATAGATACGAAGTTTACTGGTTTTACCGCACGAGCCAGAAACGGATCACAATCGTAGATGAATGGGGGTATGCCGTATGATGACGGACGAGATGTATGAAGCATGCATTTGCATGATCAACGCACTTTGGCAGCTCGGCGAAGAGCAGCGCAATGTTGGCCGCGCCATGCTCGATATGCTTTGCAATTTTGAAGAGTGGAGATGGATCGCCAGCACAGAAAAAGAAAACGAAGATTGGATACAACAGTACATCGAAGAATTGAGGCATAAGTAACATGATCACAGAAAATGATTTGGGCGCGGAACTCGTTGATAATCCGCAGCATTATCGCAGCATAGTGCAGAAGATGCGCGATGCTGTTTCTTTACTCGATCACTATCAAAGCGAGGATCGGCGCGACGGCTTCGGTCCCGATAACACGGTCGACGCATATATTTCAGAACTCGGGAAAGCCGGTGCGGCAATGGTTATTGCTTCGCTGGTAAACGAATGCGCTTGGGACGGGCGCATCAGCCCGCGAAACGCGGAGTGGGCGCGAGGAATCGAACAAGCGTTCGACGGCGGCGCGATGAGACATATGCATATTTATACAGCCATGCATATGTGCCATCTCGACCAGATTGCTACAAAAATGAGAATGAAATGGAAGGAGCCTGAAAATGTTTAAGGTTGGAGATAGAGTTAGAATCCGCCAATGGGATGATATGGAACGCGAGTTTGGGCTTGATCCGGATGGCGATATTGATTGCAGACCATGCTTCAGTCGGTATATGCGTGATGAAGGCCTTTGCGGTCGCGCGGCAACAATTATCAATATCGATTCAGATGTCTATGTTGATTTGGCTTTTGATGACGAATCAGGAGATATCGAATGGTCGTATTCAACAGTTATGTTTGAGCCGTTGATCGATGAGCGAATTCAAGTCACAAGTGAGGAGGAAAAATAATGAGTCATTTTTGTGTGGCGGTGATTCACCGCGAAGGTCAGGACGTTGATGAGCTTCTTGCGCCGTATGATGAAAATATAAGCGTTGCGCCGTATATCAGAGCCACCAAAGAAGAAGCAATCAAATACGCAAGAGAAAACTATCCGAGTTGTAAGGATAAAACAGACGAAGAGTGTTATGAATACTACTCTGACGGCGAAGAAACAGATGAAGATGGCAACATTATTTCTACATACAATCCGAATTCAAAATGGGATTGGTATGTGGTCGGCGGTCGATGGTCCGACATGCTGAAAACGGCAAATGGTTGTGTGAACGAGGCACGCATTTCCGATATTGATTTTAGCCCTGATCCGGAGGAGCATGCAAGAGCGATTCGCGAATGGGAAGTACTCGTAGAGGGAGATGAACAGAAGCCTGGAGAGGATTTTTACTCATTTTATAAACCGGAATACTATCTGGACTATTATGGAACGAAAGAGAAATACGCCGAAGCTATGGCAGCATTCACGACGTACGCGGTGGTAACGCCTAACGGATTGTGGCATGAGAAAGCCAAGATGGGATGGTTCGGGATGGATAATTCCACGCCGGAAGGTAATGACGATTGGAATAAGAACTATAAGCGGCGATTTATTGATAAGGCAGATCCGAATTGGATCATGACAATCGTCGATTGCCATATCTAATTATGGTTTATTTCGTTGAACGTAATATCCATGGCGCTTGGGTTGTTTACGGCGATCTCGGAGTGCGCCAGTACTATTACTACACGAAAGCAGAAGCGGTAAGGTTATACCGCGAAGAATGCAAGCGAACATTCGTACATAATCAGAGATGAATAGGAGCGCTCCGGCGCTCCTTCATTAACCAACAACAACTCAAAAATTAACGCAAACGGAGGTTATCTTATGTTCACTAAGCTCACCAATGCAGAAAATAATCCAACGCTCGTTCTTCAGACTGAAGACGGCGAAAAACTGAACAACACGATGACGCATCTGACCATTCTGCGTCAGGAAGAAATGATGGAAGAAGCTGCGAAGATTCGCAAGTTTGCCGAGCGCCTCGGAGTTGATACATGTAGGCTTGAGACCGCGATCGAAATCAAGGGGCGTAGTCGCTATGTGACATTGCGGTTTGTTGATGACGATGGTGTCGAGGTAGGCAGTTTCAACGAGAATACCGGGCGCGGGTATACATTCGGAACGGTATACAAAGATCGGGTCTCGGCGAAGTCGACCAACGGACTGCAGCGCGTTCTTCAGACAATCAAGAATTACCAGTTCGCGCTGAACACGGCAAAGGATTCTCTTTTGAATTTGGCATGTAATCGTATGAGTGTAATGGTGGCAGCATGATGTTGGTTTACTGGGATGATCGCGGGTGTTAATGAGAGGAGCAAGAAACATGTTTGAAGAACAATACTATCTGGCCTATGTGCTCGGATACGATCTGCTACACGATTTGATTGAAAGCTCAAACAAGTCAGAGTGCGATGTGAGTTTTGAGATTTGCATGCAGATTGCAGCAGATTTCATGTCGAGCGTTGAATACCGCACAGCAAAATGTAGTTCATACGAAGCTTTGGAAACATGGCTACGCGATAATGCGAACAGAGTGAACCGCTATTTTGATAAATGGAGTGGTAGCGTATGCGATCTCGATGAGAATGAAATCGACGAATTGCGCGAGGACGTGTTCTCTTCCGATGACGAGTTTGGTGATGCGCTGCGCGAAGAATACGAGTTTGCGTGTGACATCCCGCGATGCGTCATTGAAGACCATTTCGCCGATATCAGTTTCACAGAAGAAGACTTCGCTTGTAGCGCGGAGTGACTATCGCTCAATATTATGGTCACTTTTGTGTGTTTTCTTCGCGTTAAACTGTAATTGCGAGACTCTTCTGACGAGATACGATAAATCATGTTATGAGGTATAAAAATGAATCCGACTGAACTTTCAAACGAAGAATACATCGCACTCCTTCGGACATGCAAAGTGCTCGAAGGCTTGATGAGCGATGCAAGAGTCAATCCGAATGTGAGACAATTCGCAGCAAATATCCGCAATGCGATTGAAGCTCTGAAACGATTTGTGACGTTTGTGGTGCCAGAAGATGAAGCGGAGGTCGTTTGAGGAAGTATATGCGTCAATACGGCGCGACTGGAATGGCGTACGACCCGTTACGCGAGTGATCCAGAATGGGAAAAAGAAATCAAGATCACAGCGCAAAGAACTTATCAGAAAAGAGATTCGTGAAGAAATGGGGTGAAACAAATGAAGGTACGGTTTGAAAGCGCAGACGCATTGCGCGAGGCAATCCCGGTCGGCGCTAAGATCAAAGCGGCGTGTGCAAATTTACGAGTATGGTCGTACGATGAAAATAAATATGTTCCGGCGGAGGACAAGCATCCGAGAACGGCCATGCTCGAGAACAACGATTCTGTTTTCATTTTCAATAATCGCTCAAGACGGTATGGCCATCGCATGTCGGTCGACTCGTTTATCGCGAGTTACATTGTGGAATACACACCGGCGGTTGCTCCGGCAGTAGCGTGGGAGCGGCGCGTGAAGAATGTTATCAAAAAGTTGAGCGCATCAGGTTTATGGCCAGAAATCAAGAAACGATTCGAGGAATTGCTTGAAATCGGATACGAGCGTCGCAGAGCGTTAAAGCATGTTTACTGGGGACGCGAGGCAGATAATCTGCAAAATTTAATGTCTGGCATTATCAATAAGCGCGATGGTGCGGTAGAACAATATAATGCCGCGTTCGAGAGACTTTATGGAAAGTTTATGAACGAAATACCGTTTGCATTTTCAAAATCGGAAAACGGTGTTTGGCATGTAAACACAGACTACCTGTATGAAATGAGCGACGCTAAGACAAAGTCTATGTACTTTGGCAAGTGGAGCAATGCTCGCATTAAGGGTGAGATTCAGCAGGCGCTTGCGGAGAAGCGCCGTTACAGCAATAGAGCGCGGACAAGCTACGATGTCAGTTTCGAATACGATCCTGATAGAAACAAAGCATGGTATTCTGAAGAGTACAAGGACTGCGGCAATGGGCACTATTACATCGCGATCGACGCCAACACGGCGCTGTTCTGCGAGGACGACTAAGGAGAGTAATAGCGATGAATAAAATTGAACGAATTAAAATGGTTAAGGCAATGGAGTTCATTGCCAGACAGATCAACGATGAAGATGTCTTTGAGCACTGGCTCATGTATGGAGTGGCGGATGGCGATATTGCATATGGGAATTTGAATATTGAATTGGATGATGAAGCTGATCTCGATTGCTACATTGATGATCAGTCCTTCGCTTCGCTGATGGATGATTTCTTGACTGTCATGGCTGATGCAAGCAAGGACGGCGGATTATATTGCGACGGAGTTATAAGTGGTGGTTAAGAGACGGCGCGATAACAGAGGAATGTGACAAGGAGGATGACGATGAGAGCGTTTTTTGATGTCGAGTATGATCGAAACGTGTACGATGATGAGCTTCGAGTAGAGTTCGAAAGACTGCGCAAGATGGACCCGGAAACATACGATTATTCGTATGATAGATATGTCGAAAACTGCACTTGTAAAAATGGGGCGTTGGAGAAAATCGATGTTGAGTGGTTTGAGCTTGAAACGCTCTGGCTTGCGAAAGAGATTGCGCAGTATCTTGAAAACCACGGCATTCGTTATGAGTCAAAAACTGTGAACTATATGTTCCGGCAGTTCAGAGTTCTTGCAAGTGTAGAGCAGATTAAAGAATTAAAGAGTTATATTGCTATTCAGGAGGGGCGCGCATGAAAACAGTAAATATGACAATGTATGAAGCGTATGACGGTGAGCTATTTCAATTTGAAAGTAATTGCAGATCGTACGAGATGGACAGCGCGAGAGGAATTCTCAAAAATCTTCCTCATAAGTTTGTTAGTCATGCATCGTTAGTGCCTGCCGGGTTCGATACTTATTTTATTCTGTGTATCCACGTTATGACGTTCAGCGATGCGATAAACCTGATCGAGTTTGATAAGATCGTAAACGGCGATACCCATATTGACGTGGACCCTATCAAGATGATTGGTAATACTTATGTATATGGAGACGTTCTGCTTGACACATTTAGCACTCCGAGCGCAGACGATATTGACCCGGAGTGCAATTACGGACCTTTGATGCTATTAAGTGATTTTGTTGCAGAAAGCGCACATAGCATCTTAATAAAATGTGCTATATAAGTGGGCGTTGAATGAATGGGGGTTGCTTAAGTGACTATTTTAGAAAGTGCACTTAGAGACGCAATTGCTGTTGATTTCAATGCAGAAATCGTGTATGGAAACGACCAGATTGATTTGTGCGTCCCGCGTAGATTCGCAACTGTTAATTTCTATCTTATGCAGACTGACGCGCTTACAAGATGCGTAGATGAGATGCGCATGAAGCTCGGATACAAACCGGTGATGATTCAAGATGGCGCATCTGATTACGATCTGAATGGGTGGTACGATTTTTACATCTCAATCAACGATTTCGATATACTGCGAATCGACGCGGTAATCGAATGCTTCGTTATTAACAGTCAAGAGCCGGATAATGAAACCGAGTATTTAATCCATCTATCTGAAATTGAGCGTGCGACTATATACGACATTATCAACGATCAGTGCCGTAAGTGCGTAGGAAAATCGTGCGAAGATTTGCTTGCCGAATCCAGAAAGGAATTGGAGGAACTGATCGAATATGAAAAGCGTATGGGATCTATTTGAAAGATGTAATGCGATGCTCGGTAAGATCGGGCTCGACATCGAACCGTATTATCTTAACGATGTGCGCGAGAGTAAGAGAATGACGTCATCATTTGGGCGCTGCAAAAGCCGAAGAGGTTTTAATGGATGGTGGTTCAGTACGATTACGATCTCGTCGCGTGTGCTTCAAGATAATGTGCCTGATAAATCAGCGGAGAGCGTAATGATTCACGAAATACTTCATGCGAGGCACCCGGGCGATCATCATGGTGGGAAGTGGAAATTAGAGGCAGAAATCGTATCACGGAAACTTGGGTACGACATCGTTCGAGAATCTACAAGTGATTCGCTCGGTATTAAGGATAATGGGAAATATACCATCTGCTGTTCAAAGTGCGGAGCTAAGTGGACAAGAAATCGAATGTGTGGATTGGTGGAGCATCCGTGGAAGTACACACATTCTGGATGCGGTGGACAATTACAGAGAGTTGAATAAGGAGGTTACACATCATGTGGAAGATTGATGATAAGTCCTATAAGAACATCACAGACGCTATTGGAGCGGTTATCGATAATATGAATGATTCGTATTATGAAGCCGCACTTTATGAGATCTATGGAGACAAAGTTGAGATCTGCGGATATACGATGGACCCTGTTTATATCTTCCGCAAGATGGATCCTATCGCATACAGATGCGGCCTTAATAACTATTATGATTCACTCAGCGGCGATATTGAAACCGACCTTGATTCGATGGACGATGGGGAAGAGAAGCAGGTGCTCGGCGTGAGCGTTGAGTATGTGAGCGAGAATTGGGATGAAATACAGCGCGTGGCTGAAGAACTTGGGTGGAGTGTAACTTATTACGCAGATGATAACTGCAAGACTGTAACTTTTGAGCAGTACAGCCCGCTCGGAGAAGACCTTTGCTATGAAATTTCTTACGATAATATCGATGATGTGACGAGGTATATTGAGTACCTTGCATCGGATTACGATCCGGACGAACATGTGAAAGAACTTATTCGTGCAAGCGATGAGGGCTTCGCTGGTGTACCAACGTCTGTAAGCGCATTGATAGAGGACGCTGAAAGAATTCAGGATATGTTGACAGAACTGTGGGATGGGATTTGGGAGGTAATCTAATGAAATACGATACGATTCAAGAAGCAACCAGAGCGTGGGTATCTGAAATGAACGCGATCCCGACAGAAATGATTGCCAGATTGATGCAATATGAACCGGATGAATGGCGTAATGTGACTCCGCCATCTCGAGGAGATCGGGTATATGTGTATGATGCACCCGGCACAGATGAGCACTCCGGTGAAGTGAAGTGCTGCCTTGAACAAGGTTTCTATCTGGTTGAAATGGACGATGGCACAGAGGTAGAGTGCGGTGAAGACGACTTTGTGTTCGAGGAATCCATCGATGTTCCGATGTGGGGCACGATGTGGAGCTTCAGCGATAGCGCAGACGAATACTGGCTTACTGATATGAATGGATTACAGAGGCTTGCCGAGTGTGGGTTTACTGTTTATGAGAGTGACGAGTTCGGGTATTTCTTTGGAATTGATGGTGCTGGGTATAGCTTTTTCGAAGAACATTGGATCCCGCTGTACAAGGCAAGAGGACTTCACTGGCACAAAGAAGAGGAGGTGGCATAATGAAAATTATTCGTAACGGTATTGAGATCGAGTTGACTGAAGAAGAGCTTCGGGATGCACATAACGAGTTCCACCGTAATTGGATCCGAGATGAAATTATCTACACAGTAGAAAATGAGTGCGCAGCATTGCTTGATGACGAACGACCTCCGCAGGCGTTTCTTGACGAGATTGGCATGTCATTTGACGAGATGATTAGCGACATTGAGGACGAGTATCGCATCCATTGCGAAAACTATGAGTGCTTCGGGCTCGACGAGCCTAACGTAAAGGAATTTGTGATCAACGCACTTTCTGATTACGGCTTTTATAATTATTGCGAATAAGATCGATAGTAGAACTCAAAGGGCGCGGTATTTCGCGCCCTTTTTATATGAAAAATTTGGAGGTAAACGCATGAGACTGAACAACAAGTTCTATATGTCGCGCAATCACGGCAAGTTTCGCAAGTGCTTCAATATGCACAAATCTAAGTACTGCGTGAACATATCTCCAGTTGCCGTGTCGGACTACATGAGCGGCAAAATGGAAAACATCGCATCAATCAGTACAAGCTGCGAGCGCAACCCGATCTGTATTGCCAGAATGAAAGCGGGAGATAGCGTGTGCTCAAAATGCTTTGCTGATGTAACGGTGCGCCGTTATAGTGAACTTGGCAAAAACTGCGCGGACAACTACGACCTGTTAACGAGTGAGGTGTTGCCGGTCGATATGTTGCCAGTGTTCAAACCGGATGTCGAGATCGTTCGTATCGAATCGTTCGGCGATGTTGGAAATGTAACGCAGGCAATCAATTATATCAACATTATTAGGTCAAATCCGCATGTTACGTTTGCCTGGTGGAGCAAAAACGCATGGATCATCAATGAGGCTTTCGAACTGTGCGGCAAGCCGAAGAATGTGGTGATGGTAGAGTCGAGCGAAAAACTCAATGTTCAGAAGGAGAAGAGCGCGAACTTCGATAAGGTTTTCACGGTGTACGACGCAGAGCATATTTCTTCTGGTAATGTTAAGATCAACTGCGGAGCGAGAAGCTGTAACACATGCCGCCGGTGTTATTCGAAACGAACCGGCTCGGTAGTAAACGAGAAACTCAAAGGAGTGAAAGCGGCATGAGATTGGAATATTGGTTAGTGCTTGGGATGATCGTCGTCGGCGCAATTTGCGCTGTTTTGCTGTGGTACGATATATGTAGGCACAAATCAACAATGAAACTTGAACAGGAGCGGAGGGAAGTTCGCGAAGTCAAAACAAAGTACTATAACGCAGACGCAGTGTCGGCGATGCAAGGAAAGTGAGGAGAATTACTAATGAGAGTTGAGACTGAATATGTACGGGTTAAAAAGGATGTATATGTGGCGTTCGATGGGACTCGCTTTGATAATGAAACAGCATGTAAAGCATACGAAGTTAAGAATGAAGATCCTCTGACGATTGCAGCAGATTTGATTCCGCATAAGATTGTGTTGCGTGAGTGGATAGATACCTACGCGTGCGAAAGTGATTTGATTTTGATCTATTTCCCGACATCATATGATGAGTTGGCTATTATTCATTCATGGGCTATAAAAGCCGGATGTGATTTCGATCTTAATGCCGTGCCGATTGGCGAACCGATTATGTTTGATGCTTTCGAATTTAACGAGAGTGACTCGTACGGCAACGATAGCATTCGTGGGTTAACGGAGATATATAGCTTCCTCGGAACTACGACCGACCTTGCAAGGCATTATCGAACTTTAATTAAATGCATGGTTAACACTGCAAGAGCGGAACTGCGAGGTGCATCATGAGCAATACATCGGTAATTAAAGGAAAAAGAATCGAGATTGATCTCGGAAATGGTGTTAAGTTATGTGCCGAAGAAGCGACAAAGTTTGGGTTCAATGAAATAGAAGTGTTTCTCGAAAAGAACGGAGAGTATTTTCAAACTCTCGCAAATGTTGGTGAATCGTATGCAATTGCGCAGGGTACGTTCACATCAAGGATTGAGCACAACGAAGGGAATTATTTTGTGCAAGTATGGGCAGACGAGTTTAATGATTCCTATACAGATGAATTTGAAATTAGGCAGTACGATGAACCGGAAGACGACGAAGAGGAGGAAGAATAAATGGGTACGCGACATTTAACGATAGTAAAGAAGAACGGGGAAATGAAGATTGCGCAGTATGGCCAGTGGGATGGGTATCCGGAAGGCGCTGGTAATGAGATCTTGTCATTCTGCCGTAAATATCTTTCGACACAGGAAGGACGCGAAGTCTTCGTTGCTCATCTTGACAAGTGCCGATTCCTGACTGAAAACGAAATTGAGCTGATCAACGAACTTATTGATAAAGATGAGTCGTTGCGCCGTTATGATCCAGTAACGTATAGCGCAAATTGGACGAAGAGGTGGCCAGAGCTTAGCCGCGATACAGGTAATAAGGTACTTGAAATGGTGTTAGAGTCTGAGAATGGTTTAGGTCTGGCAGATGAGTTTGAGTTCATTCACGACCACGTCTTCTGCGAGTGGGCATGGATGATCGATTTGGACGAGTGCATCTTCGGAAATGTAGTTGGCGTAGAGTCTCATAACCGAGAACCATATTTCTTTGCACATTGGTGGGATTTGAATTATCTGCCAACAGATGAACAATTTTTGAGCGTGTATAAGGAGGAAGAATAAGATGGGTTATCGGTCTGACGTTGCAATTGCACTTCGCAGAGAAGACATGGTTGACCTGCTAAAGCGGGCAGAAGCATTGGACCGTGATGCGTTTGGTATTTTGCTTCGAGGTGAGCACATCATGTCTGATAGTGGGCGGTATGTGGTATGGCATCAGCGGTGGATCAAATGGTACGAGGATTATGAAGAGATTAGGTTTATCATGTCGATCGTTCGTGGCTATGACTGTTATGCATTCAAACGTATTGGCGAAGATTTTGATGATATTGAAGCCGAAAATGGATATTCAGATGATAACTATGACGGGTTTGTCTTGGATGAGCTAATTGATATCAATCGTAGTTTTGATATCTCTGGCGATATGGTAGATGCTCATTGGCTTATGGAGGTTTCAAAATGAAAGTAAAAACCAGACGTATTTAATAGGTACTTGGATATCGGTTTGGATATGGAGGTCGTGGACGATGCCTGCGATAACGAATCATGCGAAGACGCGGATTAAAAGCCGCACCGGTGTACCGACCAAAGCGATGAAAAAGATGGTGCGTCGTGCTTATGAGCGCGGCATTAAGGTCGAAGATACCGATGGTGAACTGCGAGATTATTGCCAGTCGAAACGAATTAAAAAGCACGGGCGAAGAACTGATATTCGCATTCATGGCGGGTTTGTATATATCTTCGACGGAATGGCATTACTGACAGCATACCAGATACCGCAAGAGTACAGGGCGGAGGCGGAAGCGCTCCAGGCAAGGTTGAAACGGATACGAAATGAAGGAGGAAATGATAATGGGACCGTTAGTGAAACAGAATGTGATTCAGTTTCCGGTTCAGGAAGTGCAAGTCGGCAAGGTCCAATGCAAAGCGTGCCATGCATGGATTGACGATGACGCGTTGTTCTGTTGCAGGTGCGGGCAGAAGGTTGCCAGAGCGGAAAAGAAGACGCGATGCACGCCAAAGCGCAAGTGCACAAAAGTACCATTGAAAACGAGTGAGGAAATTGAAAGATGGCAGAGCTATCTGTCAACTCCGAAAAGCGATACTCCAGCAAGGCGTCGCGTTGCGTATCGAAACTTTGTTCTATTTACTCTCGGCATTTCACTTGGCTTGCGAGCGAGCGATCTGGTGCTGCGTACAGTAAACGATTTTAAGAGTGATAAGATGTACGTAATTGAACAGAAGACCGGCAAAGGACGTGAAATCGCGGTAGATGCAAGGTTGCGTGACATGGTTACCAGATATGCTAGAGACCTAAATCTGGGTGGAAACGATTATTTGTTCTGGACATCGTGTGGGGATAAGCATCTGACACCGAAGACGATCACGGATAAAATCATCAGACCGGCAGCGGTTGCACTTGGACTTGACCCGATGCTGTACGGGTCACATACGTTGCGCAAGACATTCGCGTACCAGTATTACAAGGCGGCGAATGCGATTTCAAAGGAGCGAGGGTATCGAGCACTTTCGGTTTTGTGCCGTGAATTGAATCACTCAAGCGAAGCGATCACGCTACGATACATCGGCATTGATGCGGAAGAGAGTGCGGAGATCCTTGGACTGACGATTGACCAGTATAATTTGAGCTGCGAGATCGCCGGATATAACGACGAAGACGATGATGATTAAGAGGTGAAGAATATGGAACGAAAGCATTTTACCTGTATGAGTTGCAAGAAAGAGTTTGAAGGAGAATTGTCTCTCGACACGCTCGGTTGGCACACAGTGTGCCCGTTCTGCGGCGCTTCATTCGATGTCGATGCGCCGGATAGTCGTTCTATGGATATCAAAAATCTAATAGACGTGCTCGACGATTTGTATAAAAACATCTTGCAGTGTAAAGATGCGATGGTCGTAGTAAGTACGTCTGATAATGCGTTTTTTATTAGAAATGTAACAGCATCTTTTGATGTAAACGCAAATGAGTGGCTAGTATCTTTAGTAATTGAATAACTATGAAATATTACAACGAAAAGACAAAAGAATTGGATGACAATCGTATTCTAAAAGATATTCGGTGTGCGGCTACGCTGTTTGAGAATGGATCGATCATAGAGTCGAGAGATGTGATGGTTGATATCATCAATGCGATCGACGCGTTTACCAGCGATTATTTTCTGTAATATCGAGGTAGTAGATGTGGTGTAAGTATTTATTGAACGAGCAAGAGCATCATATATGCAGGGTGAGGTTGGATGAGTGCGTTTGTACAAACGCATCGGAAAGTGAAGTCAACACATGTGCAGCAATATCCCCGCTCATAGGGTTCCTTGCTCCGGATGGCACGTTCTATTGGTGTGAATACTGGGGACATTTGCAACTTGCGATGGGAATTGTGAAGAAAGTGCTTGGTCGCGAAGATGTACGCAATGGTATCGAAGCAGAGGACGTTCTGCGCAACGAAGGTTACGTCGCATTTCATGTGAGAACAGTCGGCTTTCTCGAATTTCTAAACGGGGAAGAGCGAACACTCACAGATGCTCAGCGTGATTTCATGAAGCGATCTCTGGAATTTTGTCCGATCGATGAAAAGCGAAAGTGTATTGAAAACATACTGAAAGAGGATTCTATCATCCGTAAATCTCCAGACTATAGCCACGGCGTTTTGGCTGATTTAACCGATGATGAAATAAACAAGGAGCTGATTTGAATTTGATGATTGCGTTGTATACCACCCGGTTATGGGTTGAAAAAGAGTTTTATCTATGGTGTGAAGAGAACGATTGCTCGAAGACGATGACAAACCTAATAGCGTTTATGCTCATTCGCGGATGGGTTGACGAAGAGAAGCTTGTAAATGATCATAGAAACAGTAGGAGGGATCAAAATGACAGTAAGTGATCTGATTGTATTACTCGAAACAAAAATGGAACAGTATGGTGATCGGAGTGTTGTTATTCGACACGATGAGTTTGAGTTTGATAATTTCTTTGTATACGGAGATTCGAATGTCGAATGTGATGAAGATGTGATCGTGATCGAGTGCGAGTGATCCGATTTATCGTACAGGAGACTATATAATATGTGTTTAGAAACTTTTAATGGAGGTTATACGAAGGCGTTACTTGACGTACTTCATTGGTTTGAACAGCATGACGATGATTTGAAATACGAACGGTGCTACAACAGTAAGTGCGTCAGATCGATTCTCGGAGCACTAGTAAATCACAGACAAGAAATGCGCGAGACCGGAACTTGTTGCCTTACGATGGATCGAAAGACGAAGGAGTTCAAGTGATGTATTGGATTAAACTACTAGACGCTAGGCGTGGATTGTCAGAGAAATGCCGGGAGCTTTTCGGCGGCGATGAAACAATTGCTAAAAGCATATATCGATTTTTATGCGACGGTCTTGAAGAATGTGATTTTATCGAACTTAATGATGAAATGCTGAGTGGACTTGAAATCCACGATGGTGGATGATAAAATATTATAAAACACGAAGGAGTGTTACGTGATGTCAAAGATCTTTACTAGCGGATTTGCATCTATCCTAGACGATCTTGGGTGTGATGAACACTATCTTACAAATACCCGATAAATATGGTATAATATAAACGATGAACGGCTGTCCGATTTAATGGATAGATGATGTGGGAGAATGCGGCAGAAAGGAGGCGGCGCATGTCTGTTTTAACATTTCAGTTGACCAAGATGGGGCTCAAGGGATATGAACTCGACTACGACCACGTTGAGCAATATTACGAAAAGTACAACCCAAGTCATCCGTCTGGTCGAGTGCAACGTCCAGAGGAAGCAGACGCCGACTGGAAGGCGACTTACGATTTCGTGATGAATGACCTAATCGTTCCGAAGACACGCAAGGTTCACGACTATGAGCAACGGAAGGACGTGGACGAGCCGTACTTTGATACCGGCGATATGCGGGTGCTAGAAGGATCCGAACTTGCGAGAGAGTGCATTAGCAAGATCTGCGAGAAGTTCAGCGCCAAATACACCAGCGACGATCGCAAATACGTAAATGACTTCCGCGACGCTATGAGTCGAGCGGCAGCGAATGCGACCGCCAACCATAAGCTCGGTATGGAGCTTCCATCGGAGAGATTGATTCGGCTTCTGGGTCGGTACTGCGTTCTGAAAGTGATGCCGGATCGCGTTGACGATGTTCTGCGTGCATTCTCAAAAGCGCTGACAGATTATTGCCAGCAAGAGGAGGTGTGATATGCCTATCTTCGGAGCATTAGCCGGACTCACGGCGGCTGGACTGTATGCTGCGGTTGATGAGATTCGGGTCGCGCATAAAATACACTCACACCAGTTGTCTGGCAGTTTGGTCGCGTTGATGGACTATAAGGTAAACGATGCGCGGTTCGATGGCATCATTCGCCGATTTGAAAACGATTGGGCGTTGGACGGCGGTTCGTTGTACCCGGAGAAGTTGGTTGGATTTTTCGCGGAGAACCCGAATGCGCGTCGGCAATGGATCCGTATGCAGGCGAGCATCTTGTTGCACGACGCGATGGAGCGAAGGTCTTGCGAGAACGACACGAAAGTGTTTGGCAACGAAGCCATGGAATACGAACGACTTTATGGCGATGCGGAACGTGAGTATATCTGTCACCACTCGAATAAAGCGCGGAGGGCTGTCGAGCAGTATGAGCAAGAATACCGCGACCATATTAACGCGCTGGTCAAGAAAGACAAAACTGATCGTAAAACTGCGGTGATTTGTATCGTCGCTGGACTGGCTCTGATGATTCTATTTATCGCTTTGGCGTTTGGAGGATGTTCTGGTATCTCTTATGTAGGCGTCGCAAACCCACAGGAAAATAATTTGCCAGAGGTCTTAATGTACGCATCGCTCTCGGTTGGTATTGGCGCAATAACATACGGTCTTGCTAAATTGTTTTATAGAAAGCGACCGATGTTGTGGGCGCTTGGCATTGGATTGTTTGCGATCTTATATCCGGTTGTGTGTCACTCGTAAAGAAGGGATCCTATGTCAAAGATTTTTGTCAGCGGTTTCACATCGATACTTGACGATATCGGAATCTTGCATTTGCTGATCAGATACTTGCAAATTTATGCTGGCCGCTGGTGTGCTTTTAATTGGAGGCTGTGTCCTTGCTAGATTTAGCGCTTACTGGGTGCGTCAAGATGATGTGAGCAAGATTGGCTCCGAGATTACACGCAAATTATTTTAATAAGGAGGTTTCAACATGCAAAATCCCAACCCACAACTCATCACAGACATTATAGTGCTAGTATTCATTCTGAAATAAGGAGATATGCATGACAGAACAAACAAGGCAAAAACTAAACGATCTCAAAGATCGTATTGATCAGATTCGCAACGCGATTGACTGTATCCGTAGCGATGAAGAGGATTATATGTATAATATCCCGGAAAACCTACAGGAATCGGATCGGTATTACGCCGCAGATGAAGCCGTGGATAATTTACAAGCCGCATTTGACAGCGTAGAGTATGCTATGGATGAAATCGATGAACTTGCGGAGGATGATGAGAATGAATAAAAATCGACGAAAAGAAATTGAGAATGTCCAGGAAGACATCCGTGAAATAGATCTTTATATTGATCGACTCATCAACGAATGTGCGAACAAGGAGAGGATGAAAATGTTATC
>Ga0247611_10003394_pt1 | contig 23692 bp, 18 predicted proteins | sample 177DNAGHGhighgp2_FD_192422 | JGI IMG/M metagenome (GOLD analysis project Ga0247611, IMG submission 192422) | Sheep rumen microbial communities from Palmerston North, Manawatu-Wanganui, New Zealand - 1770 DNA GHGhigh gp2 | ecosystem: Host-associated > Mammals > Digestive system > Stomach > Rumen... | reverse complement strand
CCTCGAAGCCCTTCTGGATAGCGGGAATATACTCCTTAGGAATGTTACCGCCCTTCACCTCGTTGACGAACTGCAGAGGTCCGTTCTCCTTGATATCGTAATCCTCATCAACAGGACCTACGTTCACAATGATGTCAGCGAACTTACCGCGACCACCAGACTGCTTCTTGTAAACCTCACGGTAACCCATGACAGTCTTCGTGATAGCCTCCTTGTAGTTCACCTGAGGCTTACCCTGGTTACACTCAACCTTGAACTCACGCTTCAGACGGTCGATGATAATGTCGAGGTGAAGCTCACCCATACCAGAGATAATAGTCTGACCACTCTGCTCGTCGGTACGTACGGTGAATGTGGGGTCTTCCTCAGCGAGCTTAGCCAGACCGTTGTCGAGCTTGGCAACGTCAGCCTGAGACTTAGGCTCAACAGCAATAGAAATCACAGTGTCGGGGAAGGTCATCGACTCCAGCACGATGGGCTTATCCTCATCACAAAGGGTATCACCAGTGCGGATATCCTTGAAACCTACACCTGCACCGATATCACCAGCGTCGATAGACTCCATAGGAATTTCCTTGTTAGAGTTCATCTGGAACAGACGGCTGATACGCTCCTTCTTGCCCGAACGGGGATTGAAGACGTAAGAACCGGCCTTCACGCTACCAGAATATACGCGGAAGAATACCAGACGACCCATGTAAGGATCAGTAGCAATCTTAAATGCAAGAGCTGAAGTAGGCTCGTCCTCGCTGGGCTTGCGACCCTCTTCCTCGTCGGTATTGGGGTTGGTACCCATCACCATCTCCACGTCAACGGGAGCGGGCAGGAAGGCGCAAACATAGTCGAGCAGGGGCTGAACACCCTTGTTCTTATATGAAGAACCAAGCAGCATAGGCGTGCAAGCCATTGAGATACAACCCTTACGGATAGCAGCAATGATCTCCTCCTCAGTGATTGAGGCAGGATCGTCGAAGTACTTCTCCATCAAAGCCTCATCGTACTCTGCAGCAGCCTCGAGCAACTTGTTACGCCAGTCGTCACACTCCGCCTGCATGTCAGCGGGGATCTCCTCGATGTCGTATTCAGCGCCCATAGTCTCATCGTGCCACAGGATAGCCTTCATCTTGATGAGGTCTACCAGACCCTTGAAGTTCTCCTCAGCACCGATGGGTACCTGAATCACAACAGGGTTAGCACCGAGGATGTCCTTCATCTGCTGAACAGTCTCGAAAAAGTCTGCACCTGAACGGTCCATCTTGTTCACGTAACCGATACGGGGAACGTTGTACTTGTCAGCCTGACGCCATACAGTCTCAGACTGAGGCTGAACACCGTCGGCAGCACTATAAGTAGCAACAGCTCCGTCGAGCACACGCAGTGAACGCTCCACCTCAGCGGTGAAGTCCACGTGTCCCGGAGTGTCAATCAGGTTAATCTTGAATTGTTTGTTATTCCATGTCCAATTACAGGTGGTTGCAGCAGAAGTGATGGTAATACCACGCTCCTGCTCTTGAGCCATCCAGTCCATGGTGGCAGCACCATCGTGCACCTCACCGATCTTGTGCGTCTTACCTGTGTAAAACAGGATACGCTCAGAGGTCGTTGTCTTACCGGCGTCGATGTGAGCCATAATACCGATGTTACGGGTCAAATGTAAATCGCGATTTGCCATTGTCTTATTATCCTTTTTACTATTTTACCTTTTTACCTTTTCCTAATACCTGTCTTAGAATCTGAAGTGTGCAAATGCGCGGTTAGCCTCAGCCATGCGGTGCATATCCTCCTTACGCTTAAAGGCGCCACCTTGATTATTGAAGGCATCCATGATCTCAGCTGCCAGCTTGTCGGCCATTGACTTGCCGCTACGCTTGCGAGCAAAGCTGATCATATTCTTCATAGAGATACTCTCCTTACGGTCAGGACGGATCTCTGTAGGCACTTGGAATGTAGCACCACCGATACGGCGACTCTTAACCTCTACCTGCGGAGTGATGTTGTCAAGGGCCTGCTTCCAAATCTCTAGAGCAGATTTCTCCTCGTTCTGCATCTTACCCTTCACGGTGTCAAGTGCATTGTAGAAAATCTCATACGACTTGCTCTTCTTGCCGTCGTACATCAAATGGTTTACAAACTTCGAGACCTTTTGGTCGTTAAATACTGGATCCGGAAGGATCACACGCTTCTTTGGTTTTGCTTTTCTCATTTTACTTTTTGAATAATTAAATTCTGCTTGGGGGCTGTTCTTACTTGATCTTCAACGTCCGTCGCTCGGAACATTTACTCAACCTTTCTCTAACGCTTCTCCAGCAAAACGGTTTTTTCTTTTTTTTCTGAGTTCTTGAGTTCTGAAGTTTTTGAGTCTCTGAGTCTTTTCTTCCGGAGTTTTGGTTTTGAGTGCCGCTCTTCTCCGAGCCAACTCACAAACTCAAAAACTCACCAACTCATCAACTGAGGCTTACTTCTTAGCCTTTGGACGCTTAGCACCGTACTTAGAACGACGCTGCAAACGGTTAGCAACACCGGCGGTATCAAGAGTACCACGAACGATGTGATAGCGTACACCAGGAAGGTCCTTCACACGACCACCGCGAACGAGCACGATAGAGTGCTCCTGCAAGTTGTGTCCCTCTCCTGGGATGTAACTGTTGACCTCCTTCTGGTTGGTCAAACGAACACGGGCTACCTTACGCATAGCCGAATTAGGCTTCTTCGGGGTTGTCGTGTACACACGTACGCAAACACCACGACGCTGAGGACAATTGTCCAGCGCGGGTGACTTCGACTTGTCGACAATCACCTTTCTGCCTTTTCTTACCAATTGTGAAATTGTAGGCATAATACTTTAATTTTTAATTTATATATATGTTTATTTTGTTTATATTCAACACTTTACACGCCCAATCCTATAAAAATGGGCGATTCGGGCTGCAAAGGTACTACTATTTTCTGATTCTACCTAATATATAATAAAGAAAAAGTGCTATACCTTGTAAAATTTAACAACATATAACACTTTTAAGAATTCTTATAAACTATTTTTCTATTATGCTTCACCTTTCGATGCATCAAAAGGAGCAATAGTCCGATCTTGCTGATTGGGGATTTTGATTGGGCCGAACTCACGTTCGTAGCGGAAGATATTCTCTTGCAAGGCCCCCAACAGACGTTTGGCATGCTCAGGTGCCAAAATCACACGGCTTTTGACCTGAGCCTTCGGCACACCAGGCATCACACGTGCAAAATCAACGATAAAATCACTACTCGAATGTGTAATTATGGCGAAATTAGCATATTCACCCTGCGCCACATCCTGGGGCAACTCCAACTGCAGGCCCTGCTGCTTTGTATCATTCTCGTTCATCGTACCTCTTTTATTATTTTTGTGCAAAGGTAGACAAAAAAGCCGAAATCGCCAAATAATCCGCAAAGAAAAGGTGAAAACGACAAAAAACAGTGAAAAGTTAGGGCTTTATTAAAATAAATACTTACCTTTGCAGACGTATCACTCACTTAACCACAAGTTATGAAGACAGACATACAGATTGCAAGGGAATGCCAACTCGAACATATCTACGAGATTGCATCCCAATTGGGCATTGACTCTGAAAAAATCGAGCCTTATGGAAGATATATGGCCAAGTTGCCTGTATCGCTCATCAACGAAGAGAAGGTCCGTCAGAGCAGGCTGATTTTGGTGACAGCCATCAGTCCTACGAGAACAGGAATCGGCAAGACAACTTGCAGCATCGGCCTAACGTTAGGTCTGAACAAAATCGGCAAGCGCGCCATAGTGGCTTTGCGGGAGCCCTCACTAGGTCCCTGCTTCGGCATCAAGGGTGGTGCTGCGGGCGGTGGCTACGCTCAGGTGCTACCTATGGACAAGATTAACCTGCATTTTACAGGCGATTTCCACGCTGTAACCTCAGCCCATAACACCATCAGTGCCTTACTCGACAACTACATTTACCAGCACCGCAAAGACGGTTTCTCGCTACGTGAGATTTACTGGAAACGTGTGCTTGACGTGAACGATCGAGCACTACGCAATGTTGTCACTGGACTTAGGGGCGACGGTGTGGTCTCTGAGACTGGATTCGACATCACGTCAGCATCAGAGCTCATGGCCATTCTCTGTTTGGCCACCAGCGAGGAAGACCTTCAACATCGCATAGAAAACATACTCTTAGGCATCACTGCCGACAGCAAACCCTTCAGGGTGCGTGACCTCGGTGTTGCAGGCGCTATCACCGTATTGCTACGCGATGCTCTCAACCCCAACCTCGTGCAGACAACAGAACACACGCCGGCCTTCATCCACGGAGGACCATTCGCTAATATTGCACATGGATGCTCCAGTGTGCTAGCCACAAAGATGGCAATGACCTACGGCGACTACGTGGTCACAGAGGCTGGATTCGGTGCCGACCTAGGTGCTGAGAAGTTCTTCGACATCAAGTGCCGCAAGGCTGGACTCCAACCTCGCCTAGTGGTGATTGTAGCCACCACACAGGGGCTGAAGATGCATGGCGGCGTAGACATCGCCCTTATTAATGAGCCCAATATACAGGGACTGAAGGAAGGTCTAAAGAACCTAAACCGTCATATAAATAATATGCAAGGTTTCGGACAGCCTGTAGTGGTAACGTTGAACCGTTACCATTCCGACCTCGATGAAGAGATTGAAATTGTTCGAAAGAACTGTGAGGATCTGGGCGTAGGCTTTGCCGTGAACGAAGCCTTCCTGAAAGGTGGTGAGGGAGCCATTGAACTGGCACAGACTGTTGTAGACACCATCGAACGCATCCAACCTCTACCCATTCACTTTGCCTATCCTGAAAATGACAGCATAGAAGGCAAGATTGAGAAGGTGTGTAAGCGCATCTATGGCGCTTCAGGTGTGGAGTTTACCAAAACAGGAAAGAAGAAGTTGGAAGCTATCAGAGACATCTTTGCCGATGACAAAGACATTGCACGCTACCCAGTCTGTATCGCTAAAACCCAGTTTTCGTTTAGTGCTGATTCTACACGTTACGGCTCACCAGAAGGCTTTACTATCCGTATCCGTGACCTGATATTGAACTGTGGTAGCGAAATGATTGTTGCTATCGCAGGTGATATGCTCCGAATGCCTGGACTGCCAAAAAGTCCACAAGCCGAGCGTATCACTATCGAGAACGGTGAAATTGAAGGGCTCTCCTAACGAGGAGAGCCCTTCAATTAATCTAGAGTTTGAATGCAATACCTACCGAGGCCACAGGACGTGCGTCGTGATGTTGTACGAACTGCCATTTCAACTCGGCATTTACTTTCAGCCACTCATTCACAGGATATTCCACACCGGCACCGGCATTAACGCCAAGATAACGGTCGCTGAAAATGTCACCGCTGATTGTTGAATCATAGAGCGGCAAATACGTATCCTCATACGTACGGTCCATCAGGCCACCACCAACTAACGGATAGGCCGTCAGTTGTCCAAAGCGCATCAGGTAATGCACATTCAGATTGGCATCCCACATCGTGTGGAAGTCCTTCTTCAGGAAGTAGTTAAAGGATGCCTCAGCCCGCAGGTTTTTCAGGAACTCATACTGCCCCTTCGCACCAAAACCAAAGTTGACGTAATTGGAATTCATACCCACATTCATCACGTTAACGCCAACCCAAGTCTCACCCTGCTCGGCAAACGTGCTCATGCTGGAAAGTACCAGGCAAATGCTCATCAATACTTTTTTCATATCTCTGCTTTACCTATTTATTATTCCTCCATCATGGTTTCCTCAGCGAAGTCAAGCACATTCTTACGATTTGCCTGCATACGCTCATACTCTTCCTTAGAACCAACGATAATCTTCTCAAACTCACGAAGACCTGTACCAGCAGGAATCAGGTGACCGCAAATCACGTTCTCCTTCATACCTTCCAGATGGTCTACCTTACCACGGATAGCGGCCTCGTTCAGCACCTTCGTAGTCTCCTGGAAGGATGCAGCAGACATGAATGACTTTGTCTGGAGAGCAGCACGGGTGATACCCTGCAAGATCTGAGTAGAAGTGGCTGGCACAGCATCACGCACTTGAACCAAACGCAAGTCACGACGCTTCAACATCGAATTCTCATCACGCAGACGGCGGGCAGTGACGATCTGACCCTTCTGCAGGTTCTCAGAGTCGCCTGCGTCGGTTACAACCTTCTTACCCCAGATGCGGTCGTTTTCCTCTGCAAAGTCAAGCTTGTCGACAATCTCCTGCTCGAGGAATGCTGTATCACCAGGCTCATTGATCTGAACCTTACGCATCATCTGACGTACGATAATCTCGAAGTGCTTATCGTTAATCTTCACACCTTGCAGACGATATACATCCTGAACCTCGTTTACGATATACTCCTGAACAGCGGTAGGACCTTTGATAGCCAAAATATCAGCAGGCGTTATGACACCGTCAGAGAGCGGTGTACCAGCGCGAACGGCATCATGCTCCTGTACCAGAATCTGTTTCGATAGTGATACCAGATAACGACGTTGCTCGCCTGTCTTCGACGTCACCACAATCTCTCGGTTACCACGCTTCACCTTACCCATAGTCACCTCACCATCGATTTCAGATACGATAGCAGGGTTCGACGGATTACGAGCCTCGAAGAGCTCAGTAACACGGGGCAGACCACCGGTGATATCACCACCCTTAGCTGCAGCACGTGGAATCTTGACGAGGGTCTCACCGGTCTTCACGGTCTGGCCGTCCTCGACAACTACGTGACCACCTACAGGAAAGTTATAGGTTCCGAGGATTTCTCCATCAGCACTAATAATATCACAAGTAGGCACCTTTGACTTATCTTTCGATTCAGTGACGATTTTCTCCGTCAAGCCCGTCGTTTCATCGGTCTCAGCACGGAAAGTCACACCTTCTATCACATCATTGAACTTCAGTGTACCAGCATACTCAGTTACAATAACAGCATTGAACGGGTCCCACTGTGCGATCTTCTCGCTCTTCTTCACCTCATCGCCATTCTTGAAGTACAGTGATGCGCCGTAAGGCACGTTCACCGTAGACAGAACAATCTTTGTATTAGGATCCACGAAACGGAGTTCACCCAGACGGCTTACGACCATCTCACACTCATGACCATCCTCATCGAACGGAACAGTACGCACCTCTTCCATTTCAATCTTCGCAGAATCATACTTGCAGACGATGCTAGCATTAGCAGCAGCGTTCGCAGCCACACCACCAGCGTGGAACGTACGCAGTGTCAGCTGAGTACCCGGCTCACCGATAGCCTGAGCGGCAATCACACCGACAGCCTCACCCTTCTGAACCATCTTACGAGTAGCGAGGTTACGACCGTAACACTTCATGCAAACGCCCTTCTTCGACTCACAGGTAAGCACTGAACGGATCTCAACACTCTCGATGTCAGCCTTCTCAATGGCCTCAGCCAGTGCTTCAGTGATTTCCTCACCAGCAGGTACAATCACCTCACCAGTCTTCGGATTCACCACATCATGCACTGATACACGACCAAGAATACGCTCAGAGAGGCTGGAAATCACTTCATCACCATTCTTCAGGGCTGTACATACAAGTCCGCGCAGCGTACCGCAATCCTCCTCAGTGATAATCACATCGTGAGAGACATCAACCAGACGACGGGTCAGATAACCGGCGTCGGCCGTTTTCATAGCCGTATCAGCCAAACCTTTACGGGCACCGTGCGTAGAGATAAAGTACTCCAACACAGACATGCCCTCCTTGAAGTTCGACAGAATCGGGTTCTCAATAATCTGGTGTCCCTCAGCACCTGCCTTCTGGGGCTTAGCCATCAGACCACGGATACCTGAGAGCTGTTTGATCTGGTCCTTACTACCACGGGCTCCTGAATCCAGCATCATGAATACGGCATTGAAACCTTGATCGGCCTCAGTCATCTGCTTCAACAAGATGTTACCGATATCATTGTTAACGTGAGTCCAAGTATCAATCACCTGATTATAACGCTCGTTGTCAGTGATGAAACCCATGTTATAGTTATCTGTAATCTGCTGTACCTCGGCATTACCTTTCTCAATCAGATCAGCCTTCTCCTTCGGAATGATAATATCATCGAGGTTGAACGATAGACCAGCCTCGTAAGCCATACGGTAACCAAGGTTCTTGATACCATCGAGGAACTCACAGGCCTCAGCAAAACCAACGTTCTTAATCACATCGGCAATGATGTCACGCAGACTCTTCTTAGAAATCACCTTATTTACATAGCCCACCTGCTCGGGGATAATACCATTCACGATGACACGACCCACGGAGGTTTCTACACTATGCTTGTATTTCTTTCCGTTCTCATCAATATCGTCCACAATCACTTTCACCTGAGCGTGCAGATCGCACTTACCCTCGTTATGGGCGATGATAGCCTCCTCTGGTCCATAGAATGAGAGTCCCTCACCCTTGGCACCTGGACGAATCTTGGAAATATAATAGAGGCCAAGCACCATATCCTGTGAAGGCACTGTGATAGGCGCACCGTTAGCAGGATTAAGGATATTATGGCTCTGGAGCATCAACAACTGAGCCTCAAGAATAGCCTCATTGCTCAGAGGAAGGTGCACAGCCATTTGGTCACCGTCGAAGTCGGCATTGAAGGCCGTACATGCCAACGGATGCAACTGGATAGCCTTACCCTCAATAAGCTTTGGCTGGAAGGCCTGAATACCCAGACGGTGCAGTGTTGGTGCACGGTTCAGGAGCACAGGATGACCCTTCATCACATTTTCCAGGATATCCCAGATTACTGGCTCACGACGATCCACAATCTTCTTGGCGCTCTTCACCGTCTTCACGATACCACGCTCAATGAGCTTACGAATGATGAACGGCTTATAGAGCTCTGCGGCCATCAGCTTCGGCAAACCGCACTCACCCATCTTCAGTTCAGGACCTACGACAATCACTGAACGTGCAGAATAGTCAACACGCTTACCTAGCAAGTTCTGACGGAAACGGCCCTGCTTACCTTTCAGTGAGTCAGAAAGAGACTTCAGAGGACGGTTGCTGTCACTCTTCACAGCACTCGACTTACGAGAGTTGTCGAAGAGAGAGTCAACAGCCTCCTGCAGCATACGCTTCTCGTTTCTGAGAATCACCTCAGGAGCATGAATCTCCATAAGTCGCTTCAGGCGGTTATTACGAATAATCACTCGACGATAAAGATCGTTCAAGTCAGAAGTAGCGAAACGACCACCATCCAGAGGAACAAGAGGACGCAACTCTGGAGGAGTGACAGGGATAATCTTCATGATCATCCACTCAGGACGGTTGATGCCTTTCTCTACGCTCTGGCGGAATGACTCTACCACCTGCAGACGCTTCAAAGCCTCGTTCTTACGCTGCTGTGAAGAGTCGCTGTTAGCACGGTCGCGCAACTCGTAGGACAGAGAGTCCAAATCCAGACGGACCAACAAGTCGTAAATGGCCTCAGCACCCATCTTAGCGATGAACTTATTAGGATCGCTGTCATCCAAATAGTCATTATCCGGAGAAATCTGATTGTCTACAATCTCGTTATACTCGTCTTCTGAAAGCAGGTCGTACATATTGGAACCGATAGCATCATTGCCCTCGGCATCCTTCTTACCAGCCATAGCACCTGGCTGGATAACGACGTAGCGCTCGTAATAAATAACTGCATCGAGTTTCTTGGTGGGCAGGCCCAACAGATAACCGATCTTATTGGGAAGGCTGCGGAAATACCAGATATGTGCCACAGGAACAACCAGTTCAATGTGTCCTGGACGCTCACGACGAACCTTCTTCTCGGTCACCTCAACACCGCATCGGTCACAGACGATACCCTTATAACGGATACGCTTGTACTTACCGCAGGCACACTCATAGTCCTTCGTAGGACCAAAGATGCGCTCACAGAACAGACCGTCGCGCTCCGGCTTATAGGTACGGTAGTTGATGGTTTCAGGCTTGGTAACCTCACCAAAAGAGTTCTCCAAGATCTCCTCAGGTGAAGCAAGTCCGATGGTAATTTTGGTGAAATTACTCTTTGTCTTTGTATCTTTCTTAAAAGCCATAATCTTTTAACTTCTTAACTTCTTAATCCATAACTACTTAACTCTTAGTCCATCGTGATACTCAGGCCGAGACCACGAAGCTCGTGCAACAGCACATTGAGCGACTCTGGAATACCTGGCGTCGGCATTGGATCACCCTTCACGATAGCCTCGTAAGCCTTCGAACGACCTACGGTATCGTCAGACTTGATGGTCAAAATCTCCTGCAGAACATGGCTAGCGCCAAATGCCTCAAGAGCCCAGACCTCCATCTCACCAAAACGCTGTCCACCGAACTGAGCCTTACCACCGAGCGGCTGCTGGGTAATCAAGCTATATGGGCCGATAGAACGTGCGTGCATCTTATCCTCAACCATGTGACCGAGCTTCAAAAAGTAAGTAATACCTACTGTAGCTGGCTGGTCGAAGCGCTCACCAGTCTCACCATCATAAAGGTGAGTAGAGCAGAGACGAGGCAGACCTGCCTTATCCGTCCACTCTGCGAGGTCATCGAGCTTAGCACCATCAAAGATTGGCGTAGCGAACTTCACACCCAGACGTTTACCGGCAGCACCGAGGATAGCCTCGAAAATCTGACCGAGGTTCATACGTGAAGGCACGCCCAGCGGGTTCAGTACCAAGTCTACAGGACGACCGTCCTCGAGGAACGGCATATCCTCCTGACGTACGACCTTCGAAACGATACCCTTGTTACCGTGACGTCCGGCAAGCTTGTCACCCACACCGATCTTACGCTTCTTGGCCACATAAACCTTAGCCATCTGCAGGATACCTGAAGGCAACTCGTCACCGATGGTGATTGCGAACTTCTTACGCTTGTTCTCTGCGTCCAAAAGCTTGTATTTCTTCATATAGTTGATAATCAGCTGGGCAATGAGCTGATTCTTGTGCTCATCATTGGTCCAATTGCTGATCTGAACGTCACCATATTCCAGATTCTTCAGGGCTGTCACAGAGAACTTGCTGCCCTTCGTGATAATCTCAGCACCAGTATAGTCCTTCACACCCTGAGAGGTCTTCCCTTTCGTCAACTCTACGAGTTTATCGATCAAGATGTCCTTCAGGTCGTCAACCTTAGCCTCGTACTCCTCGTCGATCTTCTTCATGGTGATCTTGTCCTGCTGCTTAGACTTACGGTCCTTGATAGCACGGGCGAAAAGTTTCTTGTCGATGACGACACCTGTCAACGAAGGATTAGCCTTCAGCGAGCTGTCCTTCACATCACCGGCCTTATCACCGAAGATGGCGCGCAGCAGTTTCTCCTCAGGTGAGGGATCACTCTCTCCCTTCGGCGAGATCTTACCAATCAGGATATCACCAGGCTCCACACGGGCACCCACACGGATCACACCGTTGTCATCCAAATCCTTGGTAGCTTCCTCACTCACATTAGGGATATCAGCTGTGAATTCCTCGACACCACGCTTCGTCTCACGAACGTCGAGCGAATACTCATCGACATGCACAGAAGTCAGGATATCCTCACGAACAATACGCTCGTTGAGCACGATTGCATCCTCGTAGTTGTAACCCTTCCAAGGCATGTAGGCCACAAGGAGGTTTCGACCCAGAGCCAGCTCACCATTCTCAGTGGCATAGCCCTCAGTCAGGATATCACCCTTCTTCACACGCTGACCCTTGTCACAAATCGGACGCAGGTCGATGGTCATATTCTGGTTCGTACGACGGAACTTCGAGATACGATATTCCTTCAATGCCGGCTCAAACGAAACGAACTCCTCATCTTCCGTACGATCATAGAGGATACGGATGGTCGTAGCATCGACATACTCGATGACGCCATCACCCTCAGCCGTAATCATCGTGCGAGAGTCCTCACAAACCTGCTTCTCAATACCTGTTCCAACGATTGGAGCCTCATTGTGAAGCAGAGGCACAGCCTGACGCATCATGTTCGATCCCATCAGCGCACGGTGGGCATCATCGTGCTCCAGGAACGGAATCAGCGAGGCTGCGATAGAGGCTATCTGCTGTGGCGATACGTCCATCAGATCCACATCCATCGGCGGTACTACAGGGAAGTCTGCATCCTGACGACACTTCACCACCTTGCGGATGAAAGTACCATCGTCATTCAGCGGCGCATTACCCTGACCGATGATGTGCTCCGACTCTTCCTCAGCTGTCAAATAAACAATTTCCTCATTATTAAGATTGGCCACACCATTCTCTACCTTACGATAAGGAGTCTGGATAAAGCCAAGTTCATTAATCTTAGCATACACACAGAGCGAGCTGATCAGACCGATGTTTGGTCCTTCAGGGCTTTCGATAGGACACAGACGACCATAGTGTGTATAGTGTACGTCACGCACCTCGAATCCGGCACGCTCACGTGACAGACCACCAGGACCCAGGGCAGAGAGACGACGCTTGTGCGTTACCTCAGCCAGCGGGTTAGTCTGGTCCATGAACTGCGACAGCGGGTTAGTACCGAAGAACGAGTTGATCACGCTCGAGATGGTCTTGGCGTTGATCAGATCTGTTGGTGTGAACACCTCGTTATCGCGAACGTTCATGCGCTCACGAATGGTGCGGTTCATACGAGCCAGACCGATAGAGAACTGGTTCGACAACTGCTCGCCGACTGTACGTACACGACGGTTCGACAGGTGGTCGATATCATCCACTGCAGCCTTTGAGTTGATCAGCTGGATGAGGTATTTGATAATCTCAATAATATCTTCCTTAGTCAGCACGCGGACGTCCATATCCGTATCGAGACCCAATTTCTTGTTGATACGGTAACGGCCTACGTCACCCAAGTCGTAACGCTTATCAGAGAAGAACAAGTTCTGAATAACTTCACGTGCACTGGCATCATCAGCAGGATCTGCATTACGCAACTGACGGTAAATGTAAAGCACAGCCTCCTTCTCAGAGTTCGACGGGTCTTTAGCCAGTGTATTGAAAATGATGCTGAAGTCCTGAGCCGTCGACTCATTCTTATGCACCAGAATCGTCTGGGCACCACTCTCCAGGATATCCATCATATTCTCATCTGTGATTTCCGTCTCACGTTCCATGATCACCTCATTACGCTCGATGGATACCACTTCACCTGTATCCTCATCCACGAAGTCCTCGTTCCAGCTCTTCAGCACACGGGCAGCGAGCTTACAGCCCACCACAGCCTTCAGAGCCTTCTTGTTCACCTTCACCTCCTCGGCCAGGTCGAAGATCTCCAGGATGTCCTTATCAGCTTCAAAACCGATGGCGCGCAACAGCGTTGTCACAGGCAGTTTCTTCTTACGGTCGATATAAGCATACATCACGTTATTGATGTCTGTGGCAAATTCAATCCAAGAGCCCTTGAACGGAATGATACGTGCGGAGTACAGCAGAGTACCGTTAGCATGGGTATTCTGTCCGAAGAACACGCCAGGAGAACGGTGCAACTGAGAAACAACCACGCGCTCAGCGCCATTGATAACAAACGTACCGTTAGCTGTCATATACGGAATCGGACCCAGGAACACGTCCTGAATCACAGTGCCGAAATCCTCATGGTCCGGATCAGTGCAATACAGTTTCAGCTTAGCCTTCAAAGGTACGCTATAGGTCAGACCACGCTCCAGACACTCGTCAATCGTGTAGCGGGGCGGGTCGATATAGTAGTCCAGGAACTCAAGAACGAAGTTATTACGCGTATCCGTAATAGGGAAGTTCTCTGCGAACACCTTATACAGACCGTCATTCTTGCGTTCCTCAGGCGGAGTATCCAACTGCAGGAAGTCCTGGAATGACTTTAATTGCACATCAAGGAAATCCGGGAATGGCAATGGATTCTTGACGCTGCCAAAGTTTACTCTGTTATCAATAATTTTTGAAGCCATTATTAAAATATGTCTATTTGTCTAAATGTCTAAATGTCTATCTGTCCAGATATCTCAATGTCCAAAGACAGAAAAAGGTCGGGAACCCTCTACTGGAGAGTTCCCAACCCTAGCGGTATTGTTGTTCTGATTATTTCAGCTCAACCTCAGCACCAGCGGCCTCGATGGTCTTCTTCAGATTCTCAGCCTCTTCCTTGCTCAGACCCTCCTTAACGGTAGCGGGAGCACCGTCAACGAGATCCTTAGCCTCCTTCAGACCAAGACCACAAGCCTCCTTCACAGCCTTAACGACCTGGAGCTTAGCGGCACCGGCTGACTTCAGCACGACGTCAAATGAAGACTTCTCCTCAGCAGCAGCAGCTTCACCAGCACCAGCTGCGGGACCAGCAGCAACAGCAACAGCTGCAGCGGCGGGCTCGATTCCATACTCGTCCTTCAGGACAGTTGCCAACTCATTAACTTCTTTTACAGTAAGGTTTACCAACTCTTCTGCAATAGCTTTAATATCTGCCATTTTATTTAAAAATTTAATTGTTTTTACTTTGTTACTATTTTTACTGTTTTACCTTTTTCAGGTCGCTTATTTGTTACGCTCAGCGATAGCGTCAAGCAGGCCATGAACCTTGCCACCAGCATTCAAGCCAGAGACAACATTCTTGATCGGAGACTGCAGCAGTGCAACAACCTCTGCGATCAGTTCGTTCTTGCTCTTGATTGCCACGAGCTCATCAAGCTTGTCAGCACCTACGAAGAAGCTCTCCTCAGCATATGCACCCTTCAGGGCGGGGATACCTTCCTTCTTGTACTCCTTGATCAGCTTAGCGGGAACATTAGCTGTCTGTGTGAACATCACAGCGGTGTTACCCTTCAGGCACTCATACAGCGGAGAGAAGTCAATCTCTGATGCCTCGAAGGCCTTGTGAAGAAGCTTGTTCTTCACCATCAGGAGCTTAATCTCGTTCTTAAAGCACTTGCGACGGAGATCGCTGGTCTTTGCAGCATCCAGTCCGGTAAGGTCTACCAGATAGAAGTGAGGAAACTCCTTCAGCTTTTCTCCGAGTTCTACGATGATAGTATCTTTTACTTCCTTTTTCATTTGTCTAATCTTTTAACGAGTTATTCAACTGATTTAGGATCGATCTTGATACCCATACTCATAGTGCTTGAGAGGAAGATACTCTTGATGTATGTACCTTTCGCAGCAGCAGGCTTCAGCTTGATAATGGTCGAGATAAACTCCTTTGCATTCTCAAAGATCTGATCAGCGGTGAAAGTCACCTTACCGATTGACGTGTGCACGATACCAGCCTTGTCAACCTTAAAGTCGATCTTACCCTGCTTTACTTCCTTCACTGCCTTAGCAACGTCCATAGTAACTGTACCGCTCTTGGGGTTTGGCATCAGGCCACGAGGACCGAGCACACGGCCGAGAGGACCGAGCTTACCCATGCAAGAGGGCATAGTGATGATCACATCAATATCTGTCCAACCACCCTTGATCTTCTCGATATACTCGTCGAGACCAACGTAGTCGGCACCTGCTTCCTTAGCAGCAGCCTCCTGATCAGGAGTACAGAGAGCGAGCACACGTGTCACCTTACCAGTACCGTTCGGCAGCGATACAACGCCACGAACCATCTGGTTAGCCTTACGTGGATCAACGCCCAAGCGTACATCGATATCAACAGAAGCCTCAAACTTGGTGGTGGTAATCTCCTTCACCAAAGCTGCAGCTTCCTTCAAAGAGTATGCTTTCCCTGCTTCAACCTTCTCAGCGACCAACTTTTGATTTTTTGTCAGTTTACTCATTGTCTTAATTGAAGTTATTAATTATTTACCAGGGAACTCCCCTTCTACAGTGATACCCATACTACGCGCAGTACCTGCCACCAGCTTCATAGCCGACTCAACGGTAAAGCAGTTCAAGTCCTTCATCTTATCCTCTGCGATTGCACGAACCTGATCCCAAGTAACCTTGGCCACCTTCTTACGGTTGGGTTCTGAGCTACCGCTCTTAACCTTGGCAGCCTCCTTCAGCTGTACGGCTGCGGGAGGAGTCTTCAGTTCGAAAGAGAATGACTTGTCAGTGTAGTAAGTGATAACGACAGGAATAATCTTACCTGCCTTATCCTGGGTTCTGGCGTTGAACTCTTTGCAGAATCCCATGATGTTGATACCCTTAGAACCCAGAGCAGGTCCTACTGGGGGTGAGGGATTCGCAGCGCCACCTTTAATCTGTAATTTGATTAATCCAGCAACTTCTTTAGCCATTTCTGTTATTAATTTATTGAATTGTTATATAAGCCACAGGAGTGGAAGCCACCTGACAGCCGTATATACAGAACGGGCATACCGTAACAATTATACCCTATTCTTTCTCTACCTGATTGAACCCAAGCTCCAGCGGAGTCTTGCGTCCGAAGATCTTCACCATGACCTTCAACTTGCGCTTCTCGGCATTCACCTCTTCGATGACGCCACTGAAGCCATTGAACGGACCGTCAGTCACTTTCACTGCCTCGTCGACAGAGAATGGTACGGTCGTCTCCTCACTTCTGAGGACCGTCTCCTCGGCTGTGCCAAGGATTCGGTTAATGTCGGCCTGACGAACTGGTGTCGGATTGTCCAGACCACCAAGGAAGCCCAACACATTGGGCATAAAACGCAAGGTATGCGCAATCTCACCCTGAAGGTTGGCCTCTACGAGCACATAGCCAGGGAGAAAGAGCTTCTCCTTGACCACACGCTTACCGTTGCGCAGCTGGGCATATTTCTCTGTGGGCAACAGAATCTGACTGACATTGGCCTCAAGTGCCTTGTCCTTCTTCATCAGTGCTTCCAGATACTCCTTAACCTTAGCCTCTTTTCCGCTAACGGCGCGAAGCACGTACCACTTCATTCCTGACTGAGCCATTCTTACCTTAGAGTATTAACCTGGGTAAACAACACCCATGAATGTCTTAAACACCAAATCCATTACCCACACCACAATAGCAATAATCAGTGAGGCACAGAGTACCACCACTGCACTGTGTGTAAGTTCCTTGCGCGTCGGCCAAGTCGTCTTATGTGCAAGCTCGTCATAGCAAGCCTTGCAATAATCAATAATCTTCTTAAACATATCCTTTATTATTAGCACGGGAAGGAGGACTCGAACCCACGACCCTCGGTTTTGGAGACCGATGCTCTACCAACTGAGCTATTCCCGTAAGTAAGCCCCCGCCCTAAAACGGGGGCTTGGTTGTATCTAGTTTGACTAGAAATTCTAGAGTATCTAGAGCTTACTGAGGATTAGTCCTCGTAAACCTCTGTGATCTGACCAGAACCAACGGTACGACCACCTTCACGGATAGCGAAGCGGAGACCTGGGTTCAGAGCAACAGCGTAGATCAGCTCAACAGTGATCTCAACGTTATCACCAGGCATTACCATCTCAACACCTGCGGGGAGAGTGATCTCACCTGTGCAGTCCATGGTGCGGAGATAGAACTGAGGACGATACTTGTTTCCGAATGGAGTGTGACGACCACCCTCTTCCTTCTTCAGGACGTAGATAGAAGCCTTGAACTTCTTGAAAGGCTTGATCTGACCCGGATGGCAGAGCACCATACCACGCTTGATCTCGTTCTTGTCGATACCACGGAGCAGCAGACCTACGTTATCACCAGCCTGACCCTCATCCAGGATCTTACGGAACATCTCAACGCCAGTAACAACTGACTTCTTGTCCTCACCAAGACCGAGCAGCTCAACCTCATCACCTACGTGGATCACACCAGTCTCGATACGACCAGTAGCAACAGTACCACGACCTGTGATAGAGAATACGTCCTCAACAGGCATCAGGAAGGGCTTGTCGGTAGCACGAGGAGGCTCCTGGATCCATGTGTCGCAGGTATCCATCAGCTCCATCACCTTCTGCTCCCACTTCTCAACACCATTCAGTGCACCGAGTGCAGAACCACGGATGATAGGAGTATCATCTTCAAACCCATACTGCTCCAGAATCTCGCGGACCTCCATCTCAACGAGCTCCAGCATCTCCTCATCCTCAACCATATCGCACTTGTTCAGGAATACAACCAGACGGGGAACGTTTACCTGACGAGCGAGCAGGACGTGCTCACGAGTCTGAGGCATAGGACCGTCAGTAGCAGCTACAACGAGAATAGCACCATCCATCTGAGCAGCACCAGTTACCATGTTCTTCACATAGTCAGCGTGTCCCGGACAGTCAACGTGAGCGTAGTGACGCTTTGCAGTCTCATACTCAACGTGAGCGGTGTTAATAGTGATACCACGCTCCTTCTCCTCAGGAGCGTTGTCAATCTGATCGAATGACTTAACCTCAGAGAGACCCTGCTTAGCCAGAACGGTGGTGATAGCAGCAGTCAGAGTTGTCTTACCGTGGTCAACGTGACCGATAGTACCGATGTTTACGTGCGGTTTGGTGCGCACAAAATTCTCTTTTGCCATTTTACTTGTTTATTAACTTGTTAATTATTATACGAATTTTCAGTTTCCTCCTTCAGTGAAGAGAGCTGTAACTGAGAGTTGAACTCAGGACCTCTTCCTTACCAAGGAAGTGCTCTACCACTGAGCTATTACAGCATTTAGAGCGGAAAACGGGGCTCAAACCCGCGACCCCCAGCTTGGAAGGCTAGTGCTCTATCGACTGAGCTATTTCCGCAATTCTCCTGTGTGGGTGCTGATGGATTCGAACCACCGAAGTCGAAAGACAGCAGATTTACAGTCTGCCCCATTTGGCCACTCTGGAAAACACCCAAGCCTTTTTGCCCGAAACCGGACTATTATTTCCCTCTGAAGAGCCTCTTGTCGGATTCGAACCAACGACCCCGAGATTACAAATCACGTGCTCTGGCCAACTGAGCTAAAGAGGCGTTTCTAAGCAGCCGCTCTCTGTTTCAGATTTACGACCTGTCGGAAAACGGCTGCAAAGTTACTACTTATTTTTGAATTACCAAAACTTTTCCTCGTTTTTTTTATCTATTCCTTAATTTTTCCTTGAATTTCTGTAGCTGAGCCCGCATAGAATCGACGCAAAGGTCGGTACTTTCCTCAAAAGTGTCTGTAGTCTTCTCCACAAAGAGCGTATTCCCAGGCACCGCCACCGTCAGGCTGACTTCCTTGTTGACGGCAGTAGCGGGCTTCACTAATTTCAACTGCACCTCTACTTTCTGTATATCCTCAAATGTTTTTTCCAACTTGGCGATCTTCTTTTCTACGAACGCCTCTAACTTCTCAGTAGCGTCGAAGTGAATCGACTGAATCTTAATTTCCATAGTTACCTCCTATTTTTAAGTTATTAATAAGGATTCAGGCTCTAGGATGAGCCTCTTTATAAACTCGTTTCAATTGCTCGAACGTGGTGTGGGTGTAGATCTCCGTCGTCGAGACGCTCTCATGACCCAACAGGTTCTTGATACCTTCAAGACCGGCACCGTGGTTCAGCATCGCTGTGGCAAAGGTGTGGCGAAGCACGTGCGGCGACCGTTTCTTCAGCGAAGTCACCATCGAGAGGTACTTGCGAACAATCAGATACACCTGATCGCCAGTTATCCTCTCACCTTTGTCACTCAGGAACAGCGCCTGATGCTCATCTGTGAACTGCGCGTCGCGTACAGCCATGAAATGCTGCAACTCAGCCTTCAGCTCCTCCCCGAAGGGAATGATGCGCTGCTTGTTCCTTTTACCCGTCACTTTCAGCTGCTGGGCACCGAAGTCTATATCAGTATCGTTCAGTCCTGTCAGCTCTGAGCGTCGAAGTCCTGTCTCGTAGAATAATAATAATAAGGTACGTGCGCGTACATTATTGTAATTATCATCCCACTCCAGATCGTCGAGAAGCCTGTCCATTTCTCCTTCACGCAGGAATTGCGGCAGGGGTTTCGACTTCTTAGGACCAGTCACGCAGTGTGCCGGGTCGCGGCTCACCAGCTTCCGTTTAAGGGAAAAGCGATAAAAGGAACGCAGTGCACTCAATTTCTTGTTGATCGTCGAGGCATTGTTTCCTTTATCCATCAGGCTCTCCATCCAGTCACGGATCAGGTCGGTATCCACCGAAGCCAGCGAGAGTCCGTTATCCCTAAAAGCTATATACGATTCAAACTCCTCGAGAGCTTCCTCGTATGTCTGCACAGTCAGCGGAGATGTATTCCGCTCGTAGCGCAGGTAGTTCAGAAACTGGTCAATCATTGCCTAAACTTACGTTTTCGGCTACGAATTTACGGAAAATATTCGAAACTACCAAATTTTTTAGGAACTTTTATTATTCCTCAGTTGCGCGCAGCTTCTGTACATAGACAGCGTGTTCCATCTTAAGGCGCTTAAGTACAGAAGGTTTGTCGAACTGCTGACGGCGACGGAGCTCTTTTACCACGCCTGTCTTTTCAAACTTTCTCTTAAACTTTTTGAGGGCCTTTTCGATGTTCTCGCCTTCTTTTACTGGTACAATAATCATTTGTTTTGCTTTTAAATATTTTATGTTAAACTTACTGCTTCGGACACAGGTGTCACGAAAAGCGGGTGCAAAATTACTACTTTTTTACGAAACCACCAAGTTTTTACCCTATTTTTATTAAAAATCGGGCAATTTTTCTGATTCATAGAACAAAAAGCCTGAGTCTAACGGAGTTACAACGTATCTGTTATGACGTCATGTGCCTCGATTTTAGTCGTAGTAAAGTGACTGTTTAGTCGGAGTAAGCTCGCTTTTTAGCCGTAGTAAAGTAAAAACGAGCCGTATTCCCGCTGCCAGATTGAATACTGCTCACTACCAGATTGAATACTTCCCTCCTATTTGTTGCGTTGCAATGTTGCAATAAGCACCTTCCACACATACAGAAACTACCTACTGGATAGTGTTTGGAACATTATGATAAATAGAATGATTATTTTTATGTATTATACTCCTTCATGCAACATTGCAACGCAACAACTGCATGAGAAATATCTAAATCTTTCGAGAAAAAGGAGAAAAACAAAAAAAATAGATTATCTTTGCAGCATGAAACAGATGACTAAGATATCGCTTTTCGCATTTTCGTGTATCGTGAGCATAGGGACATTGCTGCTTTACAATCTACCCTTCTTCAACTATGTGGCTCAGAATTCAGACGAGTCGGCAGGCGGGCGGATATTCCTGCTGGCATCGCTAGTAGTGATCATGTTGGCACTCAACTTCATGATGACCTATCTCGCGATGTTTTTCATGAGGACGGTCGGACGTATCGTTCTGGCCATCCTTTCGATTATCAATGCGACGGCAGTCTATTTCATCTACACATACAGCGTGATTATTGATGCCACAACCATCGAGAACGTCTTCAACACCAGATACTCAGAGGCCTCAGGATTCTTCAGTTGGGGACTGTGGCTGTGCATCATCGCCTTGGGTCTGCTTCCCGCCTTGTATTGTCTGCTGCAGCCTGTGGTTATCGGCACAGCAAAGAAATTGGGCATCTACTGCGGCAGTGCATTGGCCATCGTGCTCGCCATCGCATCGATGAACATCGGCCAAACGTTGTGGATCAGTCAGCACGATACTGAGTTGGGAGGTCTGCTGCAACCTTGGTCGTATCTGGTGAATATCGGCCGTGTAATCAGCTTTCAACACGATGAACAGGCTGAGGAAATCAGACTTCCTGATGGAAAGATTACCGACACAGAGAAAACCGTCGTGGTTCTCGTCATCGGCGAATCAGCCAGGAAGGCCAACTTCCAGCTCTACGGCTACGAGCGGGATACCAATCCCTTGCTGTCGAAACAAGAAGGCTTAAAGGTGTACGAAGCCAATTCATGCGCCACTTACACCACAGCCGGCACCAAGGCAATCCTTGAACCCAAGAACAGCGACGATCTGTATGAACTCTTGCCCAACTATGCCTTCAGAACAGGGGTTGACGTATCGTGGAGGACCTATAACTGGGGAGAGCCGCCGATACATATCGATGAATATCTCACTGACGTCGATCTTGCCGCGAAATATCCTGATGTAGACAGACGCTATGACGGCATACTTTTCGCAGGACTTCGCGAACGTATCGAGTCTAGCCAGAAGGACAAAGTGCTCATCATCCTGCATACCAGCACCAGTCACGGTCCGAAATACGAAGACAAGTATCCTAAGGCCTTTGAAGTGTATAAGCCTGTAGACAATCTGGTTAATGCGTATGACAATACGATACGCTATACAGACTTCCTTCTGGACAGCCTCATCAACACCTTGCGCTCGATGACAGACTGGAAGAGGGCCATGATATTCATCTCCGACCACGGTGAATCACTCGGCGAGAACAAGATCTTTATGCACGGCCTGCCCATGAAACTGGCCCCCAAGGTGCAGTACGAAATACCGTTCCTGGTATGGACCTCAGAAGGATTCAGAACTTACAAGCAAGCATTGCCAGCAGTGCTTGAACAGCACTATATCTTCCACTCCGTACTCAACTTGCTGTCGATCGATTCGCCTGCCTATAACAAAGACTTTGACATCTTTGAAACTCGCTGACAAGGGGCGCAGGCGTTGCGGAGCCAGGCAGATTCCTCTTGTGTAAGATGAGGTGAAAGCGTATCAAAGACGCGTTGGTGATAAGTGTTGAGCCAAGAAATCTCTTCTGGAAGGAGCATGTCGACAATGATGGGCGATGTATCGATAGGACATAGGGTAAGCGAGTCAAACTGAAGGAACTGGCCGAATTCCGTTTCTTTATAGGGCGTAACAAGCAACGTATTCTCGATACGTACACCAAACTTCCCTGCAAGATAGATGCCAGGCTCGTCAGTCACCGTCATCCCAGCCACCAGAGGCGCAGGCTTCCATTCCATACGGATCTGATGAGGACCTTCATGCACATTGAGGAAAGAACCCACACCGTGACCTGTGCCATGCAAATAGTTCAGTCCCTCGCACCACAAGGCCTCACGAGCAAGGATATCGAGTTGCGTACCACTGGCACCTGACGGAAATTTACAGAGTTCTATCTGAATATGCCCTTTCAGCACGAGGGTATAGACGCGTTTCTGTTCGTCAGTAAGAGGGCCGAGAGGGATGGTACGGGTGATGTCGGTGGTGCCGTCGAGATACTGAGCGCCGCTGTCGAGCAACAGGAAGCCTTCAGGTTTCAAAGGCATATCAGTCTCTGGAGTAGCCTCATAATGTACGATAGCACCATGTTCCTGATAGCCAGCAATAGTATCAAAGGAGAGACCACGATAGAGGGGCTGCTCAGAGCGGAAACGCTCAAGTTTCTCAGAGACAGAGAGTTCTGTGAGTGGAGAGTTTGCTGCCACTTTAGTGTGAAGCCAATAAAGGAATTTTGTCATTGCGATGCCGTCGCGCAGCATCGCCGACCTAAAACCCGCTATTTCCCTTTCATTCTTTACAGACTTCATCCGCTTGACAGGCGACTCATCCTCAACGATTTCCGTCTTGGGAAGGCCATTCTGACGTCCCTTGTTCCTTACCACTTCATAGAGTCGGTAGTTTATCTCATCTGGGTCGAGCAGGATATTGTACTCAAAGTATTGCTTCAGGCCATTCTCCACCTGTTCGTAGTCCTCCACTTTGAAATTCTCAGCCTTCAGATAGGCCATAACCTCAGGCGATAGTTTCGCCTTATTGATATATAAGGTAACATCCTTCGACGAGATAAGCAGATAAGAAACGAACACTGGGTTGCAATGCACATCGGAGCCTCGCAGATTCAGAGTCCACGCGATATCATCA
>Ga0247611_10003393_pt1 | contig 23693 bp, 16 predicted proteins | sample 177DNAGHGhighgp2_FD_192422 | JGI IMG/M metagenome (GOLD analysis project Ga0247611, IMG submission 192422) | Sheep rumen microbial communities from Palmerston North, Manawatu-Wanganui, New Zealand - 1770 DNA GHGhigh gp2 | ecosystem: Host-associated > Mammals > Digestive system > Stomach > Rumen... | reverse complement strand
TATTCATAAAAAATTCTATTATCAGTAACTTTTACATACCTGTCTATCACTTCCATTAATTCATCTAATTTATATCTTCTTGCAATTGGCATAATTTTTTCTCTCAAAGCTTGGTTTGGAGCATGGAGACTAACCGCCAACTTTACATCTAATTTATCCTCAATCAAACGTTCAATTCATGGAATAATTCACGCCGTAGAAATCGTTACATGCCTACGTCATAAAGATAGTCTATCTTGCTGAAGCATAACTTCAATAGCCTTCTTAACTTCATCATAATTCAAAAGAGGTTCTCCCATTCACATAAAAACCACATTCCTTACTCATCGACGAGTTCAATCTTCTTTCTTTCCAAAACGCTTAAATATATAAGCATTAGCGTATAAAATCTGACTTATAATTTCATCCCAAGTCAAATTTCTAGTAAATCCTAATTTCCCTGTTACACAAAATAAACAATTAACAGGACAACCAATCTGTGATGAAATACAAAGTGTAATACGATTTAATTTTCTTTTATTATTCTTAATATATTTTTCACCCTGCCAATGATACATCAAAATCGCCTCAACAGCATATCAATCTTTCGTTTGGAACGCAAATTTCGTGGTAGTATCAGCTTCCACAGTTTCTATACATTTTAGAGATATAGGAGTGAAATCTAATTTTAATTCATCTTTGAGTTGATTGGACAGGGTAGTCATTTCATCTCGTTCTACACGTTGATTTTTGAATAACTCAAAAAAAATCTGTTTCACTTTAAACTGTGGAATTTTATGCTCTTTTGTTCGATTTTCTAAGTTTTCTTGGTCAAACAATACAGTCATCGGAAATTAATTTCAATTAAATTTAGTTTTAAAAGTTTCCGTTTCCTTGGATAGCTGATGATCAGTATATATTTCTCTATTTCATCATGAATTAGTAGAATAAATTGGGATCTCAGGAATTATATGAAAATGCAAATGATCAATACTCTTCCCAACTTTTCAATTTGCTATTCAATCCCTAAGTAAAAGATTTACCTCACTATGAATTGTTTCCATTTTTCTCATCCACTTTTCAATCATCAAAACCAAATCTCATCGTTCCTTTGGAGTAATTTCAGATAAGCGAACCAAATGTCTATTTGGGACAATCAAAATATGATCATGAACATAAGGTGCTCTCGCAAGCAAAACTGTAAAATGTTTTCATTTTTCAATAATATATTCTTTTTTTATATCACAAAAAGGACATTCTTCTTTTAATATTTTTAATAAATAATCATCGTATTTCATACATAATTTTTACGAATTAAAACCAGATTTACTTATTTCAATCACGTCATCCCAAATCTGCATATCTTGAATTTCTTTATTATGCGTAACTGTATAAAATTTCATAGTTCTTTGCTTCACAAAATTATCAATCATTTCAGAAACCTTTCAAACTGTATCTACATCTAAATTATTAATTGTTTCATCCAAGAATAAAAGGGGAGTATGTAAATATGATGAGACAGCGAGCATCCATACCAATTTCAAAATAGTTCTCTGTCCTCCACTCAGACTTTTTACTTCTCTTTCTCATTTTGAGTCAATTACTTTAACATTCAGTTCAAGCTTATCTGTATTTTCATCTATCTGCATTTTCAAGGTATAATCTACACACTGAGAAAGATAATTATTTATCACATCACTCAGAACCGGCAAATAATCATCTAAGGCCAAAAACACAATTTCCTTGGAGAGAATGGAATACAAACGACCCAATTTCTTCTCATCTTCCTGTAATTGTTTAGTCAGATTTTTATTATTCACACTATCTTCAACCAACTGCTCAATCTGAGAAATAGTCTGAAAAATCTGCTTAATTTCAGTTTGCTGTTGCTGTAATTTTGGTCAGTTTGATTTTTCCTTTTCAGATTTTGCTCACTGGATTTTTACACTCAAGTCTTCGATCTGTTTATCTTGCTCCTGTAAAGATTTTTCTAAATGTTGCAATGAAGTTTCAGCAGCCACTTTATCTTGATTATACTTATCTAGATTTTTACTTTCTTCCTCTCGCTGAAATAATTGTTTATCAATTACCTGAATCTCAGTTTGAATAGATTCCCATCCACGATAAGACTTTTCCCATTCAGCAAATCAAATTTTCATCAAATATTCTCTCAAAGAATCAGAAAATTCTGTTTGCTCTTTGATTTTTTTCTCCAAATCTTTTTTTAAATCTCATCATTCAGGATTTTTCTGATTTTCGAGTTCTTTAATTTTATTATCTAAATCTTGCTTTTCATACTCAGATTTCATAGTTTCCAAAGCCTGATTTAATTTTTCTTTTTGCTGAGAATATTGCTCATATTGCTGTTTGTTTATCGCATTAATATGAGGACATTTTTTGCACAGATCAGGACAATCAAAATCTGAATTTTCTGCCCACATTTTATCTAATTCTCCAATTCTAGTTTGCTGTAACTTAATTTCATCTTCCTTTCTAGATTTCAATTCTTTCAATTTTTCTACTTCTCTATCATGATTTTCTTTCCGATTTTTTTCCTGTAAATCAATATTTTCTAATTTAACTTTCCCTGATTCTATCAGAGCTCTTAAAGAGATTCACGCATTTTTTACAATTTGCAAAATATCAAAAGCTGACTTCAGATCCCTTGGCATATCTAGTTTTTCAAAACTGTCATCATTTTCAGCAGTCTTATTCCAAAATTCAATCAATTCTGAGAAATCAGAATATTTAGCATTCAAGCTCAATGATTCTCATTTTTTATAAAGCTCCATTTTCTTTTCTTTGAGTTCATTTCATTTTTTAGTATCAATATTTTCTATTTTTTTCTGTAAATCTGTAATACTCAGTTTGGTACTAGAAATATCATTTCAGATTTTCTGTTTTTGAGTATTGAGATTTGAAAGTTGTTGCTGCAATTCATTCAACTGAGTATCCAATTTTATCACAGCATCCATTTTTGTTTGAATCAGATTTTGAGCTTTTTCAAAAGAGGAGTTGTCGAGTCAATTTAAACTAAAATCACTGAGAGAAATTTGATCAAAAAATCATTCAATATTCTCAAAAAACTCATCATTTGCAGACAAAATACTTTTCAATTCCTCATCTTTTTCGAGAGTTTTCAAATTACTCCATAATGATTTCAGGTTTGCCCTGAGTTTATTATCCTGCAATGAATGGTCTTGTAATGCCTTCAATTTATATCAGACTTCTTTTTTCTTTTCTTGAACTTTTTCTTTTGCATCATCGATTCAGAGAAGATTGAATACATTTTTGAGAACAATCAATCTATCAGCAGGTCTCATTTCAAAGATATTATCAGCATCTTGCAAAAGAAAAACGGTACTTAGAAATACTTCTTTCGGAGGCAACAAAGATTCCAAAGTAGATTGACAATCTGTTTCATTTTTGAAAGGAATCTCTTCCAAATTCCAAAGTTTTTCACTTTCAGACTCAAACTTTTCAATTATATTTTCTCACCACTGCAAAATTTCAGTATTTCAGGTCAGATTTTTGATATTTTTTAATAAATTTTCTCAATTATAACTTATCGTGAATAACTGAGAACTGCAGCTATCATTTCACATTTTAGTGGATTTTAGTATTCTTTTTATCAAGTAATAAGCTCAATCTACCTCAAAAATCAGACTAATCTCTCCATTTTTACTTTGAAGATTAAGCATATTTCTTGAACTATCCTTATACAAAGCATATCTCGGAGCATCAAAGAACAAAAAACTTTTTCCACTTCATATCGGAGCTTTAATCAGATATTTTCATTCATCAAAAAATAATGAACAACAAGTATCCCTGAATGGTCAGATATTTTCGTAATATGCAACTAACAGATTTATCATAAAAAATTACATCCAGTATAAACTGGACATGATTATAAAAATATGCTAATTAATTTCTAGCCATAATAAAATGGAAATATCATATAATCGAGAAATAAGAACCTAGCCATTTCAATTTTCCAATTGAGTTTTTATAGCGTTTCCAATTGCTTCATTATTATCGATAAATAACCAAGTTTTTTCAACATCATAACCAGAATCTAATTTGTATTCAGAATCTCAAAAAAGCTTCATTAATACATTCCATTCATCCGCATTTGCCTCATCTGACGAACTTTCAGCTGATTCAAAAACAGGATTTCCATCTTTATCCAACTTAAATTGATCTGGAAGTCTGATACTACCGTCTGCAATATTATCTATAAATTGATTTATTTTCAGCTGGTTTTTCAACTTCCTTTCAGAATTCACTCTATTGAACGTATAAACAAAATAATCAGAATTTAAAGCTTTACCATTAATTTCAGGATTTCTAAATGGTCTTTGTCTATTTGATACTAATTCAGCCCCAAAATCTTCATCTCATATAGTAGTTTCATCCTTTCCCTCATGATCATACTTCTTAAGCCTTATTTCTTTTATCTCACCTGATCCACCTTCGGAAAAACTTTTTACCCATAAATCTTCTCACCTCCAATAACCATACCCAAAATTACTTACGATTAACTGTTCAAGAAAATCATAAGAGTTTCAATTGTTAATTATTTCATTTAAATCAATATTATCTCATAGAATTTTTTTCTCAACAATAGGACGTAAATAATTAATTAATCTATTTAAATCATTACTCTCAAGAGATTCATGTGATCTTAATTTCTCAACAGTAAATAATAAATTTTGAAGAGTCTCTCAATCTAATTGATTTAATGAGCTTTGAAGACCATCATTTAAAAAACCATTTGTATCAAAAACATCTTCAAATTCATCATTATCACCATCTTCATCTTTAAGATCATTTATCTCTTTGATCAATTTGGTCAAATTTTCATCAGTACCAAATTTACTCTCAAATTGATTTAAATCCATTGATTGAGTTAAAGGCATTGTATAGTAAATAAACAAATAAAAGCTACAACTTAATTATACATAAAAAAAATTTTTTGTCAAAAAATTGATGATTTTTTTAACTGATAAGAGTGCTATATGTACTTCTCGATGTAAGAGTATTCAGATAATTTATAAAAGCCTTCTTCGACGCTTCGTCTAGTTTAATTCAATATTCACTTAAAACATCATCACTTATAATTTTAGACTCATTTCATTTTTTACATACAATTTCTCATCCATTTTCCCCATCTTTCAAGGTAAAATCTCAAGGAACATATTGACTAGACAAGTAAACGATTTTTAACTTTTCTTCAACACTAGGATTATAGTCTTCCAATTCCCAAAAATTTTCCACATTCGTTAAAATGTAATCTTCTTCGTTAATAGGAAAGCTTATATCACCATTTTTGAATATATAACCGCCATTCTCCACAGAAATAGAAATTTTTCCTTTTTCATCACCGCTCAATCCAGATAATTCACTTTTAAGTAATGCATCAAGTTTTTGTGCTCATGCGTCACATACATTTACATGCTCAGTATATACATATCCAGTAGAATTTTTACTTAGCTCCCACTTCTTCCATTCACTATCATCCTCTCGTCAAATACAAGTTAGCTTATCTCATGACATATAATAATAACCTTTATTTTTTTCTTCTTTTGATTTGTAAACAACAACACCATCTGGAATTGCAAAATTAATTCTTGCTAAATTAAGATCTGAATCTTCCAATTTAACCAAACTAAGTTCCAAGGTTTTATCGTTATCAATAGCCAAATCATTTTCATTATTTGACCCAATTCACGTTCCCATAGCAATTCCAGAAAAATCCATACTACCCGCAAAAGCCCCTACTTGAGGAGCTTCTGTCCTTCAACGAACAACATTTATCTTAGTATATTGATTATTTCTATTATTATCCCAGTTATCATTCCACTTCTCTCAATTATTATACTTTATAAAATTTTTCAATTCATCATCACTCAATCAAAAATATGATTTTGGAATAGGATACCAATCTCCTCATTTTCACTTATCTCACCAAGTTTGATTCTTTTTTAGTTTGATATAAACATTAGTATCATCCATTTTTAAATCAGGATTATCATTTTCAAATTTTAAGTATTCTCAAGATTTTGCATCATGTATACCACTAGCACCTGTCAACATATTAGTAAAATTCAATAAAAGAAGACACTTACTCAAATCCTGACTAATCCATCCTCCATCTATAGTCATCGGCTCAATTGTCATCGACTCACCAAATGAAGTAATCACATAATCTTTTTCAGAATCATTCCAACTAATTTTAGGACTTCCTGGCAAATTGACAGATTTAGCCTGTAAATAATCACAACAAGACTGAAGATTTTTTAACAAAACTTTCTCATTTTCATTTTCAGCAATAGGACAAAGATTTCAATTAGCATCAAGTGTTACAGTATATGTCACACCAGGATCATTTTCCATTGTCATAAAACACTTTATCTCACCACCACCAACATATTGAACATAATCAACCTGTTGTTCCGCGTTATCTCAAACTCAAAGTGGTGTATTTGAATAAAACGTAGCTCAATCCAATTTAACAGGAAAACCTGTATAATAAGGATATTTAGATCCATCAATCTCAAGAGGTCAAGAAGGAACATTTTCTCATTCTCCACTTTTAGCACCATTAACCTCTGGCACATCACTTCAACCTCCTGTAGGAGCAACACCAGTCAGTGGCTCATTAGATCAACTACTGCTACTATTTTTAATACCATTAATATACTCTTCAAACTTACTTACCAAACCATTCAAATATTTTAATGTAGATTTTCCAAAAATTCAATCAAATTCTGAACCTTTTTTATTTGCTTTATCAAAATCATCTTTATTAAATCATTCTCATAAATTATCTATATTGTCTGAAATAAATTGTTGCAAAATCTTTACATTAGCAACAGATGGATCATCAATAACATTCAAAATTCTTTCAATATAATTAGAAATATTTGTAAGCTCCGTTGCTTTTTCTGAAAAGTTTTCATCCGCTAAAAGAGGAGCAATTTTATTATTTAATGCTTCAATATTTTGCTTTGTTTTATATAATTTTAAATCATCACCTATTTCTTCAGAACCCTCTTCTTCATTAATTACAATACCTTTTCAATATGTTGGATTATTATTTTCTTTTTTTACTATACTATTCAAATCTCCCTTAATCTCTAATTGCGTTAAATTATCCGAAGTTTGATTACCATTGCCTACTTGATCAACATGATTTTGCCCAGCTCAACTACTATTATCAATACCATTAATATACTCTTCAAACTTACTTACCAAACCATTCAAATATTTTAATGTAGATTTTCAAAAAATTCAATCAAAATTTCAATTTTTTTTATTTGCATTCTCAAATTCACTTTTATTAAATCAGTTTCACAAAACACCTATATTATCTGCAATAAATTGTTGCAAAACTTTTACATTAGCTTCAGACGGATCAGCAATAACATCCAAAAATTTATCAACATAACTAGAAATATTAGTAAGCTCATCTCCATTTTCTGAATAATTCTGATTTTCTGAAAGAGAAGTAATTTTACTCTTTAATTCTTCAAGTTTTCCCTTAGTCTTATATAATTTTAAATCTTCATCTATTCCTTCATCATTCTCTCCTTCACTAATTACAATACCTTTTCAGAATCTTGGAGCAGAATTCTCTTTTTTTTCTATTTCATCCAATTTTCAATTAATCTGTAATTGCGTTAAATTATCCGGAGTTTGATTACCACCATCTGACGATTTTTCCCAGGATCAACTAGAATTATTGAGTCATAACTGCTGAGCTAGAGCTTCTAAACTATTTTTAATCTCATCATCCGTAAGTGACTCACTATTTAAAAGGTTTATAAGATATCCTAAAAATTCTTCATTAGTTTTAAGATTATTAACAATATCCACAGAAACACCCTTTAAAGCGTCCTTCAGTTTTGGTTTATCAGCATTTTCAAAATTTTCAACAGCCTCAATTATCTGATTAAGTCTTTCATCATCCATAACCTGATCATATTCTATTCCTGAATAAGCTTCATTCATACTCATTTACTATTAAAAAAAATTAAAACAAATTTTTGCTTCTATATTCTGTATCATAATCTAAATTAGGCATCATATAAATTTAAATAATAAACATTATCTAAGCTGCTACGCTTCAATCTGAATTTTGTTTAAAATAGTCTGATTGAGCAAAATAGTCTTTACTCTTTGCATATGAAAATAATAGTGATCATCATTCAATTTTATCTAATATTTCATTTGTATGAGATTGAGACCCTTGTATAGTAAAACATCATTGACTAGTTGGTTTTCATGACGCATAAACTTCTGATTTTACAGGATGTATCGCAATTCAACGACCACGAGATTTACTATTACTCTTCTCTAGTCATTCCGGGAAATTTCATCGTCGAGTACCTTTACCATTACGTCTTGAATGATCTGCCGTAATAAGTGCTCACAAGCTTGATTTGTTAGATCATGATGTATTTCAGAAACTATCAGCCCACTCTTTTCATCCTGAACCTTGACCATGTCCACATTTTTCAGCATATTCAACCGTATTTGTATTCATATTAATAACAAATAAACGATTATCTTTTATTTGATTTTTTGTAAAATCAGCCAGCGTTATATAATTCGGATTTTTTATACGTCATTTTGACTTTTCTATTTTATATACCTTTAAAGCACAAGCAAAAGGCTCTATAGCTGGTTTTTCTTTTCATTTTAATCAATCCCAAAGTTTTTTAGCTTCTGGTGATACATTAATATCAAATTTATCTATCTCATGGATTTCACCAGAACTTTCTTTTGCTTTTTCATTTGATCATGCTGATGATTCACTCGATTTGCTCGATTCTTTATTTTTTGACTTTTTGGAATCTTTTGAGTCCAAAGATTCACTATCTGAACTTCCTTTTTTATCATTATCTGATTGATTCTTAGAATTATCGGAATCTGCTTGAGAATCAGATGATTGCTGATTTTGATCAGATGTCTGAGTTTCTTCTCAATCTCCTCATTCATTAGATTCTCAAGATGTTTCATTTGATTCAGAAGAACCTGATATTGCCTGACTAACTCAAGACATTTCATTAAAGATAGCCGTCTTTAATGTTTCTAAATCTCTTTTTGTTTTTACTTCTCCAAACATCTCCCTATATTTCTCAAGAGTTGGTGTTATAAATCAAAGTGAATCTCACAATAATCATATAACAACATCACGGAATTTATCTTTAAGAGTATTGCTATCAACTAAAAACTCTGTCATTGCTCACTTAGCAAGACGAGGCAATTCTGGATTTTGTTCTAACATCTTAGAAACAACTTCATTAGCTAATTCTTTTTTTAATTGCAATAACTCATCTGATGTTGTATCTCAATTTTCTACTGTATTTTTATTCTCTATATCAACCATACTATACTATAATAAAACATAAAGATATAAAACTAATTATTTACCTCATGATCTAGCTGTCTTTGTTGTATTTATTACCTTACTACTTGTCACATCTCCATATATATAACCATTATTATCTCAACCTACATTAATTGAAACTGTTGAACTATTTTTTATACTTGTGCCTACATCCACATTACCATTTTGATTAGTTTCAGTTTCATTAATATTATTTCCTTGATTACCTTCATCCTTCACTTGATTACTACTTCTAATATTTTGTTTTTCAGCTTCCGTTTTCTTAACTTCTTTAGTTTGCTCTACAGCAGTCTGTGAAACAACATTATCTTTTATGTAATTAATAAATTCTGGCAAATTAACCTTTTTTCATTTTTTAGGTTTTCATCCAACATTTCATCACAAGCTTTCTACCAATTTTCTAATCGTATTAGATCATAACTTACCATCTACTTTTAATTCATTAACCTTCTGAAAAGACTTAATTCAATTAACTGTAACTGGGTTAAGTGTTCAATTAATAAATAATTTTGCAGAAGATTTTTGCTTTTTATCTTTAACTTTTAAATAATTTAATGCTATTTGAACAGCAACTACCAAAGCTTTTTTATCTAATGGTTTTTGTACCTGTAATTTTAACCATGTCATACCTTGAAAATTAGCAAGATGTTCTCTTACCTTAGAAATATCAAATTTTACCAGATTTTTACTCAAATTTTCACAAATTCATAATTCCTTTATCCTATCTTTTAACTTAGCATCATTTATCCTAACAATATTTTTTCCTACCACAAACATTGAACCAATATTTTTATTTTCTACGTTCTTTGGTGTTCTATTCCTTTTATCTTTCGGTTTCTCATTACCATTATTTGTCTTATCTGTGTTTTTATCCTTATTATTTGTATTTTTATCATTAGTATTATCAGTAGTATTATTCTTATCAGTATTATCCGTATTTGTGATTTCTTCACTTGATGTATCTTCTGTTTTAACATTAGGATCTGACAACAATTTATTTTCCAGATTATTATATATTTTATCTTTACATTCTCATATTAACCTACTTTTTTCTCTATCATTCACAAAATCTCCACCAATAACTGCAGCACTTATTTCATCAACAAACATCATTACATCATCAGCCTTAAATTCATTTCAATTATATTTTAATACTCATTCTGCAGTTCTTGTAAAACTTGATGTTGGCAAATTAACAGATACAGCCTCTACTAAACTTTTATTTTTACTAATTCTTTGATTATTAAGCTCGTTAAGTTTTGACACAATAGCTTCTTTACTAACGATAGAATTCTTCACGTCTCATATGTGAACTACTGTTAATTCATCTCACTCCCACTCCAATCACTGTCATGATATTTGTCATTTATAAGTCTCAAGAAATGATTTTATACTTTGTGAAGTTGCAGATAAATTCTTATATCCAGGATATGTAAACTCAATAAATGTTTCATTATTCTGATAATTATCTTTTATCGTTTTCCAAATCGTTTGAAAAACTCTTATATCTTCCATATTCATACCAGTCCCTAAAAGGGTAGCAACTCAAAATCATCTATCTACATCCACAAAACCTTTCATTGAACGATAAGCATCAAGTGCAGCACTTTCATTCATCGATAAATATAAATTTAACTTTCTAACCTCTTTTTCTTTCATTTTATGCAAATCCTTTGGATTTTTTAATTTATCCATAAGTTTTTTGTAATCCTTTTCCATTCCCTCTTTATCTCAGAGGTCTTTCAAAAAAGAATCCAAATCACTAATCGAATCTCAAGCTTTTTTACTAAGCCCATCCCTCTTGATTGTGTCCACATACATCTTTAATGAATTCAAGTAGACTTCATTTTTCAATAAAAATTCTGCAAATCTTCAATCCAAAATTACATCATCAATATCGACTCTATCATCAAGTGTCTCTGGACCTCAAACTTCTTTAAGCTCCTTGTTTAACCTATCATACCTCTGTTTTAACTCAGAGTCTCAAACTACTCCTTGATTTATTACATCAACCATTTTAATAAAAATAAATAAATAAAAATAAATAAAACTAAAAATTATCAATTAATTTATCCAACTCCATCAACTCATTCTCATCCTGCATTGCACTCTGCTTTTCTATTTGCCTCATCTTTTCCAACGCATCCAATCATCTTTTCATCTTTTGTTTTGCAACTTCAGACCTAGCTGAATGAATACCCGTTTCAACAGCACTTATTAAGGTATTCAAAACATCATCTCAAAGAGCTCATTGTTCAACAAGAAACTTTAATCATGGTGCTAATTCCCAGATAGACTCTAATTGCTCTAAAATTTTTATTAAATAATCCTTTTTCGTCATTATGTTTTTGTTATACAATAATAAAATGTACACACAATTATAATTATAATTGCAAATTTTGTCAAATTTTTGAGGACTTTTTTCATATCTTGAAATAAAAGAAGGAAAATTTATCTTAAAAAATGAAAAATTATTTAAAAATCTGAATTTAATCAATGCAAATTATTCCATTTTTACAACAACAAAAATGACTATCACGCCGCAATATTGTATGACTCATCAAAAATGGTCAGATTTTTTTAAATAATAAAAAAGTAGAATCTTTTAAGTCTGAAATCAAAAACTGAGATATCCTTGCATTTATAAACGAAAATTGAAATAAAGAAAATATCAAAGCTACAGAAGATTGTAACAAACAAAAATGAAAATTGATTATTTTCAATAAACCAAAATGATACGTAGTTTCCAAATTCGATCCTCACAATTCAACAATTTATGAATTACTCCCAGATCAGTTTAAAAATTGGTATTACATTGGTCGTCTGGATAAAGATAGTCGTGGATTGGTATTGCTCACAGACACTCCATCATTAGTTCATCAATTTGAACATCCAAAATTTGAAATCCAAAAAGAATATCTCATTCAGCTTTCTTCTCCATTTAAAGTTGAAGATAAGCAAAAAGTTAAAAGCTGAATTTTCGATGAGTGAGAACGACTAAAATTTTTAGATATTCAACCAACTAAATATTCATTAACATATAAAGTAGTTCTCAATGAATGAAAAAAACGCCATATTAGGAGAGTTATCAAAAACCTATGATATCATTTGATAGATTTACAGCGTATCAAAGAGGCTCAATACACTTTACCAAACGATTTACCAGAAGGAGAGTGGAGATTTATTTAATATTTTGCAAACCATGAAAAAAAGTATAAAAGTTACAATCTGAATCATCCTATTTATCCCACTATTAATCGTATCATTCCTAGTCTTCAAATATGAAGCATGAGAAACAGAAAATCAAACTCCAAAGATTTGTTGTAATAATAATTGCTTCAATATTGAGATAGCAGATGATGATGAATCTCGCCAATTATGATTAATGTATAGAGAGTCTTTGTCGGATGACAGTTGAATGCTATTTATTTTTGATAAAATGTGAACTTACTCTTTCTGGATGAAAAATACCTTAATTCCACTCGCCTGAATTCGATTAGATTCGGATTTAAAAATTGTTGATATTATCCAAATGGATCCTTGCAAAATTGATGAATGTCCATCATATAAACCAAAATCTGAAGCTCAATACGTTTTAGAAATCAACCGATGATTAATTAGTGAAAAATGATTACTCCATATTTGAGATAAATGTGAATTAATGATCCATTAAGCAGTCTGTTCTCACATATAGCGATATATTTTAACATTTGGTTCATTTTTTGCATTATAACAAGACATTTTCTTTTGTATAGTGTCTGATACCCAATGTCAATTTATAAATGTAGCTTGATGTTGAGTACCATTAAATCTTGGCCATACTGCTGTATCTCAATTCTGTGGTTTATACCAATCTTTTTCCGGATTGTCTGGGTCTACTTCTCAAATATATTTTAACCCCATTTTTGGTAATATTTTTCATTTTAAATCACATTCATTTGATCCAGATTTATTTTCGATTCACAATTGTTTTAATACTGCATATGATCAAGTCGAACAAACATGTTTATATTTACCCCATCCCCATTTAATAGTTCATTTACTAGGAGAATGAAATGTTCATCAATTAGCAATATAATTTCGAGCTTCTTTTACTTTTTCTTCAGATATATGCTCGTTTTCATAGGTATTTGAATTATTTTCAGTACTCTTCGAATTATTTTCAGCACTCTTTGAATTATTTTTCGAATCTTTTGAACCATTACCCTCATTTGATCCTGACCCTTTTACCTTTTCCTTATTTTGTTCAGATTGCTGATCTTGATCAGATGTCTGAGTTTCTTCTCAATCTCCTCATTCATTAGATTCTCAAGATGTTTCATTTGATTCAGAAGAACCTGATATTGCCTGACTAACTCAAGACATTTCATTAAAGATAGCCGTCTTTAATGTTTCTAAATCTCTTTTTGTTTTTACTTCTCCAAACATCTCCCTATATTTCTCAAGAGTTGGTGTTATAAATCAAAGTGAATCTCACAATAATCATATAACAACATCACGGAATTTATCTTTAAGAGTATTGCTATCAACTAAAAACTCTGTCATTGCTCACTTAGCAAGACGAGGTAATTCTGGATTTTGTTCTAACATCTTAGAAACAACTTCATTAGCTAATTCTTTTTTTAATTGCAACAACTCATCTGACGTTGCATTAACAGATTCTGTATTAACTACACTTTCTATATTCTTTATATTTTCATCACTTGCCATGTTTAATTTTGTAAACCATAAATATATCATATTATAATCATAATAAAAATTTTGTCAAATATTTCATAATGATTTTTAAATAAAAAACATCATAACAACAAATCCAAAAAATACAAAATTTAATCATCAAATATCTACAATCATATTGACAACAAAACATAAATAAATATACATTCAATACTAACCAAAATAAATACTACAATCAATACACAAACAGATGAAAACAATAAAACTAAAGAAAAATTTAAATGTGAACTTCACTCCAAGAGATGTTAAGTTTTACAAGTACATGTTGCCTGACACGCTCGGTAATGCTGAAGCTGAAGAAATTGCTGCACGGTATGTTACCATCTGTCAAGCTAAAAATGAATGGGCAGACTTCCGTCTTCGCGATTTCACCGAAACACTTGACGAAGACCTGAAGAATATTGACGAAGTCAGTAAAAAGGTTCACACGCTTATTACTTTAGATCGTTTCAAAATGAGTAGACCGAACTTTGCAGAAACTGGTTTCTCTAACCTAATCAATGGTAAATACATCACTTTTGAGATCGAAGAAAATGATGTTCGTATCTTCCCTACTAAAAAACTGTTAAAGGCTATCGAAAAATATGCCCAATAGTACCAAAACACTCTTAAAATAGCAGTTGTATACGACTGTTATTTTTATTTATAAACTTGCAATTTCACACAAAATACCTAATCTTATAAATTGAATTTTGACTCAAATTCTTTTAATAATTTCTACACCATATGGTTACAAAAAAAAGCACAAACACAGCACTTTCTCCAGATCAATCTGATGTAATAGTTCTAGAATGAATAAAAACCAACAATCTGAAAAACATCGACTTAGTTTTACCAAAAAATCAGATTATTACTTTCACATGAGTTTCCGGATCTGGAAAATCATCACTAGCATTTGAGACAATTTACAAAGAAGGGCAGTTTCGTTACATCGAATCACTTTCCAGCTATTTACGCCAATTCTTTAATCTATGAGAAAGACCTGATATTGCCTATTGTGCATGACTTTCCCCAGCAATCGCTATTGAACAGAATAAACGTGGATGAAATAGTCGTTCTACAGTATGAACTCTGACTGAAATCGATGATTATACCAGACTTCTTTTTGCTAAAATATGAGAAAGTTACTGCTACAACTGCGGAGCTCATATCAAACCAAAAAATGTAGACCAAATTATGTGAGAAATTAAAGAAAAATATTTTTGAAAAAAACTATATTTACTCAAAGAATCAGGAAGACTAAATACAAAAGCTGATTTACAGAAATTCGTAAAGAATAACAGATCAAAAATCGAAAAATGATCTTGATTTACTAGATATTTACTTCTTTCTGCTCCAATCGAAAAAGATTCTAAAATTTCACTCTCAAAAAATATCGAAGATCAAGAGTTATCCCTAAAAGAAAAGAAAAATCAGAAAGAAAAAACAGCTTTTTCTGTACCTATCGAATATTTTTACCTCGAGGATCCTATAGTAAAAGATGAATATTTTCCACTAAAAATTTTCTGAATTTATGACCGTATCAGTATCGATGAAGAAAAGCTACCAAGATTAAAAGAAGATATCATCAAAATTCTCTGAGAAGCCCAAAAATTTTGAGTTTACGTTATGGATAAATCATGAGAATCAGCATCTGTTTCAAAAGTAGAGAATACATGATTGTCAAATATTGAAATTTCTTCAAATAAAAAATCTTCCTGAAGTAAAACAAAAAACATTAAATGAAAAAAACAAGATACTTTATCTTCAAATCAAAATGACAGCGAAATCCAACGATTCACAGACAAAATGTTCTGTCCGAATTGTAATATCACATACCCAGAATTTACCACTCAACATTTTTCCCCAAACCGCTGAGAATGAGCCTGTGAATGTTGTCATGGACTTTGAGAAATCTTACAGGTAGATTTTGATAAAATCATCGAACCAAATTCTCCACTAAAAGATGCCATTCTTCCATGGAGAGATTCAAACATCTGACAAGCAATCTTGCGTAAATTATGTGAAAAATATGACCAAGATTTAGAAAAAATCTGGAAAGACCAACCAGAATGGTTTTTGCATATAGTTGTATATTGAGATAACGAAGAACTTCGTTTACCAATATGAAGTAGAATCCCAGTAAAATGAAAATGGGCTAGTTTCAAATACGTATGAATGGAAGATGTAATCAAAGACCAATTCGAAAAATGAATGCTTACAGTAGATTTTCAAGCAATGCTCGACATGAAACCATGTCCTCAATGTTTCTGATCTAAAATCAAAAGAGAATCTCTACACGTATTCCTTACTTTTCCGACAAAAGCAGTAAAACACGTTAAAAAATTGCCACATTACTCTGAATCATTTTTACAGCAAGATTTACCTTTTGCTAAACCTGAAGACGATTGATACGAAAAAATAAATATCTGGGATTTACAAAAGATCCCTTTGGAAGAAATGCGTGAATTACTTCAGCTTTTTATCGATTCTACCGAACAACCTCCAGTCCTAATCCACCGTATCACAAATCCATTACTCGATAGAGTTCAGACTATTGAAGATTTGTGACTTTGATATCTAACAACCAATAGACAAATTGATACACTATCATGATGAGAAATTCAGCGTTTACGCCTTGCAAAACAACTATGAAATAAACTAACTGGAATCGTGTATGTCCTAGACGAACCAACTATTTGATTAGACGTAAAAGAAATCGAAAGAACAATTCAAGCGATTCGCAAACTCAAAGACATGTGAAATACTATCATGGTAGTAGAACATAATGAAGAATTTATAGAAGCATCAGACTGGATAGTAGAAATCTGACCTGGAGCAGGGGATTTCGGTGGAAATTTAATATTTTCATGACCATATTCAGAATTTTTGAAATCTGATTGTTTGACAGCTCAATATATGAACTGAAAGAAAAAAGTGGAAATGGAATTTAATCACACTCCATCAAACAAGCGAGTAAAAATCCGTAAAGCTGAAAAATTCAATCTGCAGAAAGTAGACGTAAGCATAAATCTATGAAGTTTTACAGTAATTACATGATGATCTGGAGCATGAAAAACTACATTAATGTACACGACACTTTTCCGTTTCCTAAATGATAAGGAGAAATTCGTACAATCTTATATCCGTCTCCAAATGCTCAAGAAATGATATTCTCGAGAAGATATTTTAGCAGCTCCAATTATGCGTGCAGAAGAATATGCACATTACGAGAATATCGCTCTCCAAGAATTCTATAAAGACCTCGCCGTGGATAAAATCGAATGATACGAAGAAATCAAAAATACAATATACGTAGATCAGTCTAGTATTTGAAAGACTCCAAGAAGTTGTCCTTCTACATTTGTCGGAACCTTCGATAGAATTCGTGATGTATTCGCAAATACAAGCGATGCTAAATATTTATGATTTCATTCTAGTTATTTCAGCTTCAACTCTGATAAATGAGCATGTCCTGCATGCAACGGATATGGATACAAAAAAATAGAATTACAATTCTTACCAGATACCTATGTACCATGTGAATTATGTAGATGAAAAAGATACAAACCTGAAGTCCTTCAAATAAAATGGCGTGGAAAAAATATTGCAGATGTCCTCGACATGTATATTTCCGATGCATTAGAATTTTTCCACGAAATGGACAATATCACACGTGAATTAAAACTTATGTGCGATATTGGACTTTGATATCTCAAAATGTGACAGTCAGCACACATGCTCTCGTGAGGGGAGTCTCAAAGACTAAAACTAGTCAGACACCTTCTAAAAGATTACAGGTGACACTGCGTATATTTTCTAGATGAACCAACAGTTTGACTACATCCAGAAGATATTTCTAGATTACTATGAGTACTCAAATCATTCCTAGAAAAATGAGATACAATTCTGATGATTGAACACGATCCAACAATTTTACACTTTGCTGACCACATTATCCACCTAGAAAACGGTAAATTAGTTGAAAATAAATAAAAAAAGACCGAGGAGAAAACACCCCGGTCTCAAACGCAGTCCACAAAAGATTAACACAAACACTAACGATCTGTTAGTTTTAACGTATCAAAAATGTAATAAGATTCAACATATCCAGGAGAAACATAGCTTACTCTCAAATTTTCACTAATTGCTAGAATCTTCTCAAGAAAGCCCTTACAAACCTTTACCAACAAATGATCATGAGAATGAGTCAATAAATCTTCAATATTAACACGAATCTCCTCAAGAAAGTTTTTTAGTTTCTCTTTCCTATTGTTAATGTTAGCTTTAGAATATAAAGAACTTTGAGCTGTTTCTTCTTCAATCTCAATCCATTTCTGCTGAGCAAATTGAATCTTCTTTTTAATTTCCTTTAATTTCGACATATGATGATTAGTTTTTTGTTTAACATAAATCCAAAATATATAAAAAAGTTTTAAATTCAAGCCATTATTTAACAACAAGGCATTATAAATACACATTATTACATATTCATTAGCAGCCCAGCTACCCCTATCATAGCTCAATTATCAGTTGAGTATAAGTTTTTAACCGGATGGACAAAATCTACATGTAATCACTTTTTCTCAGCATAATCAGAGTTATTCCATTCATCAACCAATTCCTGCACATATTTAGCCAATCTCTTATTTGCAGAAACTCATCATGCAATAGCAATAGTTTTTGCTCCATACATTTTAGCAGCTCTCATCAAACGTTTTCATAAAGTTTCAATCGTAGCTTCCTGGAATTCATAAGCAATATCACAAATATTTTGCTCTGTCAGATTTTTTCATTCTTTTTCTATATGTGATAACAATTGCAAAACCTGAGATTTCATTCATGAAAAACTAAATTCAAAAATCTGATCATCTTTGAGAGGTAAGAATATTCTTTTAAATTCAAAATTTTCATTATGTTTTCAATTTAAAGCCTGAGCAGAAATCCATGGTCATCAAGGATATGGTCCACCAAGCATTTTTGAAACTTTATCAAAAGCCTCTCATGCCGCATCATCCAAAGTATATCATATCTTTGTTACAAAAAAAGGTCAAATTTTTTCAGTATCCAGATTTTTTAATTCATCTTTCTTTTCTTTAGTTACCACATACAAATCATTATGACCTCACGATGCAGTCAAAATCACTAAAGGGCATTGAATATCTTCCAACTTTCTCTCCAATAAGATCGAAAATATATGACCATGAATATGATTCACTTCAATCAATGGTTTATGATAATATTCAGCTAATAAATAAGCTGTCGTAAGACCAACCACCAAAGATCCAGGCAACCCTGGTTTCGTAGTCACCGAAATAAAATCCACATTCTGAATATTTTCTAGTCAAATTTCCTGTATTAGAGCTACTATCTTTTCACTATGTAAACGTGATGCAACTTCAGGCAAAACTCATCAATATGGAATATGTTGCTGAATTTGTGAATACATCACTATTTTTTCTACATTAAAAATTCAATCGTCATTATTTACAACTGCAAGAGATGTATCATCACAGCTTGTTTCTATCGCTAAAGTTTTCATAAACCAAACTATTATAAAAAAATCAAAAAATCTGAACCAAAATATAATCGTTCATTTTAAAAAAGCAAACAAATTTAAAACTAAAAATCTCTTGAAAAAAATAGTCATTCTAGTATCAATAAAACGACACTCTGAATGAGTATTTTTATTTTATTATCACTTTATATACATGTGACTTTTTGGAAACAAATCCAAAGCTAAAAAGTATGTATATCTTTTTAGTGAAGGAAATGCAAACATGAGAGAGATTCTAGGAGGTAAGGGTGCTAATCTTGCAGAAATGACAAACATCGGTTTGCCAGTTCCTCAGGGATTCACTATTACTACAGAAGCTTGTACTCAATACTATGAAGATGGTAGAGAAATCAATGATGACATCAAAGCTGAAGTTACTGAATACATAGCTAAGCTTGAAAAAATCACCGGTAAAAAATTCGGAGACAAAGAGAATCCACTTTTGGTTTCTGTTCGTTCAGGAGCTAGAGCATCTATGCCATGAATGATGGATACAATTTTGAATCTTGGATTAAATGAAGATGTTGTTGAAGTTTTAGCAACTAAATCAGGAAATGAGAGATGGGCATGGGATTGTTATAGAAGATTCATCCAAATGTACTCAGATGTAGTTATGGAAGTTGGAAAGAAATACTTCGAACAACTTATCGATAAAATGAAGGAAGAAAAGTGAGTTAAACTTGATGTTGAGCTTACTGCTGATGACCTTAAAGAATTAGCAAGACAATTTAAAGCTGAATACAAAGAGAAAATCTGATCAGATTTCCCTTCAGATCCTATCGAACAACTTCGGTGAGCTATCAAAGCTGTATTCAGATCTTGGGATAATCCTAGAGCAAATGTTTATAGAAGAGATAATGATATTCCTTATTCTTGGGGAACTGCTGTAAATGTTCAATCTATGGCATTCGGAAATATGGGAGATGACTGTGGTACTGGAGTAGCTTTCACTAGAGATCCAGCCACATGAGAAAAAGGTCTTTTCGGAGAATTCTTAACAAACGCTCAGTGAGAAGATGTAGTTGCATGAGTACGTACTCCAATGCATATTACTGAAATGGAACAAAAATTCCCAGAAGCGTTCAAACAATTCGTTGAAGTTTGTCATACTCTAGAGAAACATTATAGAGATATGCAAGATATGGAATTTACTGTAGAACACGGTAAATTATATATGCTTCAGACTCGTAACTGAAAAAGAACTGCTCAAGCATCTATAAAAATCGCTTGTGATTTAGTAGATGAATGAATGAGAACAGAAAAAGAAGCTGTTGCAATGATTGATCCTCGTAATCTAGATACATTACTTCACCCAGGATTCGATCCAAAAGCTCTTAAAGAAGCTGAACCTATAGGAAGAGCTTTAGGTGCTTCTCCAGGTGCTGCTTGCGGAAAAATCGTTTTCTCTGCTGAAGATGCTGAAGAATGGGCTAAGAGAAAAGAAAAAGTTATCTTAGTTAGACTAGAAACATCACCAGAAGATATAGTTGGAATGAAAGCATCTCAAGGTATCTTAACTGGACGTGGAGGTAGAACATCACATGCTGCTGTAGTTGCTCGTGGAATGGGTAAATGCTGTGTTTCTTGATGTACAGAAATGGTTATGGATGAAGAAAATAAAACATTCAAATTATGATGAAAAGAATATCATGAAGGAGATATAATCTCTATTGACGGTACAACAGGAAATATTTATGATGGAGCTATCCCAACAGTTGAAGCTACAGTTTCAGGAGATTTCTGAAGAATTATGGCTTGGGCTGATAAATATAGAAAATTAAAGGTTAGAACTAATGCAGATACTCCAACAGATGCAACTAAAGCTAAAGAATTAGGAGCTGAAGGTATCGGACTCTGTAGAACTGAGCATATGTTCTTCGAACCAGATAGGATTTCTGCAATCAGAGAAATGATATGTTCTGATACCGTAGAAGAAAGAGAAGCTGCTCTTGCAAAACTAGAACCAATGCAACAAAGCGATTTCGAAAAGTTATATGAAGCAATGGATGGATACAATGTTAATATTCGTTTCTTAGACCCACCTCTACACGAATTCGTTCCTACAGAAGAAAAAGATATCGAAGAATTAGCTAAAGCTCAATGAAAAACAGTTAGTGAAATTAAAGCTATCATATCTTCACTTCACGAATTCAACCCTATGATGGGACACAGATGATGTCGTCTTGCTGTTACATATCCCGAAATTGCAAAAATGCAGACTAGAGCAGTAATTAAGGCTGCAATCGCCGTTTCAAAAAGATCTGGACATGCTATTGAACCAGAAATCATGATTCCTTTAGTTGGAGAAGCTAAAGAATTAAAATATGTTAAAGATATAGTTTGTGCTGTTGCAGATGAAGTAATCGCAGAAGCTGGTGTTGAACTAAAATATCATGTTGGAACAATGATTGAGATTCCAAGAGCCGCTCTAACAGCAGATGAAGTTGCAAAAGAAGCTGAATTCTTTTCATTTGGTACTAACGACTTAACTCAAATGACATTCGGATTCTCAAGAGATGATGCTGGTAAATTCTTATCTGCATACTATGATAAAAAAATCTATGAGAACGATCCATTCCAGAAACTTGATCAAGTTGGAGTTGGAAAATTAGTTAAGATGGCTGCTGAAATGTGAAGAGCTACTCGCCCTGATATCCACTTAGGAATCTGTGGAGAACACGGTGGAGATCCTACGACAATCGAATTTTGTCATAAAGTTGGACTAGATTACGTATCATGTAGTCCTTACAGAGTTCCAGTTGCCAGATTGGCTGCTGCTCAAGCTGCAATCAAAAATGAAAAATAGTTTATTCATATAAACTTTAAGAAAGACTGATTCATCATGATAGGTGAGTCAGTTTTTTATTCTTCAACTTTTTAACAAAAAGTCAATAAATATTTGACAATACAAAAAAAATAAATATAATAACATTGTAAACTATTTACACTTTACAATAAGAATCATGTGATTTCGAAAAAATCTATGAAACAGATTATGAAATACCGTTTGAGTTGCACCACGTGCAACAGTTTGAACATGATTATATACAGTTTCCGATGCTACAAAAACAGCTATCTACTGAGTTTTAGACCCTGTTGAATGAATTGGTAAGACAGCATCAAGTATAAAAGAAGCTGTACACAACGCATTTACAAATTGAAAATGGTATCACAAGCTTTTTAAAGCTCCAGCATCTTTAGCTGCAGCACCATTTATGGCAGCAGAATGAGTTATTGAAACTCTATGGTGAACATGATGTAATTTGTTTAGAAACGTCAGAGATACTATAGCTCATCCATTCATTAATGTATGACACTGAATCAAACGAATGTGATCAGAAAAATGAGTAGGAGAGTTTAAATTCTCAAAAATTGAAGATAAAAGTGAAGTCTCTCCAAAAATGCGATTAGCAAGCCTATTCAAATAATATCAAAACAATTCAAAAAAGACTGACCAATATCTACGGTCAGTTTTTTATTTTAAGCAATCATTCCATTTCCGAGACATTCATCACCATCATAAGCCACAAATACTTGACCAGGAGCAACAGCCCGTTGCTCTTTTTCAAAAGTTACTTTCATATCTCAATTATTCATTTTGTCTAAACTACACTCAACTGCTGGAATTTGCCTATATCTAATCTTTCCACTCAGACTTTTCTTTCAATTTAATATCTCGCTTTCCATATCAGGACAAATCCAATGCCAATTTTTCGCTATCAAAGTTTTAGTTTTCAATTCCTCAGCATCCTTATCAGTCACATAAAGAATATTATTTTCAATATCGATGCGATACACATACGCCTTAAAATTTAGTCATAATCACTGTTTTTGTCCGATTGTGTAAAAATATGCTCACTGGTGAGTTCAAACTTTTTTTCAATTTAAATCCAAAATATCTCACTCTTTCTTTGGAAATTTTTGCATCAAAAAAGTTCTAATAGGAACGTTTCATATGAAACATAGACCCTGACTATCTTTTCTTTCTGCATTTGGTAATCAGATTTCTTTTGCTTTTTCTCTTAC
>Ga0247611_10003392_pt1 | contig 23696 bp, 18 predicted proteins | sample 177DNAGHGhighgp2_FD_192422 | JGI IMG/M metagenome (GOLD analysis project Ga0247611, IMG submission 192422) | Sheep rumen microbial communities from Palmerston North, Manawatu-Wanganui, New Zealand - 1770 DNA GHGhigh gp2 | ecosystem: Host-associated > Mammals > Digestive system > Stomach > Rumen... | reverse complement strand
GACCGGGTCGTTGAGTCGATGCGGTGTCAGATGGAGGCGGACACAGGGAAGCGTGTACTGACGAAGGACGTGCTGAGCGTGCTGAACAGTGACTTCTCCATCCTCTTCCACCCCATCCGTGACTATATCGACCAACTGCCAGGCTGGGACGGCAAGGACCGTGTCCAGGATCTCGCCAGGCATGTCACGGCAACACCAGTGGTCCTGAAACAGTGTCAGGAGGAGATACAGGAGGATTTCCTATGGGCACTCCACAAATGGCTGATTGCCATGGTAGCCACCTGGATGGACGACCGTCAGGCTAACCACCAAGTGCTGACGATCATCGGAGAACAGGGTATCTACAAGACAACCTTCTTCCGTCACCTGCTACCCCCTGCCCTACGTCCTTATTTTTGGGAGAACGCCCATAACTCGTTCTCCCAGAAGGACGATAAACTCGCCATTGCGGAGAACTGTCTGGTAGAGATCGAGGAGATAGAGGCGATTGAAGGTAAGTATATGTCGGAACTGAAGGCATTGGTGACGGCAGAGACCATCAACGAGCGACGGGTCTATGCTCGTTACCGTATGCAGAAGGCACGTCTCGCCTCGTTCTGTGCCACAGGTAATGAGCAGCAGTTCCTCACCGACAGTTCGGGTAATCGCCGGTGGCTCTGTTTCCGTGTCAGTCATATCGACGACCCACGAACATGGGGTATCGACTACAATCAACTGTATGCCCAGTTGCGGGATGAGTATCTCAAGGGGTTCCAGTTCTGGTTTGACAAAGAGGAAGAGCAACGGGTGGAGCGCCTCAACCAACCCTTCCATATCATCAGCATCGAGGAGCAGTTGATCAGTCACCGTCTGCGGAAGCCCCGTATCGGCGAGTCCTCGAAACTGATGAGTTCCACGATGATCTCTGTATTGATCGGGGGCGGCCATCTCAGCCACCAGATATCGGTGAGGAAGATTGGTGTCATCATGCGGAAGTTGGGATTTAAATGGAAGCACAGAATGGATGGAGACTATTATCGGGTGGTCGAAATACCATATAACGAAATACAAAGTTATCTATCTGATAAAGAAGAACTTACAATGTCGTTTTAGTTCTATGGCTGATTTAATGATTTAAGGTTTCCGTAACTACTATATATATACATTTATTTATATGCCTCCTAAATAAATACTATATACTAATAGTTCGTGCATGTTAAATCAGTAAAATCAGCCAACATTGAATAACAATTTAAAAATCAGACAATTAGAGATGATTTAAAAGATTGGGGCAAATAAAGCCTCCAAACGAGGTGAATGGAGGCTTCAAACGACCCGAAAGTAACGTACAAACGAGTTTTAAAGCAACAACATTATGAAAACAATGACAAGAAAAGAGTTAGCATATCGTGCCGGAGTATGTACCAGAACACTGCGTAACTGGACAGACGACCATCAGGAGAAACTGCAGAGAATGGGTATGAAAAAAGGCTGTGCCCTTCCACCTAATGTCTGTGCGTGGATTGTAAAGAATTACAACATCGAAATGAGCACAAAACGACATAAATAGGAAAAAAAAGACATAGAAGTACATAAAGCGGAAAGTGGTATTTCGGAATGTTGTAACTTTGTACTTGATAACGAGAGGAAGCAAGTCGCGCGGTAGCCAACTCTCATCATTAAATGTTAAACTCTAAAAATTAAAAAATTATGCCAGTATTAATTAAGATCAAAGAAAACAAGAACGTCCGTTCTTCTGCCTTCGGTAAGCACTTCGGGCGTGTGGTCACCACCAAGACCATGAGTTACAATGAGTTGTGTAAGCACATGTCGGAGCACAACAGTGTCTATGGTGAGGATGTCTGCCTGGGAGTCGCCGCTAAGTTGCAGAACTGTATCCTGGAGCAGTTGCTGGAGGGCAAGAAAGTACAGTTTGGCGACCTCGGCACGTTCTACCTTGCCGCCAAGAGCATCGGTGCCAATACGGAGGCGGACTTCAACATGGGTCAGAACATCCAAGGGCTGTATCTCCGCTTCCGCCCCAACCGTCAGGACATCAACGACCTGTCGTCGAAGACGCTGAAGAAGCGTGCCTCCTTCCTGAATGCCAAGGACCTTATCGTCACGAAAGTGAAGAAGAAAAAGGAGGAGACTACTACAGAGGGAGAATAGACTCTCTTCGTGAAGGGGTATGAGGAGTCCGGGGCATAGCGATAGGACAAAGAGGGAAGACCCTCTCTAACTCCCCCTGTTTAGGGGGAGGACAAGGACTCCAAACACGTAATCTCCTATGGACGCAGCCTGTTCCTCACCCCTTCCACTTTCGTTCTTACCATCATGTTTAATCACACCCTTTCTCTGCTCCCTCATCAGGGGGAGTCAGAGAGGGTCTAAAAAAATACTAAAATGAAAAAAGAAACTTTGAACAAAATCGTGAATTTCGTCATTACGGTGCTGACAGCAGCACTGAGTACCTTCTTCATGCAGAGTTGTGTGATGAATAATTAGGTAATCGTCGCAAGACGCTTTGCTTGCAAAGAATTAGGAATTAGAAATTAGAAATTAGAAATTAGAAATTAGAAATTAGGAATGAGAGAGATTGAACTGATTGTGATTCACTGTAGTGCGACACGCTGCAACAGAGACTTTCCGGTGGAGGCACTGGAGGCATGCCACAGGGCAAGGGGCTTCAACGGTATTGGCTACCACTACTACATCACCCGGGACGGACAAATGCACCTCACCCGCTCCGAGGCAGACCCTGGTGCTCATGCCAAACACTATAACAAGCATAGTATCGGGATCTGTTATGAGGGTGGTTTGGATGAGAGGGGGAAGCCTGCTGACACTCGTACACCAGCCCAGAAGCGCACCCTTCTGACGTTACTGTACAGTCTGAAGGCGGACTACCCTGATGCTGAAATTCTCGGACACCGGGATCTTCCTTGGGTCAAGAAGGCTTGTCCGTGTTTTGATGCAAGGGAAGAATATAAAATTCTTTGAAACGAGAATCCCTCTGACTTTTATATAGTAGTTGGAGGGGTTTTTGTTTTTTTGTAAGGTTTTTGATGAGAAAACCAAGTTTTCGGTTGTACTTTTTGAAAAAGTACCGAAAGTTATTGGGGGCTTCCCCCAATGCCCCCTTTTTTTATTAAGCAATCCTTTCTTTTCTTCTAACATAAATTTCTTTTTCGAACATCCCCCATCCCCTTCACCCTTGAAGGGGCTTCACCTCTCCTTTGTCTTTCCTCCCCTCAGGGAAGGAAAAAAGCAGGTGGTGGCAGAACCGCCACCCCCTGCTATGTTTTGGTAAGGCGGGACGACGCCTTTTCATTTTTTATTTGCTTACGCACCCTGCATTAAAGCCTCCCCTTATCAAGGGGCTCTAAAGGTAAGGCGGGACGACGCCTTTCATTTTTTATACGCCTACGGCGAGGGTTTATTTTAAATTCCATTCCTTTGTTGGGGAATTTCCCCAAACCCTTTTTATGCAGCGATTCATTCTTTTTGCAGTGATCCTGCACTTTTTTCAAACATCCCTCCCTCCTTGCATTTCTTTCTCTGGAGAAAGAAACGAAACAAAGAAAGAGGGCGAAAACGTCCTGGGCTCGGGGCACGTCTGTCCGATTTTCGGAATCACTCGAAGAACGCGCTCCGCTTCAACGGCATCTCGTATTTCGTTCCTCAGGCTGCTACGCACCCTGAGACTCAATGAAGATTCCGAAAATAGGACAGACTCTAAAGACCCCTCGTGCGGTAATCGACAAAGTCGCTTATATGAGCAGAGCGAGTCTTAAGAAAGTTTTCGAGGGCTACCGCATACCTCGTATTATGTTTTCGAAGGGCATCCCTCACCTTATGTTTTTTATTTGGGCTACGCCCTCCTGCAACAGGAAATCACTAAGGAGAACTATCACCCTTCCCCTCCCCGACGCCCAGCGTTTAGCGTAGGCGGCGTAAAAAAAAAGGCGTCGTCCCGCCTTACCAAAACCCACGAAAAATCGTGGTTTCTGCGATTTTTCGTTTTCCCCCGCCCCTGATGGGGAGGGGGATACAGGGGGAGAGGTGAAGCCCCTTCAAGGGTGAAGGGGATGGGGGATGTTCGAAAAAATTATGTTAGAAGAAAAGAAAGGATTGCTGAATAAAAAAGGGGGACTTGGGGGAAGCCCCCAAGAGGAAAGAGATTAATAAGTGAAGGGAGAATCGAAATCAGATAGTAAAGGATGCTTGGTATCCTTTTCAGAAAGGATGGCATGATCAGTGGGAACATGCCAGTCAATAGTTGCCCCCTCTTGCTCCCTTGTTGTTGGAAGAGAACCAGCAAGAGAAGACTTGCTAAAGATACTAATTCCCCCCTCTGCCTCCGGATGATAAAACTCATCACACTTATACTGGAATACTGCCGTGTCACTCAACACCGCGAAACCATGCGCCATTCCTTTGGGGATGAAGAACTGAAGGCCAAGAAGACCCTCCAAACCTCCCTGTTTAGGGAGGGCAACTGATTCTTTATACTTTTCTGCGATGCGAATGCCTTCCTCATCATGACCACAGAGAAGACAAACGACATGCTGCCCGTAGGTGGGACTGCCCTTGCGGATATCTACTACCACATCGAGGACGGCACCCTGTACACAGCGGACGAGTTTGCTCTGGCTATAGGGCGGACGCTGGAAATGGAGTCCACGTATGACACCATAGGTAGACTTCGACTCGTTGTCCTGAACGAAACGAATAACTCCAATCTTCTCATCGAACTCCCGTTGGGAGTAAGACTCAAAGAAGTAGCCCCTCGCATCCTTGAAGATACGGGGTTCTATGATGAAAACACCATCTATCGCCGTCTTAATTACATTCATATCCTATTATTTAATATCCTCCCCAGAAAGTCTTTTCCTCTCCTAAACAGGGGGGAGTTAGAGAGGGTCTCAGGGAGAGTCAGAAAGGATCTCTGGGTCTTATCTTACAACCCCAACAGAGGCTTGAGTTGATTCTCCTTGTGGAGAACATACGCAGTGATGATGAGGAAAGCGAGGAAGAGGAAGACAAGAACTATCTTCTTTCTACCTGGCCCAGCCTTCTCCACCGGGACAGTAGCCGTCTGCAGGGTGGTGAAGGCAGGTGTTGCCTCCTGAACCTTTGCCTCTGCTGCTGTCACTTGATTCGCCACCATGGTATAGGCATTGTATTTCAACTGCATGTCATTCTCCAAATCAACCAACTTCGAGCGGACAGACTGCAGAACCAGGTCCTGGTTGGCATCACTGAAGTTAGAATAGAGTTGGCGAGCCTTCGTATACCGCTCCTTCGCCTCATCATAGAGTTTACGGTTATACTCCAAGTCGACCCTTGCCTTCTTCGTACGATAGTCGGTGATGAAGTCCTGCAGGCGTACCTTCACAGAGTCTGCGATGGTAGCGGCAATCAGCGGATCCTGGTCAATCACGTCAATCGTGATGACCATTGTCTTCTGATCGACATCACAGGTTACCTGCTTATCAATCTTCTCTATGACTTTTGTCTGTTCCTTCGTCAACATGAAAGGATTCACCTTATGCTGGTCGATAGTGTCCTCCGGAAGGATTAACTCTGCCAACATTTTAATCGGATAAGTGATAGCGGCACCCCACCAAGACTGTTTCTGGTCGTATGCCATATAGTCATAATAAGACATGACAAGTGTTGTGTCTATCCGATGAACAGGAATGGTAAAGAGACTGGTCTTGAAGTCTACCGAATTCATCAAGTCAGGATAGAGGGTTGGAAACAGCGCCTCATTACCCATTGCACCCGTACCAATCTTCATTCCGAAGGTTGCCGCCAAGGAAGAGAGAGAACTGCGGCTACCACTTGTCGTCAACTCAGGAGCCAGCATCACCTCACATTTGTACTTATTCGGAAGACCAATCACAAAGATACAACTTGCCACAAAAGTGATTAACATCCACTTCTTATAAAGTCGCTTGTGTTTCTTCATCGCAGCGAATATCGCACCGAAATCTATGCTGCGCTCTTCCTGCTCTATCTCTTGTCTTTCTATATTATCCATATCTCAAACTATGAATTATGAACTATGAACTATGAACTAATTAGAACTGTTTGATCATAATCACCATCAGGGCTGCCATACTTGCTACGGACTGTCCGACGGCTACCCATTGCTGGACGATACCAGCCTCTGGTTTCGGTTTCATCGGTACGACAATCTCACAACCCGGCTCAATCTTCGCACCATGACGCACCTGTGCCATCGTACCATTCGGATAGATTACCCATGTCTTGCTCTTCTTGGAACGGTTGCCAAAGCCACCAGCCTGATTGACATACCACTTGTAACTCTTACCAGGCTGGTAGGTGACCGTATTCGGATACATCACATTACCAGAGACCTTCACCGTATTGATATATTCGGGTACTACAATCTCGTCACCCTCACGCAATACAATATCATACTCACTTCCAGGATGTTCCAAAGCCTTGTCGAGATAGATGCCCACCGGATAGGTGTCACTCAAATCCAACTGGCTGATAGCAACAGAGTCACTGCTGGTGCTTACCTGCTTACGCAACTGATGCAACAGGAATGAACGACGGGCACGCTCATCATCATTGATTTTACGGATCAGACGGGCATTCTTCGGATAAGCCTGAGGTGTCAAGCCACCAGACAACTTAATGGCTTCGCTCAGACGCATCTCCTTGGTCGTCATCGTCTGACTGCCCTCATAAACGACCTCACCCACTACACGGATATTCCTTGGAGTCTTAAAGCCAGGGCTTCTGCGAACATGCACCACATCGTAGGGCTCCAGGATAAAGCCCGGTGTACCGTCAATCACAAAACCGTCTTTCAGCGCAAAGGTGAAGGACTTGGAAATCTCACGGGGCACTGCCGTAGACTTCGGGTCACGGATACGACGAGAGATATCCACACGTGCCGTAGAAGCGGCATCTGTCAGTCCACCAGCCTCCAAGATAAGATCCTCCAAGGTGGTGTTGTCGGCATACTGATAAGAACCTGGTGACATCACCTCACCCGTGATGGTCAGTGTGCGCTGCTGTCGCAGATCCACCTCTGTCGGGATGAAGAGCACATCCTCGTTAGCCAACGGGATATCAGGAGAAGTACCGTCCAAGATACCCTTGATATCTACTGCGATGACCTCTAAACTACGGTCTTCCTTCAGACGATGGAGGACACCACGAGTCGTCATAGCATCCTCGGTAACCCCCTCGGCTGCCTGCAACAAAGAGCGTACACTGGTGACATCCTTGCCCAACTGATACTGTCCGGGACGGAATACGGCACCCTTGACCTCTACCATGTTCTCGAAACGGTTAAGCATACCGTCAACGATCAAGGCATCACCATCCTCCACTTGGAAGGAACTCATCTCAAACTCGTCGATATTATATACCGAGTATTTCTCACCCGTCTGACGTGTCAGACGTACTGACTTCTTATAAGCATCACCAGAGAAACCACCAGCGTATTTCAGCAGGGTGGCAACACTCTCGTTCTTACGCATCTCGTAGAACATCGGGCGCTTCACATTTCCCGTGATACCCACCAGACAGTCGTAGAGACCAACCTGAATGACATCACCGTCCTGCAACGTGATATTACCGGCAAGACGACCGTTAAGGATATACTCATAGATATCGACGATGGTCACTAAGTTACCATTACGGAACACTTTGACATTACGTAACGTACCATTGTTGTTGATACCACCTGCCATATACAGGGCATGGAACACGGTGGAGAAGGCACTGAGGTGATAGGTTCCAGGTGTCTGGACCTCACCCATCACGTTAATCATGATGGTACGGGTACGCCCTACCGTGAGTTTAAGGTTACTGCTGCTATAGCGAGAACCTAACGTCGAGCGGATCTTCGCATTGGCGGCAGCCACTGACATCCCACTGACATATATCGGTCCATAGCCTGGAACCGTAATCTCGCCCTCTGGGGATACCGTCAACTGCAAAGACTTCTGGGATGCGCCATAGACATCGACAATCACCTGATCGCCAGGACCCAAGACGTAATTCTGGGGAGTGGCGATATTCATATTCGGCTCAAAACTCAACGCCCTGCGCCGGAAGATATCATGACCGAAGATGCGCTTACCAGTACCCTCGGTAATACCGCTGGTAGCCTGTACGTCATGTTCTGCCTCAGCCATCTCCTCACTGGCATCCGCATAAATCTCACCAGTGGTACCCACCTTAGCAGTATTCAGTTCCTGCGTGGTGGCTCCTGTATAGTTCTGACGCATACGGTCAGAACCAGTTCCTGCTGCACCTGCGGCATCCTTATCCACCCCACTCTCCGTTACCCGGTTATCATACTGGTTACGGACACGACGAATCTGGTCGATCTGCACACCACGCTGCATCAGTTTCACAACAATCTGTCTTTGGTCGGTTCCTGCCTTCATCTCACGGCGAACGAAATCAGCAACCTGACTGTCGGTCATGCCCTGCGCCATCATGGTCAGAGACATCATCGACAACATTACGGAAAAAAGAAATTTCTTCATATCGTTATAACTTCAACTTTTCAATCCTTCAACTTTTCAATCCTTCCACCTTACAAGGCTTGCAATACCAACGGGAGATGCGCAGCATGACACTGATACCCCCCACCGTCTTGATAAACCAGTATTTCTGGTTGCTCTTATGGAGTTTTCCACGGATACCAGCGAACTGTCCGTGGACGACCTCCACCTCCATTCCGGGTTTTGCCTCTGCCTCTGCGGCATCCATAAACTCCACGGGGGTCTTCACGTAGTCGGGGTCACAGAGCAAACGGAAGTCCATCATCTCCTTGTCAGGAATCTCACTGACATGGTCGTCACCCTTGTTCTTCATGATTTGAAGGGGTACCCGACAGTCTGTGAGGAGTTTCCGCATATCGCAGTCCTGACTGGTCTTCTGGAGGAACACGTAGTTATGGATCACAGGGACCAGCACCCTACGGGGCTTCGGCTCATTGCCAACGACTTTTTCCTTATAGGTCATAGGGATGAAGTATGTGAGTCCTTTTTCTTTAAGAAATGACCCTACTTCCATCTCCTTACGATTGAAGGTTCGTATGACGAGCCAACTGTTTTCCATCGTAGTGTTCTCTTAATCGGGTGCAAAGATACAATTTTTTTTTTGAATACCAAGTATTCTGTTGTTCTTTTTGCAAAAAGAACGAAAAATGGTTTCTTTAGTATTCTTTGGGGCTTCCCCAAAGGTCCCTTTTTTTCTTCTGTAGTGAAACTACTATTTTTCATTGGGGGTTTCCCAAAACCTCTTCTTATTAAGCAGTGATTATTTATGCAGCGATTCATTCTTTTTCTACTAACATAATTTTTTCGAACATCCCCCATCCCCTTCACCCTTGAAGGGGATTCACCTCTCCCCCTGTATCCCCCTCCCCTCAGGGAAGGAAAAAAGCAGGTGGTGGCAGAACCGCCACCCCCTGCTAGGTTTTGGTAAGGCGGGACGACGCCTTATTATTTTTATATGGGCTACGCCTTTGAGGTATTGTATGTCAAACAAAATCCTATATTCCCCTCCCCAACGCCCAGCGTTTAGCGTAGGCGGCGTAAAAAAGATAAGGCGTCGTCCCGCCTTACCAAAACCTACGAAAAATCGTGGATTCTGCGATTTTTCGTTTTCTCCCTTCCCTGAGGGGAGGGAGAGACAGAGGGAGAGGTGGAGCCCCTCCTTACGGTAAGGAGGGGACGGGGGAGGTTGAGCAGTTGCAGCATTCGCTGCATAAAAAGGGGTTTGGGGGAAGCCCCCAAGAGGAAGAAAGATTAGGAATGAAGAGAAAGAATACCCTTTAAGAGATTGAGAGCACTCTCAACGGTCTTAGTATCGGATATTAAAAGAGAACGCTTTCCATTCACATCACGAAACTGACAACGACGAGGATTCATCGCCACATACTGCAAGATAGCATCGAAAACAGGACTCTGATAGAACGGGTGATTCGGGTCAGAGACGAAATAAAGCGTCATACGCCCTTGCTTAAGCATTAACTTCTCACACCCTAACTGTCCTGCGACCCGTCGCAAAGGAACCACACGCATAAACTCCTCACCCTCCTGAGGTACTGGTCCGAAGCGGTCGATGAGACGCTTGCGATATGCCACTAACTGCTCGTCTGTGTGCAGATTGTCGAGTTCCCGATACAACAGCATCCGTTCACTATCCGATGGTACATACTGGTCGGGGAAATAGAGAGGCAGGTCGAAAACTCCCTCCACGTCCCCCTGTTCAGGGAGAGTGCTATTCAAGTCTTCCCTCAGCAGGGGAGATTTAGAGGGGTCTTCTTCTCGTCTCAACTCAGCCATTGCCTGGTTGAGAATCTTCTGGTAAGTCTCATAACCAAGGTCGGCTATAAAGCCAGACTGCTCGGCACCGAGGAGGTTGCCGGCGCCACGGATATCAAGGTCTTGCATGGCGATCTGAATACCACTGCCCAACTCGCTGAAAGTCTCTAACGCCTCCAACCGTCTGCGACTCTCCTGAGGGAGGTCAGCAAGAGGTGGTGCCAACAAGTAACAGTATGCCTTGCGGTTGCCACGCCCTACCCTGCCTCGCATCTGGTGGAGGTCAGAGAGTCCGAAATGATGGGCACCATTGATGATGATAGTATTCGCATTCGGGATGTCAATACCATTCTCGATGATTGTCGTAGACAACAGCACGTCATAGTCGTAATTGATGAAATCGAAGACAATCCGTTCCAGTTCGTCAGGCTTCATCTGTCCATGACCGATAGCAATACGAGCATCCGGCACATACGTACGGATCATGTCAGCGATACGCTGCAGGTCGTTGATACGGGGATTGACGAAATACACCTGTCCGTTGCGTGACATCTCGAAATTGATTGCCTCCGCGATAATCTCCGGTCCTAACACATGAATCTCCGTCTGGATGGGATAGCGGTTAGGCGGAGGAGTCTGAATGATACTCAGGTCACGGGCTCCCATCAAGGAGAACTGGAGGGTACGGGGGATAGGTGTCGCCGTCAGTGTCAGTGTATCGACATTCGTCCGCATCTGACGGAGTTTCTCCTTGGTAGACACACCGAATTTCTGTTCCTCATCGATGATCAGCAGTCCGAGGTCTTTGAACCTCACCGATTTCCCGATGAGTTTATGCGTACCAATCAGGATATCAATCTTCCCGTCAGCAAGGTCCTGCAGGATCTCCTTTGTCTGTTTAGGAGTACGGGCACGAGTCAGGTAATCAACCCTGACAGGCAAGTCTTTCAGTCGTTTCTGGAATGTCTGGAAATGCTGATAGGCAAGAACGGTGGTAGGTACCAACACCGCCACCTGTTTAGAGTCACAAGCCGCTTTAAACGCAGCCCTGACGGCTATCTCCGTCTTTCCGAAGCCTACATCCCCACATACCAGGCGGTCCATGGGGCGTCCCTGTTCCATATCCGCTTTCACCTCATTGGTGGTCTTCAACTGGTCGGGAGTGTCCTCATAGAGGAAGGAAGCCTCCAACTCATGCTGCATGAAATTATCAGCGCTGAAGGCAAAGCCTTTCTCCCGTTTTCGTGCTGCATAGAGTTTGATGAGGTCACGAGCGATATCCTTCAGTTTGTTCTTGGTACGTTCCTTCATCCGTTCCCACTGTCCGGTACCCAGTTGGGAGAGACGAGGTGGTTCCCCACTATCCTGTGCCTTATATTTGCTGACCTTATAAAGGGAATGGATGGAGACATAGATGGCACCGCCGCCCTGGTAGATGATTTTTATCATCTCCTGGTATTTGACCCTCTCCGACTCCCCCTGTTTAGGGGAAGAGACTGGTAAGTTCCCCCTCAACAGGGGGGATTTAGGAGGGTCCTGTATCGGCATTCTCACCAAGCCACCGAACTTACCGATGCCATGGTCGACATGGACGATATAGTCACCCACCTCAAACTGTTGGATCTCCTTGAGGGTGAGTGCTGCCTTGCCGTTACGTGCTCTCTCCGAACGGAGGTGGTAGCGGTGGAAACGGTCGAATATCTCATGGTCGGTGAAGATACAGAGTCGCAGGTCATGGTCGATAAAGCCAGCATGAACGGCTTTGTCGACATAGTTGACTAATTGAGCGTTGAAAGAGGAATGAGGATCGTTGGCAGCCGCCGTTTCCTGTTGTGATGACAAGATATTCATCAGACGCTCAAGTTGTTTCTGGCTATCCGCCAAGACATAGAGGTGGTAGCCCTTCGACTGGTAGTCAGCGAAGGACTCGCGGAGGAGGTCGAAATTCTTATGCAACAGTGGTTGCGGTGTTATCTGGAAAGTCAGCGACACCTCAGGTTTCGTACTGGGACGACTTCCGAACTCTATCTTACGGAAAGGAGCCGTCTCCCCCATCCATTGTGTCCCACTGATGACCTGCACCTCCTCAGGATTCGCCTCCTGGCATATACGGTCGATGGCATCACGGACAAAGGAGAAGTCCTTGGTGATGAGGATGGTATCCTCTCGTAAGTAAGAGAGAAGAGTGACCTCCCTCGGTCCCCCCTGTTGAGGGGGGAGGTTTGGTAAGTCCTCCCTTTGTAGGGAGGATTGAGAGGGTTCGCCTGCTACAATACTGACAGTATCCCGTTTATCCCTTGACAACTGGTCCTCCACCTCAAAGGTACGGATGGTATCGATATCGTCGCCAAAGAAATCAATTCGGAAAGGATATTCACTACTGAAACTATAGACATCAAGGATAGAGCCACGCAGAGCGAACTGTCCTGGCTCATAGACATAGTCTACCTCATGGAAGTCTAAGTCACGAAGGGTCTTTACGACCTCTTCGACATCTACCGTCTGTCCTTGGCGTAATACCAAGGTACACTCTTCCAGTTGCTGTCGCCCTATCACCTGTTCGGCAAGAGCCTCAGGGTAAGTAACGATAGAGAGACGGGTGTTGAGCGAGGAGAGTCTGGTGAGGACTTCTGTGCGAAGGATCTCGTTAGCAGCGTCACGTTGCGCATATTTGATGGCACGACGGAAGGAGGAAGGGAAAAACAGGACGTTATCCTCTCCTACCATCTGTTTGAGGTCATTATAAAAATAGCCTGCCTCTTCTTCATCGTTAAGGATGTAGAGTGCAGAGCACTGGACGTTGACAGAAGAAAAGAGCATGGGGGCGGAGGAGGCGACGAGTCCCTGGAGAAAAATCGTTTTCACCGGTTTTTCCTCTATGGCGTTTCTCAGGGCTTCTACCTGTGGAGCCAGCCCATATAACTGTACTAAGTCCTGCAGTGTCATATTGCGAATGCAAAAGTACTACAATTATTTTGAAAACCAAGTTTTCGGTTGTTCTTTTTTGAAAAAAGGAACTCAAAAAACTTCTTTCATCTAATCTTTCTTTCTCTTGGGGGCTTCCCCCAATGCCCCCTTTTTTTATTCAGCAATCCTTTCTTTTCTTCTAACATAAATTTCTTTTTCGAACATCCCCCATCCCCTTCACCCTTGAAGGGGCTTCACCTCTCCCCCTGTATCCCCCTCCCCATCAGGGGCGGGGGAAAACGAAAAATCGCAGAATCCACGATTCTTCGTAGGTTTTGGTAAGGCGGGACGACGCCTTATTATTTTTTATATGGGCTACGCCTTTGAGGTATTGTATGTCAAACAAAATCCTGTATCCCCCTCCCCAACGCCCAGCGTTTAGCGTAGGCGGCGTAAAAAAGATAAGGCGTCGTCCCGCCTTACCAAAACCTACGAAGAATCGTGGATTCTGCGATTTTTCGTTTTCTCCCTTCCCTGAGGGGAGGGAGAGACAGAGGGTGAGGTGGAGCCCCTCCTTACGGTAAGGAGGGGACGGGGGAGGTTGAGCAGTTGCAGCATTCGCTGCATAAAAAGGGGTTTGGGGAAAGCCCCAAAGAAAATAGTGGTTTTACTGCAAAAAAAGGAGTTTTGAGTAAATGGGAAAAAGGGGGTCTTGGGGGAAGCCCCCAAGAGAAAGAAAGATTACTGATCAGGATTCTCCACAAACCCCTGATATTCCGGTGCAAGCGACTTCATCACAACATCATAAGACTGATGGAGAGTAGACTGCACATTCTCCGGTCCCTGCGACTGCGGATAAATAGGAGCATGAATCGTAAGTGTCAGAGGATGCCAGTTGACGAAATGCCAGTCACGCATACGAGGCATCACATTAAAAGAGCCATTAATCGTCATGGGGACTATAGGGAGTTGTAATTCATCCGCCAAGGTAAAGGCACCTTTCTTGAACTCCCCCATGTGTCCTGTGAAACTGCGGGAGCCCTCTGGGAACACCACGATACTGCAATTCCCCGTCTCTAACGTGTGTCGTACCGTCTTATACATCGCCCTGACCTTAGCAGGACCCCTACGGTCTACGAATATCTGGTGTGACTTGGCACAGGCATAGCCCACGAAAGGGATTTTCTTCAACTGGTATTTCATCATCCACTTGAAGTTCCTGCCCAGATAACCATATATCAAGAAAATATCAAAAGCCCCCTGATGGTTTGCCACAAACACAAACGACTGGTCTTGAGGCAGGTCTTCCCCACCCTCCACCTTCACGGGAAGGAGGAATATCCGAGTGATGACCTTTGCCCACCATCGTCCGGGATAGTAGCCCCAGTAATGTCCGTTGCCTATCGTACATCCTACCCCTACGAGGAACGCTGTCCATATCGTCATCAGAATGGTAACGGGTACGGCAACAAACAATTGATAGACTCTATATAAAACCTTAAGCATTTCTTTTACAAACTAAGGGGATGAGGATATTTACGTGTCCACCCATCCCAACGAAGACGCATGACTCCGAAGAATGCCTCTTCGAAAATACCACCTGACATCTTGGATGTTCCTTCCCGACGATTGACGAAGATAACAGGTACTTCCTTGATCTTAAAGCCTATCTTATAGGCGGTGAATTTCATCTCTATCTGGAAAGCATACCCCTTGAAACGGATCTTGTCGAGTTCGATGGTCTGGAGCACCTTGCGCTTATAGCACTTAAACCCTGCGGTCGTATCGTGAACCTTAAAGCCTGTGACGAACCGTACGTATTTCGAGGCGAAATAACTCATCAGGACCCTGCCTATAGGCCAGTTGACAACATTCACGCCACTGACATAACGACTGCCGATAGCAAGGTCGTACCCCTCATCAGCACATGCCGCATAAAGGCGAGGCAGGTCATTGGGATCATGACTGAAATCGGCATCCATCTCGAAGATATAGTCATAACCATGTGCCAGAGCCCATTTAAAGCCCGTGATATAGGCTGTTCCGAGTCCCAGTTTCCCACTCCGCTCGATGATAAACAACCTATCGGAGAACTCCTCCGCCATGAGTCCCTTGACAATGGCTGCTGTCCTGTCGGGGGAGCCATCGTCAATGACGAGGATGTGGAAACATTTCTCCAGTGAGAATACCGCCCGAATGATTTTCTCGATATTCTCTTTCTCGTTATACGTTGGAATAATAACTATACAGTCACTTTTATTCATATTCCCTGCAAAGGTAATAAATAATTTTTGAATGCCAAGTATTCTGTTATTCTTTTTTATAAAAGGTTACTGTTTCCGCAAGGTAATGACGACAATCTCGCCGGGGAGACCTAACCGGAAGGGGATGAGGGCTCCAAGTCCGGTAGAGATAAACATCGCACGGGAACCGTCATTCACCCATCCCTGATATTCCTCATAGCCAAATACTGCAGGTGAGAAGCCAAAGACATTCGCCTGTCCTCCATGAGTATGACCACTGAGTGTCAACTGGGCATGACACTGGGGAAGGATTTTCTCACGCCATGCTGTCGGGTCGTGTTGAAGCATGATGATGAAAGGGAGAGGGTCCTCCTGTCCCTTCTTGTCAAAGGCAGGGAGGTTCAGTCCTGCGAGAGTTTTGGCGACATCCCCCTTACGAGGCATACGCTCTACAGTTCCCCAGTTTTCCATTCCCGCAATGATGATAGAGTCACTATCCCTATGGATGATACGATGCTCGTTCATCAGGAGTGTCCATCCAGCCTTTCGCTCCCGAGCCTGTGTCTTCTTGGCATTCGCCTCCTTGGTGATGGAGTCGTCGGGCTCATAGATAGGATAGTCATGATTACCCAGAACGGAATACATGCCATCAGGGGCTTTTAAACGCTGTAATTGGGGCAGATGTTCCTCCAGTTCCTCCGGGTACACATTCTGCAGGTCACCCGTAAACACGATCATATCCGGTCGCAGGGCGAGTATACTGTCTACGGCACGTTCCAGTAACCATTTCCTGTTACCTGTCATCGTACCTATATGAGCATCCGAGAACTGTACGATACGGTAGCCATCGAAAGCCGCCGGCAGGTCTTTGCTGCTATATTCATAATGGTGAATCTCCAACTGCTGGTAGCCCACGAACATACCATATAAGGCAAAGAGGATAAGGAGGAGGGCTATGGTAAGTCCTGTCTTCCTACCCCATCGACGAGGCATCAGATAGCGACACAGGAAATAAGTCACCAAGGGAATGACGAAAAAGGCGACGATCACGAAGAAAGGTACAGCGTAACGAGCAATCATTGTTTAGTGTTTTTGAGTGTGAATATAGTATTTAGAGTTGACTACCGCCCTCTTGTTTAGAGATGGGTGAGTAGGAATTTACGAAGAGTTTCAACGGGAAGTCCACGACGATGAGCATAGTCACGCAGTTGGTCTTCTCCGATTTTCCCGATAGAGAAATAATGCGCAGCAGGGAGGGCTATCATCAAGCCACTGACACTGGCATGCGGTTTCATGGCACCACTCTCGGTGAGACGGATACCTATCTGTTTGAACTGCAGGAGTTCGTCAAGTACAAAATTCAGGCTGGTGTCTGGCAAGGAGGGATAGCCAATGGCAGGACGGATGCCCTGAAACCGCTCGGCATGCATATCCTCCATCGTCAGATGCTCATTAGGAGCATAGCCCCAGATATTTTTCCGCACCTCCTCATGCAGTTTCTCCGCTGCTGCCTCAGCCAGTCTGTCGGCAAGCAGTTGCACCATCATTTTCTGATAGGCATCCTGTTCGAAATCCGTTTCCAGTCCCAGGTCGACTGTCGTGGCGAAAATACCGATATGGTCGTGCTGGGGATGGACGAAGTCAGAGAGGCAGAGATGGTCGGAGTCCGTCTCCTGCTGGCGCAAGAGAGACAATACCCACCTGTTGCTTCCCTGTTTAGAGGGAGTGTCTTCAACTATCACATCATCCTCCTCGCTATGAGCCTCGAAGAGTTGGAAGAGCGCATAGGCATGGTATTTGCCATCGAGTCGGGCGAGTGTCTGTTCCGCCTCAGCCCTTGTCTGTTGCTGTTGCTCCGGGTTCCTCAACTGCCACGCATGATAGAAATACGCCCAGTTGATATACGGTTGCAGATCGTGTATCTCGTAGGTGAGTTTCATCTGAACGCTATCTCCTCTCCGATATAGTCTGTGTCTACCAGACCATCCACGTAGACGGTATGTCCATTACAAAGGGTACGCTCCACTTTCCACAGGTAGGTATGTCCCTCCATAGGACTCCATCCGCATTTGCTCTGGATACAAGAAGGGGTGACGGTCCATCCCCTATCAGGACGTACCAATACCAAATCCGCACGATACCCTGGTCGGATAAAGCCCCTGTTACGCACCTCAAACAGTCGTGCAGGGTTATGACACATCAGTTCTACGAGTCGTTCGAGTGACAATATGCCCTGGTTAACCAGTTCGAGCATCGTCACCAAAGAGAACTGTATCATGGGCATGCCACTTGCCGCCTTAGCACATCCTCCCTCTTTCTGTGATAGAAGATGCGGAGCATGGTCTGTGCCTATCACCGTGATCCTCCCATCGTTGAGTGCCTGTTGCAATGCCTCCCTGTCACGTTCCGACTTAATGGCAGGATTACACTTGATGCGAGTGCCTAAGCGATCGTAGTCACGGTCAGAGAAATAGAGGTGGGAGACGGTGGCTTCGGCTGTGATACTAGGAAGACTAGGGGAACTATAGAAACTAGTAGATCTAGGGAAACTAGTAGAACTAGGGACTAACAGTTCCAGTTCCTTGGCAGTGGTGAGATGGGCGATATGCAGACGGGCATGGTGCTTACGGGCGAGTTCCACAGCAAGTCTGGTACTCTCATAACAAGCCTCCACGCTGCGTATCTCTGGATGGTGGATGACCTTAGGGTCATCGCCATACTTCTCCTTTGCCACTGCCATATTACGATTGATGATATCCGTATCCTCACAATGTGTCATCAAGGGCAACGGGGTACTGCTGAAGATACGCTCCAACGACTCTCTGCGGTCTACCAGCATATTACCGGTAGAGGAGCCCATAAAGAGTTTGATGCCCGGAATACGGTGGATATCCAGTTGGGAGAAACTATCCGCATTATCATTCGTCGCCCCATAGAAGAAACTATAGTTGACATGACTCTTCTGTCGTGCCAAAGCGAATTTCTCATTCAGAGCCTCTATTGTCGTGGTCTGGGGTTTGGTATTCGGCATATCGAAAAAAGAGGTGACACCCCCTGCTGCCGCTGCCCTACTCTCGCTCTCTATATCCGCTTTCTCCGTGAGACCTGGTTCCCGGAAATGTACATGGTCATCGATAACACCCGGGAGGATATAGCAACCAGAAGCATGAATGGTTATGTCTGTCGTCTCTATAGGAACTATAGTACCAATAGGGACTATAGCGGAAATATTGCCATCCTCAATGATTATCGTACCATCGAAGGTACGACCTTCATTCACTATCGTTCCACCTTCGATGATTGTTCTCATGGTTGCCTTACTTCTGAGGGATATTCGTCAAGGGATTAGATGATGACTGTGCGGGTGCCTCTTCCTGTTGTACCGATTGGTCACCCAGTCCATTCATCCGTTTCTCGTTTTCCTGAGCCGTCTGGTAGAAGTCCTTCACATAAGGGTCATCCTTGAACTTCTGTGTAGCCTTTGACATGATATCCTCTATCTGTGGGGTCAGGATCGGATAACGATACTGACTGGTAATCATCATAAAGACACCAGGACCCAGTACGTTATCGAAATTAGCCTCGATAAACTTCATCACTAGTTGATCCTCCTCGCTGGCAATCTTGGCAGCCTCAGCGGAAAGACGCTGGTTGATGGTCACCTCGTCGATACCCTCCAGCAGCATCTGGCTCTGTTTGTGGGAGAGTTCATTCATCTGACTCGTCAACTGGTTGTGCTTGTCGATAAACTTATAGAGAGAGTCGTTCAGCGGTGTGCCACTGACAATCTGACGAGCCTGGTCTATTTTCACGGTAATCTCGCCCTTCTCCAGTACGACAGGCATAATACTCTCATCGTCCATATAGAGACTAGCCATGCGTACGGTATCAAGGAGTCCTGTGAAATGGAACTCACCATGCACCACATCACAAGAGTCGATATTCTTAAATTCGTTATTCTTAATAGCCTTTAGATAGAGTTTGCTGCCATCCAAAGCAGAGATAGCCGAAGAGCCCTCCACGTTGTATGAACTGGCACACGACGTTAAGAGCGCAACGATGACAAGCAAAAAAGGTACTTTCTTCATAGATTCTTATTCATTTGTGATGCAAATGTACAACGATGGATTGAAAAGAAGAAAAATATTTGCGCAATTTAATACATTTGTGCATATATTTAGCGTTTTTTTGCCTACTTTGTTTCTTTTTCCAATTCATTAGCAATTCGATGACTGGTATAAAGTTGGAGAATAGCCGCCACTAACAGGATGACAATCCAGTTATTATGCACATATTTAATATATAAAAGGAAATCCAGTCCCAAGAAGTTCGCCTGATTGGCAAACATCATCAGTGCGGCAAACAGAAATAGCACATCACTGATGAGCATGATACGGCGAAGACGACGGATTGTGAAATTCGTACCCTCATAAGTCTGACGCATCTGCATTGCAGCAAAGAGCAAGGCACCTGGCGCAAAAACATAAGGAGCCCACGACTGCAGGAAGATACTCGCCCCGGAGCCTATCACCATCAACAAACCTCCTAAGAGCAGGAGGACTGTCTCTAACTTACTCAACTGTCTCATGGGCTGGTGCCGACTGGGGTTGATCCTCACTGAAGACAAAGATATCCTCATTGTCCTCCTTCATAAAATACCGTTCACGGGCTATCTTCTCGATCGCCTTGGGATTACTGTCAAGCATCTTAATCTTCTGACGATCCCTGTTATACTGACTAGTCTGGCGGTTGATCTCGTCCTGCAGTTCCCCTATTTGCTGCTGGTTCTTGAAATGACTCCACACACTGTTCTCATCGACAAAGCCGATAAACACCACAGCCAATATCGTCACCACGGCATATTTCAACCATGATGAACGATAGAGTCTTTCCGCTATTTTCTTCAGTCGCTTCATAATTTGCGACAAAGTTACAAAATAATTGAGAATTGGCAATTGAAAATTGAAAATTATTTCGTAATTTTGCAAGAAATTAATGTATTATATGGAAGATTATATTGTTTCAGCGAGAAAATACAGACCCACCACCTTTGACACGGTGGTAGGACAACAGGCGCTGACCACCACACTGAAAAATGCCGTGAAGAGCGGGAAACTGGCACATGCCTACCTGTTCTGCGGTCCACGAGGCGTGGGAAAGACCACCTGTGCCCGTATCTTCGCCAAGGCGATCAACTGTCTGACACCCACAGAAGAAGGAGAGGCTTGCGGGCATTGTGAGAGTTGTCAGGCTTTCAACGAGCAACGCTCGTTCAACATCTTCGAACTGGATGCTGCCTCCAACAACTCCGTGGAGCATATCAAGACGCTGATGGAACAGACCCGTATCCCACCGCAGGTCGGAAAATACAAGGTGTTTATCATTGACGAGGTACACATGCTCTCCACGGCAGCCTTCAACGCTTTCCTAAAGACTCTGGAGGAGCCCCCCGCACATGTCATCTTCATTCTTGCCACTACCGAGAAACATAAGATACTGCCTACCATCCTGAGCCGTTGTCAGATCTACGACTTCGAGCGTATGACGGTACGTGACACCATCAACCACCTAAAGTCGGTGGCTGAGAAAGAAGGTATCCAGTATGAGGAACAGGCACTTGCCGTAATTGCCGAGAAGGCTGATGGCGGTATGCGTGACGCCCTGAGTATCTTCGACCAGGCGGTGTCTTTCTGTCAGGGGAACATCACTTACCAGAAAGTGATTGAAGACCTGAACGTGCTGGACTCGGAGAACTACTTCAAGATCATTGACCTTGCCGTGGAGAACAAGGTGAGTGAGATCATGGTATTGCTCAACCAGATTATCAATAAAGGCTTTGACGGAGGACTGTTAATTGGCGGTCTTGCCAAACATGTGCGTAACGTACTGATGGCGAAAGACCCACAGACCCTGCCCTTGCTGGAGGTCAGTGACCAACAGCGAGACCGGTACCAACAACAAGCACAGAAATGTGAGACCCGCTTCCTGTATGATGCCCTGCGACTGATGAACCAGTGTGACATTAACTACCGCCAGTCATCTAACAAACGCCTGCTGGTGGAACTGACACTGATAGAGGTCGCCCAGATCACACAGCCCGATGAGGGGGCTGGCAGTGGGCGTAAGCCCAGAAGATTAAAATCCCTGTTTAAGCACCTGATTCAACAGTCTCAGCCAAAGGAAGCAACCCCGCAGGTAGGTGCGGCTAAGAGTGGGGAGTCTGATTCTAGTAGATCTAGTATTCCTAGTAGATCTAGTATTCCTAGTAGATCTAGTGATTCCAAGGCGACGCCCCAGTTAAAGAAATCGGTAGGATTCTCTTGGGACAAACTGCGCGAGAAAGCAAGTACCAAGAGTAAGATGCAGATCATCCCCGGTTCACTGGGACCTACCGACCCAAATGGCGTCATCAAAATAGAACATGAGGAATTCAGCCAGCAAGACCTGGAGTTCCAGTGGATGATGATGTGTAACCGTATGCCTCAAGAGTTAAGCGGTATCGCCACCCGTATGAAGAATATGAATCCTGTCGTCACGGAGATGCCTCAGGTGGAGGTGGTAGTAGAGAACCAACTCGCCTTCGACCAGATGATGGAAATCAAGGGAAGTATCGTCAGTACCCTGAAAATCTATCTGCATAACCATGACATTACCCTCAATATCCGTATTGCCGAACATCAGGAGAAAGTGCGTATTCTGACCCGCCGGGAACAGTTCGAACTCATGGAAAAAGAATATCCCGCCGTTGCTAAACTGCGGGACATCTTCGATCTTGAACTGGCATAATTGCCAATTAATGATTAAATCAGTGTCATTCCCAACTTCTTACATTCCTTCCGCATATCATCCGGCCAGATAGAAGCCTGTATCTCACCGATATGCCCTTTATGAAGGAGCACCATACACAGACGGCTCTGCCCTATTCCACCACCAATACTCAAAGGTAACTCCCCATTGAGCAGTTTCTGGTGGAAATAAAGCCCCTCACGATCCTCTTTGCCCTCCAGTCTCAACTGTCGAAGCAAAGACTCCTTATCCACACGGATACCCATTGAGGAGAGTTCGAAAGAACGCTCTAATACTGGATACCAGATAAGAATATCACCATTCAGCCCAGCAAGTCCATTCTCACCAACTGTTGACCAGTCGTCATAATCTGGAGCACGACCATCATGCTTCTCACCATTCGACAACTTACCACCGATACCGATGATGAACACGGCACCGTATTTCTCACAAATAGCATCCTCACGCTCCTTGGGGGTTTTATCGGGATACATCTTCAACAATTCCTCAGCATGGATGAAGGTGATCTTCTCCGGCAGGAAAGGCTTTATCTGCGGATATGTCTCACAGGTCAGATATTCCGTACGGCGGATGGCAGCATAAATACGCTCCACCACATTCTTCAGATAGGCAACGGTACGCTGCTCTTTGGTGATGACAGCCTCCCAGTCCCACTGGTCGACATACAAAGAGTGGAGGTTATCCAGTTCCTCATCCGCACGAATGGCATTCATATCCGTATAGATGCCATAGCCTGGCTCTATCTCATACTCCGCCAGAGAGAGACGTTTCCATTTCGCCAGGGAGTGAACAACCTCTGCCTGTGCATCCCCTAAGTCCTTAATAGGGAAAGACACAGCACGTTCCACCCCATTCAAATCATCGTTGATACCGAGTCCCTTGAGAACAAACAAAGGAGCCGTTACACGACGTAAACGCAGCTCTGTCGAGATATTCTGTTGGAAGAATTCCTTAATCAATTTAATCCCCTGTTCAGTCTGTTTTGTATCCAGCAGGGACTGATATCCGATGGGTTTAATCAGTTGACTCATAATTTGTATATGTGTTATTTTGCGACTGCAAAGGTACTACTTTTAAACTAATCTGCAAGGAAAAATCTAAATTATTTTGCAAAATGACACAAAAATAAATTATTTTCTTTCATTTTGTACAGAAAACGAAAATAAATACCATAAAATTTGGTCATCTTCTCGTTTTTGCGTAACTTTGCAAACCATTTGGTCCCGTAGCTTAGCTGAATAGAGCGTCAGATTCCGGTTCTGAAGGTCTTGGGTTTGAATCCCAACGGGATCACAGAGCGAAAATATCGAGAAACTCCCATAAACAAAGGGTTTCTCGATATTTCGTATAAGGAAATCAGAGTTCCATTTTTGGTTCTCATTTCCAAATTTGAGCCCCGAAATCGCCGCAAAAAAGCCGCAAAAAG
>Ga0247611_10003391_pt1 | contig 23698 bp, 15 predicted proteins | sample 177DNAGHGhighgp2_FD_192422 | JGI IMG/M metagenome (GOLD analysis project Ga0247611, IMG submission 192422) | Sheep rumen microbial communities from Palmerston North, Manawatu-Wanganui, New Zealand - 1770 DNA GHGhigh gp2 | ecosystem: Host-associated > Mammals > Digestive system > Stomach > Rumen... | reverse complement strand
AAACGCTCGAGGGGCCCTTTCTTTTTATGCCGCTCGGCTCTATTGCGGAACGGGACTCCGTCTTCGCCTCGCTCTCGCGTCCACGACCGGTCAGTACCGGTCGCTTGCCGCTCACAGCCCTTGCCGCAACACGGCGAGCGGGGCTTTTTCTTTTTTTGCGGTATTTCAGTTTGTTCGAAAATAACTTGTTTTAACTCAGCGAGTTATTTTGTTCTTTTGATGACATGATTTAGTCGTTAATTCTCGATTTTATTACAAATTGTACTCTATACACAATTTTTTCTTGAAAAGTTATATTTTTTTTTTATATTTTTGTTTTTTTACAAAAAAAGATATATTTTTAGAATCTGGGTGTGGAATAACTAAAGGTAGAGTGTATGCGGCACCTGTATTTGGCTTTTTGTTGTTTGAGCGCTTTTGCCTCGTCGGCTTTTGCCGATTTGACTGTTCACGTGCAGTCACCTTTTGGTGCTGGCGTCGTTCCTCATTTGACACTTAATTCGGCAGCTCCCGATGTATCGGCAGCGTCTGCGACAGCTATGAAGGCTGAAGGCGAGGATTGGTATTCGATTACCTTGAATAAGAATCTTTCGGATTTCAAGGCTACAGATTCCTTTGCGATTAAGGGTTGTCCTACCGGTGCGACTGGCGCTGCTGCTTGCGTCGATTTTGGTGATGGCATTACATACAATGTCAGCGATTTCTTTGAAGGCGACAAGGTTGCATGGATTTATACGGACGCTACTACTGAAACGTTCACGAAATCTTTTGCGGCTCCAGGTTCAAAGATGGTTTGGTTCAAGAGTCCGTGGGGCAATAAAGTTCTTCCGCAGATGATTTTCGAACAAGATACCATCTTGATGCACTTTACAGCAGATGCGGAACAGTGCGGTTGGTTTTATGCTGGCCTTTCTCAAGAAGTGCTGGATAAATATGTTTTGCGTACTGCGTACTTTACGCAATTCACTGCGCCTTGGATTACGGTTCCTGAAGACAAAAAGCAGATTGTCGATTTGGACAATGCGTTGAAAAAGGCTGCCGTTTATGTTGATGGTACCGTGGCTACGCCTACTGTCAGTAATAAAATTGGAACACCTGGCCAGTGCTTTGATAAGAACCGCACATTGCATGTCTATAATCCGTGGCGCAACAATAGCGTTTATCGCGATAGCACGATTTATCTGACTATTGATGGTGTTTGGCGCGATACCACGAAGGGACTTGCATTTGACAAGGGCTACAATCATTGGCTTTCAGTAACATTCCCTGATTCGCTTGTGTCATCTGCGGCGTGGAACTCTGCCGATGCGAAGGTGCAGATTACTCGTAGTTTCAAGGAAAATATACAGATAAACTATTTTAGCGAAAAGAATCGTCCGGTAGCAAGTACACTTTTCCCGTCTGGTGTTTATGAGGCTTGGCTCTTTACAAGTTCCAAAATGGAAGAATTAGATCTTTCCTTTGCTCAGCTGGAACGCAAAGTTGTTCGTTTGTTAAGCCCATGGAAGAACACTCCGACTTCGTTTGTTGTTGATGCAAATAATGAAGTTGTGAAGATGTCCACTTTCTCGAAGGATACATGCGGCTGGTTCGAAGGAACGTATTATAAGCATGCCGCGGATTGGAAGATTTATTTCAAGCAGAGCTTCGGACTTGAAAAATATGCCATGGAAGGTGTTGTCAGAGAAGGGAACGATGTGGAAATACTCATCGATTTGGATTCTTTGATGAGCAAGCACGATACGGTTTATGTTTATCCATCTGACAAGAACAAGAATTACAGCCGTCCGGAAGCTTCTGCTGTGTATCCTGCGGGGCGGCTCGGCGAATGTCCATCCATGAAGATTTCTGCGATGCTTCTGGACTGGGCTGGCGAAGCTTTCCACGACAGTATCGACGTGGACTTTGGTGATGTCTATAGCGGTAACAGATATACGAGAGTTGGTCTTGATAGTAGCTGCAGCGCTGGAGCTGTAACGGGGATGGTCCAGTCAACGCTAGTCAATGGGCGTCCTGCTCGCGTGGATTCCACGAAATATCCTTGGAACAAGTGCGCTGCTGCCCACGAAATCGAAAAGTGGTTTGTTCCGCAGGTGGTGGCTAGGGATGCTGCCGGTACGGAATACACAAACTCCAAGTGCTTGGATATTGATCTCAAGCTTGATGAGGAAGGTTTTTGGTATGCGGACTACTCGAATGAATCGGGCGACTGCAACGATCCTGTAAGTCCGGGATTTTTCCCGCTGGACGACTTTGAATATCTTGATGCTGCAAAGACTATCAAGAATCCGAAATTCGACTGGGATGTTACCGCTTGGACTAGGGCTAAAGGCCTTGATACCTGCAAGCACAACTATAGTTATGCAATGTCTGTTTCTGCAAGTTTCAAGTACGTAAAGGGCCAATACTTTGAGTTCCGTGGTGACGATGACGTGTGGGTCTATATCAATAACAGACTTGTCGTGGATATCGGCGGTGTCCATGAAAGAGTGGAAGGCGCTGTTGACCTTGATACGATTGGTCAAAATGATCCAACTCTCGCCTTGAAGGAAGGTCGTGAATATCCGTTCCATATTTTCTATGCGGAACGTAATGCATCGGAATCGAACTTCAAGATGCGTACCTCCATCAACTTGCAGAAACTGAATACCTACATCCCGCTTATCGACGATTCCAATAAGAAGCTTATAACGGGTGTCCTTAAGCTTAAGATGGATGCTGAGGCTATCAGCTGTGATCCGAATGTGAAGCCTCAGGTGGATACTACGGATGCTCCGTCTATATTCTATCTCGATGGTGGAAACCTTACTGAGGCTAAGGAATTGAATGTGGGCCTCAATATGGGCGGTATCCTTATCAACGAGGACAAGTCCAGCTTTGAAATCAACATTGATGAAATTGTCAAGCAGCGTTCGCTGACCCCTGGTACGTATGTGTTGCTTTACTACTTGGAAAGCGACATGGGCTTGAACGATGCGTACGAGTTTACGGTTCCCGATTACCCGACACCGGAAATCGCATTTGTTGACGTGTTCAATCCGTCGTCTGACGGCAAGTTGAAAACATTCGACCCGACGAACAAGACGCTCCGTGGCGAGAAGATTGTCGTTGGCCAGAACGATACGTTGATGACGCATGTGCGCTATCCGGAAATGGCGTATCTTGAAATCGTGGTCACGTACATGGGTGAAGTTTGTACGGACTGCTTTGTCCAACTGGACTTGAATCCTAGCAGCCCGTATCTGAAGTTCTATAATGAAATGGAACAGCAAATCAACACCATTGAAACGGACGAGACTGGACGTGCTCGGTTCTATGTGGTCGGTGAAGCAGCCTTGAAGGGCGCATCCTTTGGCGTTGTCGGCATTAGCGGTGTCAAGAATACGCTCAAGTGGGGTAACATCAACTTCAAGGATCCAGAAGTGCCTTTGGCCAAGACCGGAAGCATTTACGACCGCAATGGCGACGGCGTCCCGGACAGCATTTATGTGCCGTTTGAATTCAATGCGTTTATCGGGCACGACCTGGATGCTGTTGCATGGAGCTTTGCGAGCAAGGATTGGCATGAGTTCAATTCTCTCGAAGATATTTCGAAATTGACTGTTAACGACTCCACTGTAGTCATTAAGGCAGATAGCCTGATAGACTCTGTTTTGACTGGTGCTGTGAAAACTACGTTAGAAGGCAGCTTCCGTTATCACTACATTTATTTGGACGAGGCCACAGGATCGACTCAGGAATCCGAGACTTTGTTCACGAAGATTCAGGAAAAGATCGGTGCAATCATTCTAGAGAAACCGATGCTCAAGATTGTTTCGGATAACGTGGTCAAGGTAACTATTAAGTTGTCTGAAAGCTGCGATGCCAGGAATCTTGAATCCATCCGATTCATCGAACTGAGAGACAAGAACGATAAATTGGTGGATCCGTCGAGTTATAAGCTTGCGTCCATTGATCCGACGGGAGAAAGTGATTATTACGACTTGCTCTTCAGAAAGGACGATATTTACATTATTCCGGAAGTGGGCTTCAAGATCCGCCTGATTCCTGATGTCTTGCCGGATTTGAACGGCAATAAGCCGCACAAGAACAATCCGTGGCGCCGTATCGAAGGCGAACAGCCTCTTGTGACGGAACGTCCGAATGTCGTGACGATAAAGCCCGGTATGTTTGACGACGAACATCCATGGCCGGGTGATACGAATCATGTGGTTCCTGTCCGTGTTGATGATGACTTGACCATCAAGGAAGTTATCCAGGAAAAGGGCCTGCCGGGTGTTCTTGTGAAGTTCCAGCTGAACGATTACGCGACAACGCAGTTGCTCGGTGCAGACAAAGCTAGCAGGGATGAAATCTTGAGCAAGGTCAAGGTGGCTTGGGATATTGAATTCTTTACCAACTTGGGTCATTACGTGAACTGGGTCAAGGGTGAATTCGGTTGCAATGACAAGGCCATATTCGGTACGGACTGCATTCAGAATGCTGGTAACATGTTCTTTATGTGGGATGCCATGAGCGAAAAGGGACGAATTGTCGGAACGGGCGTTTATATCGCTAAGTTCAAGTTCAAGATTTTCACGAACAATGAAATCGTGGGCAAGGGCGAGGAAACGTTCACGTTTGGTATCCGTCGTAACGAGAAGTACGAGGCCGGCATCCAGAAAATCAGGTAAGGTCTTTTTCGATAGGACTTCGAAATAGGATTATCATGCCGGACTCTGCTCCGGCATTTTTTATAAAAAACGCTTTTTTTTCATTATGATTTTTTGAATTTGGGCACTTTAATATATTTTTAAGTTAAAGTGTGGGCTAATTAAGAGGGTGTTTAATGAAACACTGTTGTTTGGGTATTGTCGCTCCATTGCTTTTTGTTGTATCTGCATGGGCGGATTTGACAATTCACTTGCAGTCTCCATTCCGTGGGGATGCGACTGCTTCTAGCTATACTCCGCATATTATCGGTGGCGTGACGGACTACAATCCGGGTTTTGGCGCTGGTTCCAGGACGATGATGAAGAGCGAGGGCGATGACTGGTATGTCTATACCTGGACGGGCAAGACGATTGCGAATTTCCAGGACTGGGAAGATTTCGAATTCAAGGCGTGCCCCAATACAGACGATAACAACTACAATAACAACAATTGCGTCTCGTGGACGCAGGGTGGAAAGACGAAGATAACCGCGTTTTTCGGCACCGAGACGGAAATCTGGCTTTATACGGACACGAGAGACAAGTCCTACAGGAAGTCGTTCATGGCTCCGGGTTCCAAGATTGTCTGGTTCAAGAGCCCGTGGGGCAACAAGGTGCTTCCGCAGATGATTTTCGGGGCGGATTCCGTGCTGATGCGTTTTAACGAGGGTGACAAGAGCAAATGCGGTTGGTTTTTCGGTGCGCTGACTCCTTCGATGGTTGAATCGAACCCGCTTTTGACGGCCCATTTTGTGCGTTACAAGGCTCCGTGGTATGTTGTGCCTGCAAACAAGGTTTCTTCGGTCGATTTCTCGGGAATCCTCCAGACGCAAGATACTCTGTTTGTCGATGGGACTGTCGATAATCCCAAGGCTTCGCTTGAAATCGGGACTCCAGGTGAATGTTTTGACGCGACCCGCCGTTTGCATATTTACCATCCGTGGCGGACGAACTCGACTTATCGCGACAGCACGTTCTTTCTCAAGATTGACAACAACATCATGAACGAACCGACGGGACTCAGCGCCGAGGGCGAATACAAATATTGGCGCCACATCGATTTCGCGGATTCTCTCGTGGGGTCGTCGCAATGGAATTCCCAGGGTGCGACTGTTCAGATTTTGCGTGGCAAGAACGACTGGCCTCAGCATCCGTATTTTGAAGACCGTTCCCGCCCGCGTGCAAGCGATTTCTTCCCGGCTGGCATTTACGAGGTATGGTTCTATACATCGACCTCGCTTGGCGATTTCGATTTGGCGTTCTACCCGCCGGAACCCAAGGTGGTCCGTTTGAAGAGTCCGTGGGAAAACATGTCGCCATCCATGATTGTCGAATCGACAGGCGACGTTATCAAGATGGGCCCGTTAAAGGATACGTGCGGATGGTACACCGGTACGGTCTATAAGCATACGGACGATTGGAGAGTTTACTTCAAGCAGAGCTTTGGCATGGAACGCTACGGTGGCAGGGGAATTGTCCCTGAACAGGAACATTTGGATTCGCTGGTCTCGCTGGATTCCTTGATGGCGTTGCACGATACGGTCTGGGTTTATCCGAATCCCAAGCGCGGTTACGAACCGAGCGATTCCACGCGCTATCCCGGCATTCTCGGAATATGCCCTTCGCTCAAGATTTCGGCGCTCGTCGTGGATTGGGCGGGGGAATCGTACAACGATAGCATTGATGTGGATTTTGGTAACATCTATAACGGGAACCGCTATACAACTGTTATGGGTCTCAACCAAAACGGACAACTTGATTCTTTGAAAACTTGTGGTGGCCATGTGCTTGGCATGGTTCAGGACACGCTTGTGAACGGTCTCCCCGCTCGTGTGGATTCGCTAGCTTATCCGTGGTACCAGTGCTCTGCTGCGCATGAAATCGAGAAGTGGTTTATTCCGCAGGTGGTGGCGAAGGATGCCGCGGGCAATGAATACAAGAACGGTGTGTGCCGCGATATTAGTTTATCCTTGGACGAAGAAGGCTTTTGGCAGGCGGACTTCACGAACGAGGAAGGCGACTGCAACGATACAATCAATCCAGGATTTTACCCGATTGACGATTTCAAGTATCTCGATTCCGCAGGAACAATACCGAATCCGAAATTTGACTGGGAGATTAGCGGGTGTCGCCACAATTACAGCTTTGCGATGAAGGTCTCGGCGCAGTTCAAGTACGTGAAGGGACAGTATTTCGAGTTTCGTGGCGATGATGACGTCTGGGTCTTTATCAATAACCGCCTTGTCGTTGATATTGGCGGGTGCCATAGCCCTGTAGAGAGAGGCGTGAATTTGGATACAATTGGGCAGAACGATCCGTCGTTGAAGCTTATCGAAGGTCGCGAATATCCCTTCCACATATTCTTCTCGGAACGCAATGCGACGGGTTCGAACTTCAAGATGCGTACCTCCATCAACTTGCAGACACAGAAGACGTATTATCCGGTAGAAGAGCCGACGACCGATGGAACAATCAAGTATTCCATTTTGCAGTTGCTCATGGACGAATCCATCAGCTGCGACGTGTCGAGTACATCGCATATTGATACGACGCTGGCGCAGTCCTTCTTTGTGTTGTTCGGCGATGACGAAAGGATTCCGTCGGACGGTATGGAAGTTCTGCCGGGAACTATTGCGGGAATCGAAATTGATGCGAACATGGCGGGATTCGTGATTGATACCGTCGCGATTGTGCGTAACCGCTCCTTGGCGCCGGGTTCTTACATGTTGCAGTTCTCCTTGGCGAGCGACCCGACGCAGTCTAGCGAAGTTTATTTCACGGTGCCGGCGTATCCGCTTCCGGATATTGCGTTTATCGACGTGTTTAACGGGGCGGAACCGGGCAAGGTGTTTGACCCAACGGGAATAAGCTTGCGCGGACTCCCGCTTGACGGCAGTGCAAACGACACTCTCCTTACGCATGTGGCGTACCCGGATACGGTGCCCTTGCAGGTGGGCGTGTTCTACATTGCAAATCTCTGCAAGGACTGTTTTGCGGTCTTGGATTTGAAGACTTCGTTCCCGATAAGTTTCTTGGACGAGAAAAAGCAGAGAACGAACAAGCTAATTACCGATTCGACAGGAACCATCAAGTTCTATGTTGTCGGGGATTCCTCGGTGACGAATGCGAGCTTTGAAGTTTCTGGAAGCGGGGTGGCGAACTCTATTGTGTGGAAAAATATCCACTTCAAGGAACCGCCAGTGCCGTTTGCGAATTTGGGCGAGGCCTTTGACCGTAACGGTGATGGCGTGCTGGACAGTATTGCCATTATGTTCAACAAGGCGTTTGGCGAGACTATCCCAGATACAATTGCGTGGACATTCGGAAGTGATGATTGGCGTACGATTGCTTCGACTCAAGAGGTCGCGATGTTGATGCAGGACGAAAAGAGCCTGGCCATCCATGCGGATAGCTTGCAAAACAAAGTGTTTACGGGCGGAGCGAAGGATTTGTACCAAGGGTCCTTCAGGTATCATTATACTTATATGGACAAGCAGACTGGGCAAATGACGCAGCTTGGTTTGGACGGCCTTGCGATTGAAGACCGCATTGGGGCAATCCTTGTCGATAAGCCGATTGTGAAGCCGGTTTCAGATAACGTCAACAAGCTGACGGTTTATATCAGCGAGGCGGTGCAGGCGGGCTCTCTCAACGGTATGCAGTTCCTTGAATTCAAGGACAAGGCCGGAGAATTGGTGGATCCGTCGCTCTTGTCAGTCGTGTCTTTTGTGCCGAGCAAGAACAGCAACTACTATGACGTGCTCTTCCAGAAGAACGACAATACGATACTCCCGGAAGTGGGCTTTATGGTGCGCCTGATTCCTGGGGTGGTGCCGGACTTGAATGGGAATGTACCGCATGTGAACAATCCGTGGCGCCGCATCGAAGGTGAACAGCGCGTGGGCTTGGAAACTCCGAATGTTGTCGGCATCGATCCTGCAAACTGGACTCCGGAAACGTGGCCGTACAAGGACGATGTTGCGCCTGTCCGTGTTGATGTGTCGAAGAAAATCGAAGACATCATTGCCGAGACGGGGCTCCCGGGCGAACTAATTTCGTTTGACTTGAGCGAAGTCGGCAAATCGTTGCTGCTGAGCTCGGATGAGAGCAGGGACGTTGTGCTTTCAAAGGTGATGATCAAGTGGACTGTGGAATACTTCTCGACTCTCGGACAATTCGTCAATTCGAATAGCGGCGTTGTTGCTTGCAACGACAAGTCGATATTCGGCACGGACTGCGTGGAGAATCCGGGTAACGTGTTCTTGATGTGGAATGCCCGCAGTAACAAGGGACGTTTTGTCGGGACGGGAGCCTATATCGCCAAACTCAAGTTCAAGATTTTCTCGGACAAGGATTTAGTCGGAAAGTCCGAGGACACGTTTACTTTGGGTATTCGCCGCCATAGCAAGAAATAAACATTCTATCAACAACTTGATATCTGTCACAAAAAGACGTAAATTGTTGAATGACAATAAGATACGGGCGAAATGAATTTCGCCCGCACTTTTTATTTACAATGTTTCTGATGTATTATTTGACTTGGACTTTTTGCGCTTGGTTGCCAATTTTCACGAGGTATATGCCTGCGTGATTCATTGTCAAGTTGAAGTTTGCGGCGTTCGTGCGGCCCTTGCTAATCACGTGGCCTTGCATATCGAACACGTCGTAAACGCTGCCGATGCGGACACCTGCAACTTGGATGTCGCGACCGATAGTCGTCAAAGTGAAATGCGGTATCTGGGCGTATGCTGGCAAAGCATCCTTGTTCTTGTTGCTGGAGCTGGACTTGGCTTTGCCAGAACTTGAACTCGACTTGGCTTTTGCACTGGAGCTTGAATTTGCTTTGACGCTGGAACTGGACTTGGCCTTGCTTGAACTCGATGTGGCTTTGCTGCTGGAACTGGAGCTTGCTTTTGCGCTGGAGCTTGAATTTGCTTTGATACTGGAACTAGATTTGGCCTGGCTCGAACTTGATGTGGATTCTGCTACAGTTATTTTTTTCGAATAAGTGAGCTCGCCTTTGCGTTCGCCGATTCCTTTGTATAAAGCGCTATCTCCATTGACGGTAAATGCGTTTTTAAGACCCTGATTACTATTAAGGATTCTCGCTACATTGACTAAGCTGTCGTTATTGCAAGAACCCGTATCGGAAATGGCAACGTTGATGATTAGCTCGTAAGTTCCGCTTTTTGTAATGGTTCCATCAAAATTCTTGCCGTCCAATGTCATATTTTTGACTGAAGAGGAGAAACAGTTGTTTGGCGCTTTAATCTTGATATCCTTTGAGAGCTTCCCAGATTCAAAACCTGTCACGGTGTAGGCGTATTCAGGAACCTTCTTGACTTCGTATTCTGCCCATGATGATACTGGAGCTGTAACGCTGTCAAGCTCCACATTCCATCCTTTGAAGACTAAACCCTTACGGGAGGGGTCTTTCGGGGGTGTCGCTGAACCACCATCTGCTACAAGTTCTTGCTTTAACAAGGTTCCGTCGTAGTCATAGAATTCAATCTTGAAAATGGTATAAGCAATCTTTCCTGTTGAGTAATCAGAGGAGGCTGCTAAAAGATCCCTTTCTTTGTTATTGACAAAGACATGTGGCCTGCCATATTTAATCGAATAGTGGTTTATGAACTTCCAAATATTGACTAAACTGTCATCAGCTGTTTCTACAGACAAATTTATGTTAACTCTAAACCTGTCATATACGCTTTCTTTGTCAAATGTAATTTCTTCGCCATATATATTCGTTAGAGTATTCGTCATCTTGAAATACTTGTTTGGCGATTCAATTTTGAGGTCATCTATAGTTTTTCCAAAATCGTAGCCAGATACCTTGAAGTTGAATTTAACATTAGGTGGTATTTTATATGTGGCGTGCACGGTTGTTGGTTCTTTTAGTTTAGTGAGATCTGCGTCCCAACCGTCAAAGATGAGTCCTTTGTGGTACGGCGTTTTAGGAGGCTCGACAGGAGTGCGGGTGCTGCTCCATGCACTGAGCAGTTCTTTTTCGCTAAAGTAGGAATCGTCATAGAAAGCGACTTTATATAAGGTGTCCGTCATTTCGGCCCTGTAATGAACGGAATCGCCCACTGTAATTTCTGCATCCGATTCAACATATTCGTCGCCTGATTCTCCAATTCTGTGAAAACGGAATTTATACTGAGTATTTACTGTCGTTACAGGAACTCCTAATTTTTGCCAGTCTATAATATGGATGTTTGATATGGATGTCCCTCGGGCTATATTTGTATCAAGTGCGATTTGACCTGTTATCGTTTCGTAAACGACGTGCCTTAAATCCTCTTCGGCGGCAAATATTGTGGTTGTTCCTGTGCAAAGTAACAGGATGAAACACATACCCATCGTTTTTTTCATTGCAACTCCTTATTCGGATTATCCTGTTGGTGCTGTCAAAACAGCGTTTCCGATATTACAATTTTATTACACCAATCTAAATGTAAAAAAAGAAATTACCGTCAAGCGCCTTGCTTCTCTTAAAAATCTATTTTTGGTCTCGTGATTCAAATTCAGAACGTTTCCAAGTCTTTTGGCATGCAGGTCCTTTTGGATGGTGCGAGCATGCTTGTGGCAAACCACGAACGCGTTGGCCTTGTCGGGCGCAACGGTTGCGGTAAATCGACGCTTTTCAAGATGATTCTCGGACAGGAATGCATTGATGGCGGCAACATCGACATCCCGAAGGGCTACACGATAGGCTATTTGCAGCAGCACATCAACTTTACGCATGCGACGGTGCATGAGGAAGCGTGCAGCGTGCTTAAGGTGAATGAGGACGGCTGGCTCGAAGAGCATAAGGTCGAGTCAATTTTGTTCGGTCTCGGTTTTGACGAAGAATCGATGCACAAGAGCCCGATGCTCTTGTCGGGCGGTTTCCAGATCCGTCTGAATTTGGCGAAGGTCTTGGCTAGCGAACCGGACATGCTTTTGCTTGACGAACCGACGAACTATTTGGACATTGTGTCGATGCGATGGCTCAGCCGCTTTTTGCGCACGTGGAAAGGCGAAGTGCTCTTGATTACGCATGACCACCACTTTATGGACGAGGTCTGCACGCATACGGTGGGGATTCACCGCCACAAGATGCGTAAAGTCAAGGGCTCTGTCGAAAAGCTGCGCGAGACGATTGCCGAAGAAGAAGAAGTGGCGATGCGCACGCAAGAAAACGAGCAACGTAAAAAGGAGCAGCTCGAACGTGTCATCGAACGTTTCCGCTACAAAGCGGCAAAGGCTGCTATGGTGCAGTCAAAGATTAAGGCGGCGGCAAAACTTGCGACGGGTGAGCGCCTTACGCATGAACGCAATTTGGATTTTAGTTTTAAGGAAGCGGAGTTCCCGGGCAAGCGCATGTTGCAGATTCACGGGCTGCATTTTGCGTACCCGATCCGTGACGAGAATGGCGGCGGGGCTGCGCAAAAGTTTGGCCCGGAGCTTATTTCGGACCTTGAGATGGAAGTGTTCAAGGGCGACCGCATTGCGATTGTCGGTCCGAACGGTCGCGGTAAAACGACGCTTTTGAATTTGATTGCGAAGGAAATTGAACCGACTCAAGGGACAATCAATTACAACCCGAACCTCAAGATAAATTACTTTGGACAGACGAACATCAATCGCCTGAATCTTGAAAATACAGTCGAAGAAGAAATTGCGACGGCGATTGCGGATGTGTCGCAGAAGAGCCGTGCCCGTAGCCTCGCTGGCCTTATGATGTTCAGCGGCGATAACGCGATGAAGAAGGTCAAGGTTCTTTCGGGTGGCGAACGCAGCCGCGTGCTGTTGGGCAAGATTTTGGCGAACGAAAGCAATATGCTATTGCTTGACGAACCGACGAACCACTTGGACATGGAAAGCATCGAGAGCTTGATTGATGCGCTTGAAGATTACGAAGGTACGGCTCTCGTCGTGACGCATGACGAAGAGCTTTTGCATGCATTTGCAAACCGCTTGATTGTATTCGATGGCGGCAAGTGCCGCGTGTTCGAAGGCTCTTATGCCGACTTCCTCGAAAAGGTGGGCTGGGCATCTGAAAAGAAACCGGGCGGTGCGAATTCCGCAAATATCAAGGTCTCGAATATCGATGTGACGGACGATAAGCCCGTAAGCTCGACGCCGCGCACCAAGGAAGACCGCAGGGCGCGTGCCGACTACATCGCCGAGCGCAGTAAGGTCGTGAAGCCGCTTGAAAAAGAAGTTGCACGACTTGAAGCAGAAATCGCGAAGGCCGAAACGATTGGCGGCGAACTCGAAGCAAAACTTGTTACCGCCTCGGAATCTGGCGACGGCAATGCCATTACCGCTATCGCAAAAGACATGGACGATAACAAGAAACTGACCGAAGATCTTTACGCTGCCTGGGAAAAGGCAAGCGCTGAACTCGAAGAAGCGAAAGATAAGTATAAGCTGGATTAGTTGTTGGTTATTAGTCAATAGTCAATGGTCATTAGTTATGAAGGGAGATGCCCGATCAAGTCGGGCATGACAGGTGCGTGGTCTTAGGCGTGTCATCCTGAGCGAAGCCGAAGGATCTAGTTAAGTTTATTGTTTGCAATTGTAAGAGGGCGACTGCGGCGGACATGACAGAACTTTTTATTTGATGTATCTATATTTTCCTTAAATTTATATATATTGAGTATAAATGCTGTATTAAGGAGTATGGATAAAACGCCTATTTTATTCATAAATGAACGATTAAAAAGGAGGAGTGAAATGAATTTTTTGAGGATTGCGGCGACGTTAGGATGTCTTCTTTGTGTTGCTTGCTCGGACAGCGGAAAGTCAAATCCGTCAAGCAGTGTGGTGAACGATGCGGATAAATCTAATATAGTGTATTCCTACGTGAAGGTGAAAAATTATAATAGCGGGCCTTATGCTATTGATACGTTTACGATTGCGTCGAGATATTTCAATTGCGATATTCAAGACTCGAATTTTGAATGCCGGTACATTGATTTTTGTCATGAAAAGCGCAACGAAAAATTTCCTGTCGATGCGGATACGGTTCGTTTGAACTATGGTGAAAATCGGGTATCGAATTTTTCGTTCGAAGTTGAAGTTCCTAAAATTGATATGGTCGCATTGCGAAAATTTTTTGCAGAGCTTCGTTTGCCTCCATGTGCTGTGTTGAAGGATTCCGTCTTTTCGAATTACTCGTTCGAGGCGAAAGGCTTGCCTGAAAACATATCTTTGATGAGTGAAAAAATTGAAGGCTTTGATTGGATTTCAAAACATACAATGGATTCGATAAACGCTTCGTCGGAGAATAGCGTGGCTTTAATTCGTGCGGATAGATGCGCGGAGGAACGGTTCCCGCCTGATTCTATAAAGTTGTTTGCAAAATGTGAAGCGAGAAGTTCATGTAAAATGCCGGTTGTATATACTGCATCTGTGAAAGAGAATCCACCTAAGGTATGTTATACAAAGATTGATAAAAAAACAGGAATCGAAGAAGATGTTGGAACCGTCGATGGTTACTTGAAAATGACCAAAGATGTTTTGATGGGTGGGTACTATACTCTTGTGAATACTCGAACGGAACCGTTTGTTTCTGATACAACGGTCAATTGGACGTTGATTTACGTTGATCAATATGGTCGCAGGGATTCTCTAGCGATGACGACCGTATTCAAAAAATAATCTATTCCGCTCTTTTACGCGGCACGAGCGTCATGCCGTTGCTGCGGTAGTATTGGATGTCGGTGAGCACTTGGCCGACCCAGTAATGCTTTTGCGGGTCCTTGCGCCAGTTTTCGAACTTGTTGCGGTGTTCGGTGTCGGGATAGAATTGTGCGACGGCGTCGGCGAGCGTGGGCGATGCGGCGAGCGTTTTTTTGAGGCGGCGGGCGCCTATGTCAATTTGTTCTAAGCCTTTGCCTGTGTCCAGTGCCAAGAGTCCCGACGTGTTGTTTTTGCCCTGGTAGTTCATCTGGAATCCGGATGTGTGCTGGATGATGGACATGAGGACTGCGGGGTCCGTGCGTTCGCGGAGACATGCTTCGAGAACGGGGAGGTTGCAGAGATGTTCGTTGTCCCAGGGCTTTCCGAGGTAGGTGATTTTCAGCGTGTGGTCGGTATTGTCGGATTCGATGACGGCATCGTAACGGGGGCCGAGATCGCGCTGTAGTGCCTTTATCAGGCGGATGCCGCGATTCTTGAATTGTTTGTAGCCAATCATCTTGATTTGGAGTGTATCCTTGATTGTTTCAAGAATGGGTGTCGTGGGTCGCGTAACAACGAGATTGTAGTTGTTGATGACGGTGGGGAGAATGTAGGCTAGTTCGGGGGCTGCGCTGTCGAGGTCGCAGTTCATGTCGATGATGAGTTCACCCTGATTGCAGAGCTTCTGGATGGCGGAAGTGGTGTACTTCTGGTATTCGAATTGCTCGTTGATGGTGGGGCGGAGGTCTTCTTCGGGGTGCGTTGCGTAAGCGGTCGCTATTGCCGCAATCCCGAGAATCCATACGATGATGGCTAGCTTTACTTTGATGTTTCTCCAGAGAATACGGATAACCGCACGACCTTTTTTAGTCATGCAGATACAGATTAGCCAAATTAAGGCGAGCGCTGTCCAGAGAAGGATTAGGTTCACTTGTTATTTGGATGGTTGTTTTGCTTGCGGTTTGACAGGATTTGGTGTTTTGAACTTGCTCGAGAATATGGCGATGGTTTCGCCAGCCTTCTTGATGGTCTTGATGGTGTTTGCCGTGCTGTCGAACTGGGTCTTAATGGCTTCCTGGACACTGTTGAACATTTGTGTAAAGCAGAACAGGTCGTCCTTGGATTCGTTAAACTCTTTGTAGATGTTGCGGAGTGCGACGAGGTTCGCTGTCTCCCGTTCCAAGGAAACCTTGATTTCTTCGGTTAAGACGATACTGTCGGCTTTCTTTTGATCGATGATTTCAGGGGCGTTCTCCATCAAGATGTATGTCGGGAGCGAACCGAATTCTTCGAATTTGACGGGAGTGTTGTTGCTTGCCTGGTTGACGGAACTGCGGAGCCCTCTTGTGCGGACTTGCGGATCGATGGATATGGTACAGTTGGATGTGCCGTGGTAATTGCAGAGCACGCGCTTCTCGATTTGACGGAGTTCGTTATACGGGTTGAAATCTAAGTCGGTTTCGATGTACTTGAGCGGTACGTAAATCGGCACGGATTCGCCTGCGACGGTGATGCGGTAAGATAGGCATTTCTCGCCGTTGAAAGGTTTGGTTTCGTACAAGTTATTTGAACTGTTGACAAGGTGGTTGACGCGCATGAGTAGGTCGTCGGCATCGTAGGGCTTTTCGAGAAGGCTTGGCGAGTTCTTGTACAGTTGCGTCATGAGAATCTTGCGGTAGCTCTCGGAGATGGCTGTATTTGATGCGCTGCGTCCCCAGATGGATGTCCCGAGGAAGAATGTGTCGATGAGCTTGGTTTCGGTACGTCCATTGAGGAATGCGATTGCCTTAATCATGTTGGAAAGCGCAAGCCACTTGCGGATGGGGACAAAGACGCTGTTGTTTGTGCAAGTTTCTGCAACCTTACCGATAACGGCGAGTGTGTCCGGGGAGAGCGTAATCTTGCTGATTCCTGCCAACCATTTGGTTTGTTCTTCGGCGCTGATGGCGAGCTCCGGCGGAACGGTGACATCGCTATTTCCGTCGTGAATTTGGATGAGCTTGCAAAGGGCTTCGGAAGAGATGTTGTCTGGGAGCATGATGGTAAGCGTAATCTGGTCGCTTACTTCAGATCTGCAGAGAATGGATTCGGGCTTTTGGTCGCCCAAAATGATGATGGAACAGTTTTCGTGGTCGTGGATGACGATTTGAAGGGCGTTCTTGATTTCTTCGTCGTTCGGCGAGAAGTTGTCGAAAACAATGATGTTGTAATCACTGAAGTCTTCGGGAAGGTGTTTCTGCTTTTTGCCGAGCCTTAAAATCTTTGGGTTTTTGAATGCGCTCGAAATTCTGCGGGTGAAGAGGGAGCTTCCGCAACCGGCACGACCATACAGATAGAAGGGCTCCTGGATAAGGGCCGTGAGGAACGCCAACTGTACGTAGTATTCACGTTCGGGGATGTTTTGTGTGATTATCTGAAGGATTTCGGAAATTCTTTGACGCAGATTCATGAATTTTCTCCCTATAATTGCTCTATAAAAATACAATAAAAAAGGGAAATGTTGCCGAAGCACTGCTGAGAATGCGTGTTATGAAGGCCTTGCTTGAGAATTTAGGGCTTATAAGGTCTGTGCGCTAATTGCTTTGTCAATTATTTCTTGAGCTTTTTTCGATAGGGTGATTTTTTGTACGGTGACGTGAAGCTTTGGATTGGTGAGGAATGGTTTTGGTAGCCTGCATGCGTCTTTTTGCGAAATCACGACATGCTTGCCTTGCGAGAGCTCTGCTTCGATGACTTGCGTGAATTGTTTGTCATGGTCTGGACGGATAATCGTTTTTTCGATGTTTGTGCCGAAGGTGCGGAGGTCTTCGATAAAGCGCTCGTGGGAACCGAGTCCACAGATGGCTGTTGCTGTAAGGGACTCTCCGAGGATGTATTTTGTTAGTGATTCGATGGAGAAGTGGATGTCGGGAGAGGAACCGTTTTTGCCGTAGCAGTCGAGGTGGACGATTTGACCATTGAGGTGGTCTTGTTGCAGACTGCGGCATTTACCTGCGGGTAAAAGGTTCGAGATGGAACGAGGCGGCTCTTGCCAGTCGAGGCAAACGGTGCTGGCGCCAGTGAAGCGGGAATCTTCGAATCCGTCATCGCATAGAATGGTGTCGAAATGGCCTTGAATCTCCATGGCGGTGGCGTAGCGGTTCTTTGTTGCAATGACGGTTGCGCCTAGCGGTTTGAGCTCCTGTTGTAGCAAGGCGAATTCGTCCCATGCGTCACTGTGGCAGAGAACGGCGACATTTTTTCTTTGTTCGAGAATCCGCTTTGCAAGCCAAATAGTAAAAGGAGTTTTGCCAGCTCCGCCTGTCAAGTAACTCCCGACGATAAAGACGGGTATGCGGAGTGGAGGCTGTGGACGCAGGAACAGCTTATGGTGAAGCTTGTAGCCGATTCGGTATAGCGCGGAAATGACAAGGGTTAATGGCTTCGTTATGGGTGACATAGCAATGCCTTAATGCGTGTCATGCATGGCGTTACAGGCAGTTTCTCTTTTGTTGTAAATAGAGGTCGGCGAGGACGAGTGCGGCCATGCTTTCGACAATCACGGGAGCGCGGACGGCGACGCAAGGATCGTGCCTGCCTCTGGCGGCGAGTTCGCCGTTCTCGTGACCGCGACCGGCGGTCTTTTGCAGCTGCGAGATGGTGGCTGTCGGCTTGAACGCCATGCGGCAGTAAATCGGCTCTCCGTTAGAGATGCCGCCAAGGCTACCGCCTGCGTTGTTGGTGCGTGTGCGGTAGGTGTCTCCTTCGCAGTAGATTTCGTCGTTGTGCTCGCTGCCGTGCATGCGTGCGGCGGCAAAGCCGCTACCGATTTCGAAACCTTTGCAAGCCGGGATGGAAAGCATCGCCTGTGCGAGCAACGCGTCGAGCCTGTCGAATACCGGTTCGCCAAGTGCGACGGGCGGATTCTTGACGAGGAGCGCGACGGTCCCGCCAACGCTGTCGCCCTTGGACTTCGCCTCCAGGATGGCGTTTTCCATCTTGGCGCTGGCGTCTTTGTCCGGACAGCGGACGGGGGATGCTTCTATCTGTTCAAGTGTGAGCCCGCTCACATCTAGGGCCGGGCAATCGACTTCGCCTACGGAGGTGACCCACGAGAGAATTTCCGTATCGGCGACCGTTTTCAGGAAAGCCTTGGCGACGGCGCCTGCAGCGACGCGACCGATGGTTTCGCGGGCGGAACTTCTGCCTCCGCCACGGTAGTCGCGGAATCCGTACTTGAGGTCGTAGCAGAGATCGGCGTGCCCCGGTCTGTACCATTTGGCGATTTCAGCATAGTCGTTGCTGTGCTGGTCTTCGTTAAAGACGACGAACGAAATGGGCGTACCGGTGGTTTTGCCTTCGAAAACGCCTGAAAGGATCTTGACTTGGTCCTTTTCGTTGCGGGGGGTGGTAAGTTTGCCTTGCCCCGGGCGCCTGCGGTTCAGTTCTGCCTGAATCATTTCTTCGGTGAGTAGAAGACCGGCTGGGCATCCATCGAGGACGGCGCCGACTGCCGGACCATGGGATTCGCCCCATGTCGTAACTGCAAAAATCTTTCCAAATGTGCTTGACATGTGATAAAATATAGATACTGGGGCAAAAAAACTTTTTTTTTGGTGAAAATTTTGTTTAGTGGGAAAAAGTTTACTATCTTTTACATTGATATAGGAGCCGATATAGGAGCCAACCGTGTCTAGATTTGCTGTCATCATTACTTTTTTGATTCTTGTGCTTTCGCTTGGTGCGCAGGCGCAGTCTCAGAATAATTTTGCAGGCATCCCGTTTGGTTCTACCCGCGAGGCCGTCATCGAAGAGATCATGAAGAAGGGTTACGAACCTTACGGTCAGACCGGTATCGGCGAACGCGTGGTAATTCCTGTTTACATGTTCGGCGAACTGCCTGTTCAAGTCGATTTCATTTTCAACAAGAACGATAAGTTCTACGCCTTCGAAATCCGTACAGGCCGTGTCGAACGCGCCCGTCTGGGCAAGACTTTTGAAGCGGTTGCGTACATGTCCGACCAGTTTACGCTGAAGTATGGCAAGGCATCGGGCAATCCGGCTATTAGCGAACTGTCCAGCCTTAAAGAAAATGTGCACAACTTCTACCAGGAATGGTTCTCGGTCAAGACGCTGAATGCCTATACTGCTGTGGTGCAAAAGGGCAATCGTTTTTATGCTGTCGGTTCCGTGACGCATCGAGTGCTCGCGACTGAACCTGAGAAACGCAGTGTCCGCGAAAAGGCTCCCGAAGCGGCGGCTTTCTAAGTCTTTGGTAAATTACAGTAATGTTTGACGGCTCGTATGAGCCGTTTTTTTTGTGGCCTGGTTTTAAAAAATTTTCTTTAGGAAGGGTACTTTTTCATCTTTTTTTAGAATATTTATAAAAAAGGGTTTTATCCCTTGACAATTATTTGAAATGATTTTATATTTGTAATGATTACAAAATCAATAACAAATTATATAAAGAATTTCTAAACCAAAATCCGCTTAGCGGAAAGGAGAAAATATGAAGGTCTGGGTTTGCAAAGTTTGCGGTTACGTCCACATGGGTCCGGAAGCTCCGGATGAATGCCCGCAGTGCCATGCACCGAAGAGCAAGTTCTTCGAAAAGGTCGAACAGCCGGCGGCAGGGAAGATTGTCTGGGCTGACGAACACAAGATCGGTGTCGCTCAGGGCTTGGATGCCGAAGTGGTGCAGGGACTCCGCGAGAACTTTGCGGGAGAATGTACCGAAGTGGGCATGTACCTTGCGATGAGCCGTCAGGCAGACCGCGAAGGATTCCCGGAAGTTGCTGAAGCTTACAAGCGCATCGCTTTCGAAGAAGCTGAACACGCTGCCAAGTTCGCTGAACTTTTGGGCGAAGTGGTCTATGCGGATACCAAAAAGAACTTGGAACTTCGTGTTGCCGCCGAAGCAGGTGCTACCGAAGGCAAGCTTGCTCTCGCCAAGCGTGCCAAGGAACTCGGCTACGACGCCATCCACGATACTGTTCACGAAATGTGCAAGGACGAAGCCCGTCATGGTGGCGCGTTCCAGGGTTTACTTGGACGTTACTTCAAGTAATGTTTGAGGTGTAAGGAGCGGTTCTCGAAAGGGAGCCGCTTTTTTATGAAATACGGTGTGGGTTGATTATGCAGGAATCGGCAATTATACTTAAAGAACATGGCGTCAGGCCGTCTTTGCAGCGGGTCTGTGTTTTCCGCTATTTGAGGAGTGTCAAGACGCACCCGACGGTTGATGAAATCTACACGGCGCTTTTGCCGGAATACCCGTCGCTTTCACGGACGACAGTCTATAATACGCTTGAACTTTTGATAACAAACGATTTGGCGATTTCGTTGGATTTTGGTGATGGTTTTTTACGCTATGATGCGGACTGTTCGCCACATTGCCATTTCAAGTGCAAGGGGTGCGGCAAGGTGTTCGACGTGTTCGTCGCACCGCCGGATTGCACAAAAATTGTCCCTGCCGGTTTTACCTTGACAGGGACTTCTCTCTACATGTTCGGACTTTGCGACAAATGTTCAGTCGGTAAGGGAGGTGCCCGCTTACTTCGACTTCGCTCAGCACAGGCTCCGGCGGGCATGACATCAGAAAATTAATCTTTCAATTTATCGAGTGCTTCGTTCGGGCCGATGAGGAACAGCACGTCGTCTTCTTGCAAGATGACGTCTGCAATGTTACCGATTTTGGGCGTGGGTTCCTGCGGGTCGCGGATGGCGATGACCTGGACGCCGTATTTGTGCGTGAGTGACAGCGTCTTCAAGGTCTTTCCGATGAACATCTTCGGACAGACGAGTTCTACGATGGAGTAGCCTTCCATGAACGGGAGGAAATCGACCATGTTCGGGCGGTTGAGGCGTTCGGCAAGGCTTATGGCGGCGTCGCGTTCCGGGTGGAAGATGTCCGTGACGCCCAACTTTTCCAGAATGCTCGTGTGTGCGGCACTGCTTGATTTCGCGATGATGTGCTTGACTCCGAGTTCCTTCAAGTTCAGGATGGTGAGGAGCGACGCTTCGAGATCCTGGCCGATGCAGACGATGACGCTGTCCGCCTTTGTGAGCGACGGGATGGAAGCAAGCTGCTTTTTGCGGGTGCTGTCGGCGACGATGGCTTGCGAGACCATGCTTGAAATGTCCTGGATTTTTTCGGGATGCGAGTCGATGACCATGATGTCATGACCGAGTGATGTCAAGTGACGGGCAAGGTAGTTTGCCGAATTCCCAAGACCTATGATTACGAATTGTCTAGAAGCCATGAGCTAAATATAGTTACTAGTTAGTAGTTACTTCGCCCTTCGGGCTAGTTACTAGAGGTTTTTACAGAAAAAGTCTAGTAACTAGTATCTCAAAACTCATAACTGCGCCGAAGGCGCTAGCCCACCATCACGTCTTCTTCGGCGTACCAGGCGGTATCTTGAAGTTTGCCTGCAACAGCGGATATCAGGAACAGAGGCCCCATGCGTCCGATGAACATCACGCAGCAGATGACCATTTTACCGATAAAGGAGAGCTCTCCCGTGAGTCCCATGGAGAGCCCGCATGTGGCATAGGCGCTCACGACTTCGAAGAGTATCTTGAGGAACGAACCGGAGTTTTCGGAATAGCTTGTACCAGGCGGGATTTCGGTGCAGAGGAGAATCAGCGTGGCGCCCGCGATGACTACGATAGCGGTGACGAAAATTCGAATAGCCTTGTCGATGGTGTTGTTCGGGATGGTGCGTCCGAGAACCTGGGTCTTTTCCCTGCCGAGGAGCCTGTTGATGCCGAGAAGGAAGATGACCGCAGCCGTTGTAATCTTGATGCCGCCGCCACAGCTACCGGGGTTTGCCCCGATGAACATGATGATGATAAAGATGAAAAGCGATGCGTGCGTAAGGTCGGGAATGTTGATGGAGTTGAGCCCTGCCGTGCGGCTCGAAAAAGTCATGAACAGGACGGACTGTGCGTTTTCGCCAAAGGTGTGACCGCTAAACAGGTTGTTCCATTCGGTGAACGCGAAAATCGCAGTACTTGCGGCGATGACGATGAACGTGCCGTAAGTTGCAATGCGGGTGTGCAAAGAGATGCGTCGGATGGTCTTGTGCTTGAAGTCGAACATGTAGCGCAATTCCGCGATGGCGAGGAACCCGAAGCCCCCTGCAAGTACGAGGATGCAGGTGGTGATGTTCATGATAGGGTTGTATTGGAAACCGATGAGCGAGTCGGGGAACAGCGTGAACCCCACACCGCAGAAGGAGCTGACCGCTTGGAACAGTGAACAAAATATGCGGTCGTAGAGTTCCATAGATTCAAACTGCGTAAAATAGACGACTCCGCCGATTGCTTCTAGAACAAACGTAAACGGGATGACAGCCCTGAGGATGCGGCCTGCGTCGATGTTCCCTTCTTGTGTGAATTCGGAGAGGAATATGGACTGGTGGCTAAATCCTGGATGCATTCCTGCAAGCAAGATAATCGTTGTAGATGCAGTCATGATGCCGAGTCCGCCAAGCTGCATGAGGATGACTAGGAACCAAAGTCCGGTGTGCGTAAACGTGGTGGGAATATCGACAACAGAAAGCCCGGTGACGCACACGGCGGACACGGCGGTGAAGAAAGCGTCGATAAGGCTTAAGGGACGTGCGGCCGCCTGGGGCAAACTAAGGAGCGCAGTACCGATAGCTATGAGCAGAAGATAGGCGAGCACCACCAGCATGATGGGATTCGCCTGGGTTCTGGTTTTGAAAACGTTCTCGGAAACGGTATCCGCGAGCATTTGGTACTTTGAACGTAACATGAAATGGAATTTAGTAAAGTTGAATGAACGTTTTTCGCTTGAAATGGAAAAGGACCTCGCCTGCATAAGCAAGCAAGGTCCTTTGTGTAAGGAGGAAATTCTAGTGATTAATCTTGGACGCAGCGCACGCTGAAGCGCTTTGCCTTCTGATCAACTTGGAAGAACAGGCGGTCTTCGTCTTCTTTGTCCTTGACATATTCGGGGGACTTTTCGACGATGATGAGGGCTCCGTTGGCACCTCCGTTTTCGGAGTACTTCTTGTCGCTGGATTGCGGCGTGCCAGATGTCCAGTGGAATCCCATGTCGCCCTTGAAGTTGCAGTCGCCGTCCTTGCAGCGTCCGCTGTATTGCCAAGGAGTGCTTGCGTTGTCAAGAGCAGCCTGTGCTTCTTCTCTAGTGGGCAGGCGCCAGCCGGTGGGGCATGCTTTCTGGGCACTGTTGTATGTGTAGAGTCTTCCGTTTGTTTTGCAGTTGTTTTGGTCTTCGTTGTAGCATTCGCTGGTGCTGCCTTCGTAATTGAGGTCCTGCGCCATCCAGAGTTTGCCGCCAATCTGCATCAGGTTGTACGTCT
>Ga0247611_10003390_pt1 | contig 23701 bp, 21 predicted proteins | sample 177DNAGHGhighgp2_FD_192422 | JGI IMG/M metagenome (GOLD analysis project Ga0247611, IMG submission 192422) | Sheep rumen microbial communities from Palmerston North, Manawatu-Wanganui, New Zealand - 1770 DNA GHGhigh gp2 | ecosystem: Host-associated > Mammals > Digestive system > Stomach > Rumen... | reverse complement strand
GAGGCACCGAATCGTGATAGAGTAATCTTGAGCAAAGGGCATTGTTGTGCCAGCTTGTATGCGATGTTAGCCGAAGTTGGCATCATCGACAAAGATGAGTTAATGCAGAATTTTGCCAAAAATGGTACACACTATTTTGCACATGCTTCCCATACTCTGCCTGGGGTGGAGTTATCTACTGGTAGTCTCGGGCATGGCTTACCGGTTGCATGCGGAATGGCATTAGGGGCAAAGAAAAGTGGACTGAACTTCAAGGTTTATTGCATTGTGGGCGACGGAGAGATGAATGAAGGTTCGAACTGGGAAGCGATTATGTTTGCAGCGCAGCACAAACTGGACAATTTGTGTTTGATTATTGATAAGAACAAAATGCAAGCCTTAGGTGATACAAAAGATATCCTGTGTTTGGATCCGATGCCTGAGAAGTTGTCGGCGTTCGGATGGGATGTGGAGGATATTGATGGAAATGACATAGAAGATGTGATTTTCGCTTTTGAGTGCTTTAAGCATCGAAAAGGCAAGCCATTTGCGATGGTGGCAAATACGATAAAAGGTAAAGGAGTGAGCTTCATGGAGCATAACTTGAAATTCCACTACAGCGCGCCGAAGGATGATGAACTGAAACAAGCATTGGAGGAATTGGCATGAGAACGGCATTTATCAATCAGTTGTTGGAGGAAGCGCGTCATAATGAGCGTGTGTTCCTGTTGGTGGGTGACTTGGGTTATCATGTCATCGAGCCGTTTGCAGCAGAGTTTCCGGATCGGTTCATGAATGTGGGCATTGCGGAGCAGAATATGGCCGGAGTGGCTGTGGGACTGGCAATGACGGGGTACAATGTGTATATCTATTCGATTGGAAATTTCCCGACGCTGCGGTGCTTCGAGCAGATTCGAAACGATATTGCGTACCATAAGGCGAATGTGAAAGTAGTGTCTGTGGGAGCCGGATATGCGTATGGCAGTTTGGGGGCTACTCATCAGGCTACGGAAGAGATTGGTGCGCTGCGGACATTGCCGAATATGGTGGTGGCTACTCCGGGTGATCCGGTTGAGGCACGTGCTATAGCAACGCTATCTGCAAACTATGAGGGTCCGATGTATATCCGTTTGGGAAAAGCAGGAGAAGAAGTAGTCCATCAAGAAGAGAAGTTGGATTTGCATCTTGGTGATATAGTAGCTCTGAATAAACGCAATGGGAATAGAATGGCAGTATTGGCTTGTGGGAATATTTTAGCAAGTGCCAAACATCAGATAGAGGAAGAGCAATTGCTCTATGACTTATATAGTGTACCGTTCGTAAAGCCCTTGAACAAGGAACAATTACGTGAGATTGTGACGAACTATCCGGACGGACTGATTACCATTGAAGAACATCAGCGTTCATGTGGGATGGGTTCTGCAATTGTAGAGCAATTGAATGATATGTTCGTTGCTGGTGAGATATCGACCTATCCGAAAGTGAAACGTATTGCTATACCTGATGAGTTTGCAGGAGTGGTCGGAAATCAAGATTATTTACGGAAAGAAGAAGGATTGAAGTTATGATAAAAGAGCAACCGATATTGTCGTTGTGCATACCTACGTATAAAAGAGCAGAGATACTGCGTGAAAATTTGAGAGGTATATACGAACAACTCAAAACAGTTGATACGAGCGAAGTAGAATTGATAGTGTCGGATAATTGTTCTCCGGATAATACTCATGAAGTTGTGGCATCAATGAAGGAATTAGGAATGCCTATTATTTACAATCGAAACGATGAAAATATCGGAGCAGACAGAAATTTTCTAAAATGTATGCGCATGGCAACCGGAAAATATATGTATTTATTGGGGGATGATGATTTTTTGGAAGATAATGCGATAGTTAGGCTGCTAAATGTTTTACGTGGACATGAATATGGATTAGTATATATAGATACACGCAATGAATTAGATGGTAGCGTTAAGGAATATCAAGATCTAAGTGAGTTCATCAAACAAGTAAGTTATTTTTATACATTTATGAGTGGCTGTGTATTCCGAACAGATGCTGTTAGATGTGTAGAGAATTCTGAGCGATATATCGCTACTAATTTACTGCAAATGCCGTTCTATCTGCAATCTACATTTATGTCTGACATAAATGCAGTTATCAAATTTCCTATTATCAAGCAATTAGGTGTTGATGCGAATAATAATGGTGGATATAACTTTTTTGAGGTGTTTGTGCGTAATTATCAATCAATTATCGAGGAGTATATAAATGACAAAAAATTGCTTGCTTGGTTAAAGAAAGATATTTGGCTTTTTGTGTGGATGTTTACACGAAGACTGCTGATAGATAAGAATGTTGGGAATTTTAAGACCGAAAACGGTTGGCAAATCTTATTTGAGTACTATGGTAGAGAGTGGTACTTTTGGTGGACGCTATTTAAATATCCATTTGGAACAGTGAAACGTAAAATCAAGAAGATGTTATGAATCCAATAAGAAAAAAAATATTAGAGGCAATTGGCGAGTACTCTTACAAGTGGCGCAGTTTATGGCTATATAAGCACCACGAAAGGAATAGAAGTTATATCGCTAATATTAGAGCACGTATGATGTTCAAGTCCGCCGAGAAAGTGAACATCAATGGTCAGATCACAATAGTGGGAGGCGAGTATATTTCGATAGGTAGATATGGTCACATCGATAAAGGATGTACGATTACAGCTTATGATCATGCAATTGATGGAGCTAAGTTTAATCCGGAGATATCCATTGGTGAATGTTGTAATATTGGAGCTTGGAATCATATCACAGCAATCAATAAGATTGTGATAGGTAAAGGCTTTTTATCAGGTAAGTGGGTGACAATAAGCGACAATAATCATGGAGAATCCACCTATGATCAATTACAAAAGGAACCCATCTATCGTCCATTGAAATCAAAAGGACCTGTTATTATCGGAGATAATGTCTGGGTAGGTGAGAAAGCTACGATATTGTCCGGAGTTAAGATAGGTGATGGCGCAATTATTGCAGCTAATAGCGTAGTGACGAAGGATGTACCGGCATATTGTATTGTCGCAGGAAATCCAGCTAAGGTGATTAAGGAGATAAAGGCAAATGATTAGGATATCATTCATAATACCATTTTTTAATGGGAAGAGGTATATCGAGGAATGCCTCGATTCAATTTATGCACAAGATATTCCGGAGACGGAGTATGAGGTGATTGTGGTGGATGATTGTTCTACAGACGGAGAGTCGTTGGATTTGGTGAGTGCATATTTGAAGAAGCATAACAATATGCGGATGGTGAAGAATGAACAAAATATACGTGTAGGAGGAAGCCGGAATCACGGTATTCGGGAGGCTAAGGGAAAGTATATATGGTTCGTTGATCAAGATGATAAGATAGAACCGAATTGTGCAGGACGATTATTGGAGATATGCGAGAAGAATGAGTTAGATTACTTGTCCTTTGATTTTACGGATTTTGATGATAATGGGAAGATCGAGCCGCATAGGTTGATTACGCAGAATACAGAGGTAATGACGGGACTGGAGTATGCTCATAAGGTATGTGAGAAGAGTATATGGCTCAATCAATGGGATACAAATGTATGGCATCAAATATATCGGACGGAGTTTCTGAGAGCGCATTATATATACTTTTCGGAAGTGTCATACTTTGATGATATGATTGTGGCTTTGAAATCGTTGATGTATGCGAAGCGTATGCAGACGATTCCCGAAGTTTATTATCATTACCGGTATAATGAGCAATCGGTGCTGCATACGGAAGTGGGAACAGGTGGACGGACGTTGTTCGACGGATCTATCAATGCCGGTGTCGTATTGGCTGATTTGTCATTGGAGGTTAAGGAGATAGATTCGTATTTCTCGGAGCATTTTGAGGAGTGCGCTATGTTTAGGGTCAATACGTTTACGAAGGCGCTGCTGAGGATTCCATACAAGGAGCAGAAAAAGTTTTATGATCAGGTGTTTTTGCATCCGGATGTTATGTATAAAGCATGGCCGTATATGTCTCGAAAAAATAAAGTGCTTGCTACACATCCGTGGATAGCACGCACTTTACATCCGATGGTTAATCAATATAGAAAGATGAGATCATGATCGTATCGTTTATTATACCGGCATATAATGCGGCGGACACAATAGTGCGCTGCTTGGATAGTATCTATGGACTATCACTCAAGCGAGACGAATTTGAGGTGATAGTTGTTGACGATGCCTCAACAGATAATACGGTGTCTGTTATTGAGAATTGGAAATTGGAGAATGAAGATTGTGAATTGGAGATTTTGAGACAACCAGAGAATCACAGACAAGGAGCGGCGAGAAATAGGGGCGTGTGTGTCGCTAACGGAGAATATATCTGCTTCGTGGATGCGGATGATGCAGTGGCAGAAGGGATAGTAGCAGCTATCCGTATGGCAAAAGAAAATAAAACGGACATGACCGCTTTTCATTTTGTCATTGCCAATGAAAAAGGACAAATAAAAAGAGAAAAAGAACATCTTTCTTTTACTCCAAATCAGCTATTCTCAGGAGTGAAAATGCAAAGCAAATATCCCTATTGGTGTGCCGCTCCATGGGCATATGTCTATCGTAAAGAATTTTTAGATAAAGTTGGTTATCCGTTTTGCGAAGGTGTATTGTATGAAGATGCTGATTTTATAGTAGCTCATCTTCTATATGCGCGTAGAATGGCCTATTCATTACAAACAGGTTATATTGTCCATTCTCATGCCGAGTCTTCCAGTCATAGTGTAGGTTTCAAAAATAAAGCCGATTACCTCTTACTTGGCACAAGAATGTTGTCATTATACACTTCCATTCAAAAGGACATAGAGCGAAACAAATATGCAGAAGATGGATTATCCGAATTTGCTGCGAGTGTATTGGAAGGAGCATGTCATAACGTAACACGATCTCTGAATGGTTTGTATAAATTGAAAAACAGAAAAGAAATAGTTGCATACTACGATCGCGTGGATACATATGTTGACAGACGGGCTTTGTATGAAGACAAACGCATGCACGAATTTCAGATGTATTGGAAGAAACTATCAATCATCGGAATCAAATTCAAATATCTATCTATCTACTTAAACTCCACTATATCGTTTTTGTTTAAGGTTTATATATGTATAAAAAACATGAAAACACTATAAACACTCGTGATTGAACGACAAGATACGTCTATTTGAGTTGTATTTGCAATAGGTCAAGGTATAAGAGGAACAGAAAGAAGAGAAAAAACAAAATTTCAAAAAATGAAACATCCACTTCTACTTATTGTTTTCAATCGCCCAGAACATACAAAGAGAACAATAGAGGCTTTAAGCGTCCAACAACCTCCGTTGGTTTATGTATATCAGGATGGTCCTCGCAAAGACAGCAAGTCCGATGTCGCAATGTGTGATGAAGTTAGACAGACAATAAAGAAACATCTTAATTGGCCTTGTGAACTTCACACATTTTACTCTGTTTTTAACAGGGGTTGTAGGGACGCTGTTATTTATGCCATAACTGAGGTGTTGAAGATACATCAGACAATAATTGTCGTTGAAGACGATATCATTACCTCGCCTGCATTTTATACGTACATGTGTAAGGCTTTGGATTATTATAAAAACAGAAAAACTGTCTTTTCCATCAGTGGTCACAGCCATTCTCCGTCAAAATTCAAAATTCCTGATGATTATACGTACGATGTGTACGCTTCGCCTCGCTTATTTAATTGGGGTTGGGGAACATGGTCCGACCGCTGGGAACAGGCTGATTGGTCTTTTTCATATTATGACGAATTTATAGAACGTCCATTTGAGCGGCAGGCGTTTTGCAGAGGTGGGGATGATCTGTTGCCTATGTTAATTGATGAAAAAAAAGGCAGAAGTAGTGCTTGGGACATTCAATTTGCCTTTGTTCATTTTAGGAATCATGCTGTATCCATTGTTCCATGTGTGAGTTACACCTATAATATTGGACAGGATGGTTCTGGAACTCATTCCCATATTGTTCCCGAGCAAAATCATTATTCGTCATTAAATAAGAATGACGAACCTGTTTTTCTTGATAATCTATATTTTGACAGCCGCATTATTAACCTATTAAATTCTATTTTTTCGGCGAGAAAGCGTCCAAGATGGCAAAAAATAATAAACTATGTGGCAAAATTGATTGGTCGTGTCCCACCATATGTAATAAAAAAAAGAGTTTATGCCAAAGAATAGGAATGATATGGTTTATAGCGCCATCATCTCAATATAAATGTGTACCATTGCAAGGTTATGTGTTGGAATCATGCTATTAGAAAGTCATTAAGAATGAAATTAAATAGTCTGATAGCGGAATGTACAGTATACGACTTCAAGATGATGCTTGAAGAGAAGAAACCTAAGAGTTGGCTGAAGAGTATAAGTGCTTTCGCCAATGGCTTGTGTGGTTCCCTTTTCTTTGGCATTGATAATGATGGCATCGTCAAAGGACTTGATGATGTGTAGCATGTTTGCGAAACAATCAGCAGTAAGATTCGCGATTATATGGACCCTCTGCTTGATGTTGAAATGATTCCGCATGACGTAGACGGACAACACATATTGCAAGTGACAGTCAGTGCAGGGCATTATACTCCGTATTACTATGTTGGTGATGGTCAAAGAATGGCATTATACGTGTAGGTGATGAAAGTATGCCTGCGACGGCAGAACAGATGGTTCGTTTGGTGTTAAAAGGTTCCAACAAAACTTTTGATTCCCTTACACAGATTATAAAGCAGAAGACTATTCCTTTACGATATTGGCGAACACGTTCAAAGACCGAACCAGCGTCTAATCGGCACTTGAACAATGTCCTTCCATGCACAAAAATAAGCCTTCTGCAAGGACAAATCCAAGCAAAAGGCTCAAATAGCATCATCCACCCCAATCAAATCCACACTTATGTACTCTTCGTTTTTATGCCCCATATTAAAAAAAACGAAAATTGTGTATAAAAGTTAAATTGGAGATATGATCTCCTACTCAAAAGAAAGATAGGCAGATAGCGTGTCTCTTTTAAACACGATTTGGTTTTGTCTATCAGCAACGTTTACCTGAAGTTGAGTAAAAAAACTGCAAAGAAAGTGAAGAACGAATTGAAAATCGTATATTTGTATTATTACCAATAGGTAACGGAAAGATATGACTATGAAACTTTCTATCATAACGGTGAACCGAAACAATCCAGAAGGGTTGCGACGTACGTTGGAGAGTGTTTTATCCCAGACTCGAACGACGGATTACGAACAGATTGTCATTGACGGAGCGTCGGATAGGGGAGATGTGGAAGTGCTGAAGGAACTAAGCGGTCGGTTTGAGGAGCGGGCGATACCATTCACGTATGTATCGGAGCCAGATAGTGGTATTTACAATGCCATGAACAAGGGCATCCGTAAAGCCAATGGGGAGTATTGTCTGTTTCTGAATTCGGGCGATGTCTTCTATGATGATCGGGTCATAGAGGATGTGATGGAGCTTGGGTTAGATGCAGATATTGTAAGTGGGAATGTTGTCTTCGAGAAATCGAAATTTCAGAAAGAGAGAGCAAGATACTCCACAAAAGAGGCCAGAGCACGAGAGTATATTTTAGGAATGCTTCCCCACCAAGCGACGTTCCTGCGCAGTAGTCTATTTCATGATATTCATTTTTATGATGAATCCTTTACTGTTGTTTCAGATTGGATGTTTTCATTAGAAATGCTTCTTGTGTATCATAAAACGTACAAACATATCCACATGTATGTGGCGAGATGTGACACAGAGGGGATCTCCAATGTACCCGAAAATGCCCGGATGATGGATGATGAAAACTATCGTGGACTCAAGAAGGTTTTACCCCTCTTTTATGAGGATTATGAGGAACTGAGAAGAATCTACCGAGACCAGAACAAAGAAGACTATCAGTTATTCCTGAAATTTAGAAAAACACGTTTCTGCAAAGCCCTATTGCTATTCCGGCACCTACTGGATTCCGTGGGATATTTCACCTTAAAACAGAGAATAAAGCGGTTCTTTTATTTCTCTCGTATAAAGAGAGAGGATGCAAGAAAGAAGACAGATGTTGCAAAGGCAATATGTGCTTTACCATCTGGGATGCTGAAGCGAAAGAATGACGCAACAGACGTTGTTGTTTCACTGACCAGTTACGGAAAACGAGTGACGGATGCAGCTCCGTATGCTATATATTCCCTGTTTCAGCAGACGGAATTGCCGAACCGTATTGTACTCTATTTGGACGGCACGAAATGGAATGACGAGAATATACCTACGCTGTTGAAGCGACTGCAACAATCGGGATTGGAGATTGTCTATGGTGAGGATGTCCGTTCGTATACGAAACTGTTGCCGGCTCTGAAAATGTTTCCAGAGAATCCTATTATAACGGTGGATGATGACTTGTATTACGACAAGGAGGTTGTTTCTTTGCTGAAAGCTCACTATGAGGACTCGGACAAAAGAACCCCCATTGCCCTGCACGGCAATATCGCAGTAAGAAGAAACGGGAAATACGTGCCTTATTCGGAATGGCCAGACAGTGACTTCGGAGATGAAGCGTCCGACTTTTCGCTCTATGGAGTGCACGGAGCCATCTATCCACCGCATCTGTTTGACGAAGAAGTGTTCAATAAAGATGTTTTCCTGAAACTTGCGCCGTATGCGGATGATATCTGGTTCTGGATACAGGAGAAGCGTTTGGGGATAAAGACGAAGGTGATCCGTTCGTTCAAATCACATAGAAACATCTCTGTGAATCGGATTGAAGAGATGGATTATTCGCAAAAAGGGACATTATTCTTTAAGAATGTAGTGAGTGGACGGAATGACGAACAATTGGAGAAACTATTGAATTATTATCAGAGATAATGGAGAATAAGCCAGTCATATCCGTCGTTGTCAGAGCCTATAATCAAGAACAAGCGATTGTCAAGGCTTTGTATTCCATAGTGTCTCAAAAAGTGGATTTCCCTGTCCAGATTGTGATAGGAATAGATACCTCCACAGATAATACACTACAGGTTGTCAAAAGTTTCTGTGAAACATTACCTGCATATTTCAAGGCGGATATTATCTATCATACGGAACGGGTAAAGAGAGGACGAAATCTATATGATGCCCTCATGCGATGTGAAGGACTATACATTGCATGGCTGGACGGGGACGATTATTGGTGTGATTCGGAGAAGTTGATGAAACAAAAACAAATTCTGGATACCCAAGAGGAGGTGGGATTGGTTTATACTGATAATTATCTATTGTATCCGGATTCGGATGTTCTTGAAAAAAAATATAGGTTAGACCCCATCCCCCTTCTTTTTTCTCAACTGCTCAATGGTAATTTCATTACGAGTGGCAGTGTTTTGTTTCGTCGGAAGTTATTGGAATATGTAGATTTTGATTTCTTCTTTAAAAGAGGATATATAGCCGATGATTATTATATGTGGTTGGAGTTTTCCAATCACACGAAATTTGTTCATTTGAAATTCTTTTCGATTGTTTATTGCGTTAACAGGCCGATGACCAAAGAATATCTTCTACGTTCCTTGCAATATGACAAGCAATGTACGGATATGCGTATAGAGTATGTCAAGAAATATTCCAGCCATACGGACATAACGCCAACCAGGCTACAAGACCGTTTTTATGAATACCAAATGAAAATGGGATTGAACCTTGAAGATAAAAAGTTGGTCACGGAAGCGGCCAAGCTACATTCGACACCACAGAATTTTAAACAAAGGTGTCTTTATCGGATGTTGACCTTCCCTCTTGGATATGAAATCTACCAATTATCGCGTCGGATAAGGGGAATGAAGAGGACGAACCGTCAGATATATCTTAATGCCTAAATAAGGGTTCTAAAAAATTGAATTGACTATGGTTCCTGTTTTATTAATTACGTTTAACCGACCGAATCATGTCCGGAGGGTTTTAGGTTCGTTGCGAGAACAGGAAGTTCGAGAATTGTATGTCTTTCAAGACGGGGCAAGAGAAGGGAATCAGTCCGATGAAGAAAAATGTGCAGAATGCCGTCGTGTCATTGAGACGGAAGTAGATTGGGAATGTCAGGTACATACTTACTATCCCGAAACGAATCTTGGATGTGGACGTGGTCCTTTGAGTGCCTTCGCCTGGTTCTTCAAGAACGTGGAGATGGGCATCGTGATGGAGGACGACTGTCTGCCACATCCCGATTTCTTTGGTTATTGTGAGGAACTGCTACATCGCTATAAAGACGATGAAGAGGTTCTGTACGTAGCCACGACACTATACGATAACCGTTGGAAATGTGAGGCATCGTATGGCTTTTCCCGTTACATGGTATTGGGAGCATGGGCGGCGTGGTCACGACTGATGGAAGGCTATGACTTTGACCTAAAAGACGTGGATGCGAAGCGATTCAGGTCGGAATGCCGAAAGTTGGTGCTGGAAAAGGCAGAATCGGACTGGTGGTACTTCAAGATGAAAGAGATACAGCAGGATGTAAAGAAGAAGGATTACTGGGACTATCAGATGCAGATCCACCTGTTCCGCGCGAGCGGTTTGGTTATTCACCCTGCCAGCAATCTGGTTAGTAACATCGGTTTCGATGCAGAGGGTACGCATACGTCGGAGAATGACGGACGGGGGGATTTGCCGACCTATCCGATTTTGCCCCTGAGACATCCAGAGGGAAAGAGTGTTGATCAGCGAATGGATTCGAAAGCTTTTGCCAAAACTCATAGTCGTGGATTGTGGAAAGATACCGTTTCGAATCTGTATCGTCAGATGTTGTATGACGAAGGGATTTAGCATTGGTTATTGCAGTTGTATAAACGGATGAAGCATGGGAAAACGGATTGAAATATTAACGGTATCGACCTCAGACGGCATTGGTGGTGCTGCGCGTGCAGCCTATCGTATCTTCAAAGCCGTTCAAGCTTTGGGCATCAAAGACAGAATGTTGGTCAAGAACCGTTGTACGACAGATGAAACGGTCGTTGAACTGAGTACATTCAAGCCGAAACTACCTTTCTATTCCCTTTATGACTGGATACGAACCAAAGTCAAGAACCAACTTCAGCACCGTTCGTGGAATCGTTATCCACACCGAAAAGCGATTTTTCTGTCAGATTTACGGAGCGAGCCTTTGCATGGAGCATTGCATAAGTTGGACTATGACATATTGCATCTGCATTGGTGTAACCTGCGATTCCTGCCCTTCTCAGAACTGAAGAAAGTAGGGAAACCAATTGTCTGGACGTTGCATGATACGTGGGCATTCACAGGAATTTGTCATTATTTTGATGTCTGTCCGAAATACCAGACGGAATGCGGTGCATGTCCTATGTTGCGGTCGAGGGAGGCAAAAGACTTGAGCCATGAAATCTTCGTTGCCAAAAGGAACTATTATGCTGGGGTGGACTTTCACATTGTTACTCCGAGCCAGTGGTTGGCTGAGTGTGTTCGGAAGAGTGCACTGCTTGGAAGATGTCCGGTTACGGTCATTCCGAATTGTATTGATACCGACACGTTTGCTCCAGGAGATCGGGATGAGGCTTGTCGGCACTTTGATTTGCCTACGAATCGTTGCTATCTCCTCTACGGAGCCATGGGAGCAACGACAGATCCACGAAAGGGATTTGGAGAGTTGGTTTCGGCCTTGAAACTTATGGATGCAGAAGCAGGATTATCGGATGTTGAATTGGTGGTATTCGGTGCTGATCATCCATTGGAACGTCTTGACTTAAAGCGTAATGTGCATTATTTAGGACGTCTCAGCAAGGAATCGGATATTGTTGCCGCATACCGAGTTGCTTCAGCGATGGTGGTACCATCCTTATCGGAGAACCTGTCGAACGTCATCATGGAGTCGTTGTCATGTGGTCTTCCCGTAGCTGCCTTTGACATCGGAGGAAATTCAGACATGTTGCAGCATAAGGAGAATGGTTATCTGGCAAGGGAGCGAGACAGCAAGGATCTGGCAGAAGGAATTAAATACATTCTAGAAAGTGAAGATTGGGGCCGACTATCTGAAAATGCCAGAAAGTGGGTAATCGAACACTACAAGTCAGAGACGGTGGCAAAGGCATATCTGGAATTATATCGAAGTATCCGTCAAGATGCTATATCATGATGTTCTATCCAGTATAAAAGAAATCCTATACAGAATATTCGCAAAAGAAAGAAAACCAATGCTTCAATTATCAATCATCATCCCGATGTACAATGTGGCTTCCTATGTCAGGAAGTGTATTGCATCTGTCTTGAATCAGGATTTACCATATGAGCAATATGAGATCATTGTTGTGAATGACGGATCGACAGACAATGGGATGGAAGTCCTGAGAGAAATGCTTCGCACGGACTCGTGTCTGCAAAAAATGAAAGATTTGGGACATTGGACGGTCGTGATGCAGGAGAATCAGGGATTGAGCGGAGCTCGGAATACAGGCATTCCTCTTGCGAAAGGGAAATTCATTCAGTTTATCGATTCGGATGATTATCTCGAGCCAAACGTATTGGGCAGTCTTTTGGAGCAGATGGAACGGGATGATTTGGATGTGTTGCGCTACAACTATCAGAACGTGAATGAACAATATGAGATCTTTGTGCCGTGTAAGAACCCGAAGCAGTTCGTGTCGTACAGCGAGGAGGTCTGTGACGGACGTACTTTTTTAGAGGAACGATTAGGATATGCCTGCTATGCTTGTCAGTTTGTGTTGAAAAAAGAGTTGTTGAACAGTCAGGAAGATTGTTTTACTCCGGGTATCCTATTTGAGGATATTGATTGGACGCCACGGATACTTTTGAAAGCCTCGCGAGCAGCATCGACACAGTTGATTGTCTTAAACTATTTAATCCGGGTAGGGTCGATTACGTTGTCGTTGACAAAAGAGAAAAAAGACAAGATACTGCGGGACAAACTCTCAATCATTGAAAAGTTAGCAAAATGGGGACAGGAGAATGGCATGAATTGGCATTTTGAAATGCTGACCCGAATGGCATTATCCTTGCTTCACGACCCAGTGTACTCGTTGGAAGAGAAGCAAACGGTGATAGCCCGTCTGAGGGATATGCGCCAGTTTCCGTTGACAACGCGGAAGCTTGCATTGCTGAAGAAGATACGTGTTTGTCTTATGAATCTTAGTCCTAAACTTTATTGCCGATGGATGACGAAAAGCAGATAAAAGTGGCCTTCTTGTTTGGTTCCCTCAATCGTGGTGGAATGGAGACTATGCTGTTGGACGTGTTCAAAGCGAGGAAGACTTCTCCGTTTTCCTATATTGGCATACACAGAAAAGGAGGCTCTTTGGAGAAAGCCTTCCGTTCGTGCGGGGTTCCACTGTTTCGGTTGTGTCCAAGATTTCCGTTCGATCCATTCTACTTGTTGCGTCTGCGAAAGACAGTCCGGAAAGAAGGTGTTGCTGTTGTGCACGCCCAACAATGTTTGGATGCGTTGTATGCAAAGATCGCTTTGGCAGGAACTGGTATTAAAGTATGTCAGACATTTCATGGATATGATATGGGCTATTCCGCCTGGCAGAAATGGATCGTCAAGCAGTCCATGAGAATGAGTGACGGAAATATTTTTGTCAGTGAATCCCAGAAACAATACTACCAGAACCACTATAGGAAGTTTGCTGCTGTACCGGAATTCGTAGTGTATAATGGAATGGATTTTTCTAAACTTGACAACTATTCAACTGTTAAGACGGAATCTGAAGTAAAGAGCAAGGTTTTTCGTTTTGGTATGGTTGGAAATTTTGTAAAAGGACGTAATCCGCTTTTTATTTGTAAGGCATTAAGACAAATGAAGGAGAGCGGATGTAGCTTTGATTTTTATTTTGTAGGGCGGAGAGATACCTCAGAACCGTGGAGATACGATGAATGTGTTGCATTTTGCGAAAAGAATGATTTGAATGATCGGGTTCATTTCCTTGGACCAAGGGATGATGTTCCGTCGCTGTTAAGGTCGTGGGATGCCTTTGTGTATGCCTCGGATCATGATACATTCGGTATAGCTATTTTGGAAGCGATTGCTTCGGGAAGTCCGGTTATAGTAAATGATTGGGAAGTAATGAAGGAAGTGACGAAGAATGGTACTTTTGCAATACTTTATGAAACAGGAAATGAGGCTGATTTGTTGAAAAAAGTAAAGTTTTTTATGGAAAATGAACGAATGTATAAACAAGAAGCGAAGAAGAAAGCCATAGAAGTACGAACTCTGTATTCTATAGAAGAACATTTACAAAATTTAAAAACAGTTTATGACATAATAAGTAATAAGCATGGTTCATAAACCTATCATAGCTGATTATACGACACAGGCCATCGGATTGTACTTCGTTGTACTGATCATTATCAGTGCGTTGTATATCAATCATGTATTGCCAGTGCAGTGGATGGTCAGCGGTGCAGTCCAGACGTTGTTCTTCTTTCTGTTGCTACCCCGTCTGATGTCGGCATGGCAGACACTGCCAGAAAAAAGTTTCAAACGGACTGTTTTCGGTACTGCCTTGTTCATCCGTCTTGCATACGTATTTATCTCGTATGCAATGTACACATATTACACTGGGGAGCCTTTTGAATTCGATGCGGCAGATGCTCATTTCTACACGAGTGTAGGGGAAGACTTCGGGAATTTACCCACGTTAGCCAATCTGAATTATGCGAGGGATGTGTATCGCATTGCCTGGTCGGATATGGGACATGTGCTTTACATTGCCTTGATCTACCTGATTACGGGAAGTAATATCATCGTACCCCGCTTGGTCTCCGCCTTGTTAAGCGCATACATGTGTGTGCTGGTGTATAAGTTAGCCCAGCGAAACTTCGGTGAACTTCCGGCACGCTATGCTGCTGTCATAGCCGTATTGCTCCATAATTTCATCTATTACTGCGGAATGTCGCTCAAAGAGATGGAAATGACGTTTCTGGTCGTCCTTTTCCTGGAGCGAGCCGACTATGCCCTACGAGCAGAGAACCTGCAGCCGAAGGACATGATCCTTCCAGTCTTTGCCGGTGGTCTGCTGTTTCTTTTCCGGACGGCACTGGGTGCCTCGCTATGGATGTCGTTTTTCGGTGCTCTTCTGTTTGCAGAGGGTAGAGTGATGAAATGGAAGAACAGAGTGGTGGTGGGTGTTTTCATGGGAATCTCTGCCATTTTCTTGTTTTCGGGAAGTATATCGGAAGAGGTGAATGTCCTGTGGGAGAACCGGCAGAGCAACCAGATCAACGTGATGAACTACCGGGCGAACCGCATCAACGGAAACAAACTTGCCACCTACGGTACGGGTGCCATATTTGCCCCAGCCATTCTCACCATTCCACTGCCGACCTTTGTGAATGTGGAGACGCAACAGAACCAGATGTATCAGAACGGAGGGTATCTGGAGAAGCAGGTGTTGGGATTCTTTGTGTATGTGGCATTGTTCCTTCTTATCTTCCGATACAGGAGTTTCCGTCGTCACCTTCTGCTGTTGCTATTCCTCTTTTCGTACCTTGGCATTATTGCCTTCTCCTCCTTTGCCGTATCAGAACGCTTCCATTTCCCCTCGTTGCCGGTCTTTGTAATTCTTGCCAGTTTCGGCATCACGCAGATAGATAAAAAAATGAAGGCGTTGTATCTACCTTATCTATTCCTGATAGCCCTTATGGTAATCGGGTGGAATGTCTTCAAGCTGACGGGTCATGAAATGATCTAAACGATGAAAAAAACAAACATGACATATCTGGTATTGTTTGCACTTTATGTGCTGTGGATGGGAGTGAGTGTTTTCCCTTTGGTCAACTTTGAAACGGATTCGCAATGCACGCTGATGGGTGTGCAGATAATGCTGAACAACGGTCTTGAGTTGCCGCCGTCCATTGCCTACGCCTATGACATGCAGCCAGCCGTTCCCTACCTGCTCTATGGAGCTGCAAAGCTGTTGTGGTTTTGGGATGTTGAGCAAATATACCTGTTGCTTTGTGCGCTGAGCACGGTTGTATTCGTCGTGCTGTCTGTTCAATTAGTGTCCGAACTGACCGGAATCCGAAAGGAAGTCATCCTATTGGCTTTCTTTTTCCTTCCAGAAACGGCAGCTATAGCCACTGTGCCGACCACTGCCATCTTTGCCGTTCTGTTGTTGGTAGCGGGGCTGTTGTGTCTGAACAGGAAGAGATATATTGTCACAGTATTCCTGTTGGGTATTGCTCCGCTCTTCAGACTGGATGTCCTGATGGTCTATCCCGTTGTCTTACTACTCCTGATGCAACAGGGAGAGACCTTCGGAAGAGCTGTGTGGAAGACGGGCTGTATTGCTGTCGGAGTCGTAGGTCTTACGTACGGTGGCTATTGTCTGATGGGTGGTAATCCTCTTTCGATTTTCTCCTCGTGGCAATCCATTACCGAAAGCGGGGTCTATGCGTCCCATGTCGGTGCGGTCGTTCTCGTGTTTTATTATATTGTCAACTTCGTTTTAATGCCGATCGGTCTGCTGCTGTTGTTGAAACGAAAACAGATTCTGCTTTTCCTGCTGACACTATTGCCACTTCTTATCGTGCACTATGTCATGCGGACGGGTTCGGCAGCCAAGCACTATCTGTACCTGTTGCCGTTCATTGCCGTTGCCACCTCGACAGCCATCGTATGGATCCATGAAAAAATGAGCGGACGTAAAACGCTTGCTATGGCACTCTGTATTATATTGACATTGCTGATGACAATATCCGTACGCGTGGACGATCCTGTCCGTCCCTGGAAGAACGTGCCGACGGCAGACGAGAAGAAAGTGGGGCCTTTTGTCCCGTTGGTCAAGGAACCTTGGACGAAGTATGGCATTGAAATAGGAGTGGGGGCCGGTCAGATGGTCCCGACGGCAGATGAGATGATGACGCTGGGCGGACATGTGTTCTATCCGTGGTTCGTGCACGAATACAAGAAAGCGCAAGATCAGCGAAGGGAAGAGACGTGGAACTGTCTAAGGAAAGAATCGTCATACACACTTATAGGTTTCAACTGGGGAGCCAGTTTCTATCTGCAACGAAGATACCTGGAACAGGGGTATGAATACAAGGAAGGAGGAGAAAGAGAGCAGCCGTGTAGCGTCCATTATACCCTGAGGAAGGGTGGGTCGGTCATAGAATACCTGACGGTCGAGACTAACGATTCGGAACAAATCCAGGGTGTAATCGAGCAAATAAAAAAAGAAAAGCCCGGAGGAAAATTCTTCCTGCTTGCCATGACGGAGAGGAGTCAGTGGATATTAGATCAGTTTGTGGCAGAAGAAAAACTCGTCAAGCGAACGGACAATCTTTATGAGACCCGATAGCACCTGTGCCAATAAACAGAATAATATGGTTATATTTACATGTTTTTATTTGCTTATCAGGCATTTGCTGGTTTTAGAAAGGATTGTGAAAGCCGAGTGATAATAAGAAAAAATGAGGATAACCGAAATATATAGTATTAGGACATGACGTTTAATTCCATACAATTTGCCTTTTTTCTTCCTATTGTGTTCCTGTTATACTGGTTTGTATTCAACAGGAACCTGAAGGTTCAGAATCTGTTTGTCGTTGTTGTCTCGTATGTTTTCTACGGATGGTGGGACTACAGGTTCTTGTTCCTGATTGCATTCACGTCGTTGTGCAGTTGGGGGAGTGGACTTCTCATTGAGAAATACGCTGATAACAAGAGGAAAGCCAAGGTGACAGCTGGTGTGAACATCGTTGTCAACCTTTTGATACTGGGTGTATTCAAGTACTATGATTTTTTCGTCAGTTCGTTCGGCGAGTTATTTGGTGTGACGACAGACAGTCTGTTGCTTCGCATCATTCTGCCAGTGGGAATCAGTTTCTATACGTTTCAGGCTCTGAGTTACAGCATCGACGTCTATCGCGGCCAGATGAAGGCAACGAGGGATGTCGTCCAATTCTTTGCCTATGTCAGTTTCTTCCCTCAACTGGTGGCGGGACCTATCGAGCGAGCCACCAACCTTTTGCCGCAGTTTGCCAAGCAGCGGAAATTCGACTATGCCCAGTCGGTGGACGGTTGCCGGCAGATGTTGTGGGGATTGTTTAAGAAAATCGTCATAGCCGACAACTGCGCATTGTTAGTTGATAAGACCTGGGCAGATTTATCCACAGCTTCGGGTAGTACGTTATTGCTCGTGGCAGTCCTTTTCTCCTTTCAGATCTACGGGGACTTTTCCGGCTATTCTGACATTGCCATCGGTTGTGGCAAGTTGTTCGGTATCCGTTTGCGTCAGAACTTCAACGTACCCTATTTCAGCCGTAACGTACAGGAATTCTGGCGGCGGTGGCACATGTCGTTGCTGACATGGTTCAGAGACTATATCTATTTTCCACTGGGAGGCAGCCGTTGTTCGAAGGTAAAGGTGATTCGCAACACACTCGTTGTGTTTGGTGTCAGCGGTCTATGGCACGGAGCGAACTGGACCTACATCGTATGGGGATTCTATCATGCTTTGTTGTTCTTCCCGTCGCTCCTCTTCGGAGGAACCAACTATAAAGACACGACCATTGCTGAAGGCAGAAATTTACCTTCGGTTCGGGAACTGGTGATCATGTGCTGTACTTTCCTGCTTGTCACGATAGGATGGATCATCTTTCGTGCGGACAGTCTGGCGCAGGCGGTTGAATACCTATCCGGAGTATGTTCGTTCAGTCTGTTCACCATGCCGGACATACAAGGAAAGACCATCCTGTTCGCCAACATCCTGCTGTTGATATTTGTCGAGTGGATACACCGCAAGCAGCAGTTCGGACTTTCGTTTGCCAAGCCGCACGGCATCGCATTACGTTGGGGAGCCTATCTGCTCCTGTGTGTTGATATCATCTGCTTTGGCGGTCATGCAGAGAACTTCATCTACTTTCAATTCTAAATGCCATGATGAAATTTTTACGTAGAGTTGCTGTATTCTTCCTTTTGTTGTTTCTTCTGGCTGCCCTTATGGACGTCATTGTCAGCTACGGATTGCGCAAGACGCAGGACTATCGGTTCCAGTCGTGGAGTGACATGCTCAGGGGAGGCATGACCCATGATGTATTGATACTTGGTAATTCGCGTGGATTCTCGCATTATGATCCCCAAGTGATCGACTCGGTCTGCGGTGTGGACTCGTACAACATCGGCATAGGAGGATATCCGATCAACGTACAATTGCTGAAATGGCGGTTGTATAAAAAGAACAATACGTTGCCGAAGATTATCATACACAACGTGGACTACGGAACACTGGCATCTATGACCATCAAGAGCCAGCATGAGTCGGAGCAGGTGTTCAATACCGTGTATGACCCGATGATGCGCCGTGAACTGAGTCAGTTCGGATACAACTGGTTTGACCTGCACGTTCCGATGTACCGTTACTTCGGTTATCAGACCGTCATTAAGTATGGATTCTGCGAGTTCTTCAACCTCAAGCACTTCAGACGTCCAGCCTACAAGGGTCACTATCCGGAGCATGGGACATGGAATCCTGAGAACCTGAACAAGCAGACGGTCATCCCTTGTAAGATGGACCGCGAGGCGATGAAACTTTTTGAGGACTACATGCTGGAGTGTCATCAGGAAGGAATAAAGGTCATTCTGGTCAATTCGCCTATCTACGTGGGTGCCACGAAGAAATATGACAAGCGGAAAGAATTGGACGCATACTATGCCAGCATTGCCAAACGGTACGGGACGGTCTATCTGAACTACACCAATGACACCATCTGTAACGACACCGCCAACTTCTGTGTGGCGGTGCATATGAACCAGGCGGCTACAAAGCGGTGGTCCGCCCAATTGTCGGAAGACCTTTTGAGGATGGGCTATATAAAAAAAATAAAGGAATAACATAAGAAAGAGACCTTTATGAAGAATCATAAATTAGACTTCATGATGTCGGCGTTGCATCATGGGACGCAGATAACGACCGGCGAAATTCTTGCCTGGATGAAGCAGAAGAACGATGAGATTGCCTACGAACTGAAACAGGTGCCGTTGTCCACCCTGAAAGGGTGGAACGACAAGGATGACCGCATCGCCCATGATACCGGGAAGTTTTTCAGCATACAAGGTCTTCGTATTCAGACGAACTACGGTAAAGTGCCGACCTGGGACCAACCCATCATCAACCAACCGGAAATCGGATTTTTGGGTTTTATCGTGCAGAAGAAGGATGGAGTGCTCCACTTTCTGATGCAGGCGAAGATAGAACCCGGGAATCTGAACGTCGTACAGCTCTCGCCGACCTTGCAGGCTACGAAGAGCAACTACACGCGTGTTCATCAGGGGCGTGCGCCTCGTTATCTGGAGTATTTCACTGGAGAGAAACAGGTGGAAGTCCTTGTGGACCAGTTGCAGAGTGAGCAAGGAGCGCGTTTCTATCAGAAGCGGAACCGTAACATCATCGTGGAGGTCCCCGAAGAGAAAGAACTGCCGATGTACGACAACTTCATCTGGGTGACTCTCGGTCAGATCAAGGAGTTGCTCAATTATCCGAACGTCATCAACATGGACTCAAGGACTGTGATCTCCTGTATCCAGTACGGAGACTATACGGAGAAAGACCTGTTGTTGCTTTCGGCATTCCGTCATCTGAGTGACAAGAGCCGTGCTGACTCGTTTTTCTACAGCATCCTGAGCAGTGAGAACCACTACAGAAGCCTGAATGAAATCCTGCATTGGATTACCTCGCTGAAATGTGAGTATGAGATATCGGTGGACAAGATCGGACTCTCGGAAATGAGGCATTGGGTCTATGACGGCAACACCATCGAGCACGAGCAGAAGAAATACTTCTCGGTGATCGGAGTGGACGTGTCCATAGGTAACCGTGAGGTCACGACGTGGAGTCAGCCGATGGTAAAATCGGCGCAGGAGGGACTGATGGGTTTCCTCGTGAAAAAGATCAAAGGCATCTATCATTTCCTGGTACAGGCCAAACTGGAACCGGGTAATTTCGACATTCTGGAGATGGCGCCGACGGTTCAGTGTCTGACCGGCAACTACCGAAAGGGACAGAATGAATATACGATACCTTATCTTGAGTGTTTCATGAACGCAAAGGAAGAGCAGGTATGGTATTCGGCATATCAGTCGGAGGAGGGCGGTCGCTTCTTCAAGGAGCAGAACCTGAACATGATCGTCGAAGTGGGAGAGGAATTCCCGTTGGAGGTAGAGCGTAACTACTGTTGGATGACGTTTAACCAATTGCAGAACTTTGTAACATACAATAACTATCTGAATATCGGTGCCCGCAGTCTGTTGTCGGCCATTCAGTTTTATGATGCAAAAAAATGAATAAGCAATTACGAATCGGCGTAATGGGCTGTGCGAATATTGCACAGCGACTAATGATTCCAGCCATTCAGTCCTTGCCGACAGAATGGGAACTGGTCGGTATAGCCAGTCGCACGGAAGAGAAGGCACGTGAGTTTGCCAGTCAGTTCGGATGTGAGGCGATAGGAGGGTACGACACCCTACTGGAGCGGGATGATATTGATGCCATCTACATGCCCCTTCCTACTGGTCTGCATCGGGAATGGATCATCAAAACGTTGGAGTCGGGCAAGCACGTCTATGCAGAAAAGTCGATTGCCATGCATGCTGACGAGGCAGGAGAGATGGTGTCCTTGGCGAAGGAGAAGCACCTGGCCCTGATGGAAGGTTATATGTTCCAGTATCATCGGCAGCATGAGGTGGTCAAGCAGATGATAAAGGACGGAGAGATAGGTGACGTTCGAGTCATACGTGCCTCGTTCGGATTTCCTCCCTTTGCAGACCCCAACAACTTCCGTTACGACAATGTCGTCGGAGGTGGAGCGTTGAAGGATGCTGCCGGATATGTGTGGCGTTGTATCAACTTCCTGATGGGAAACGTCTTCGACGTGAAGGCATCGAATGTTTTTTATAACGAGAAAGGCACCAGTATCCATGGGTCGGCATTTGCTATTGCGGGAAACGTCAGTGCCAGCATCTCATTCGGTTTTGACAACTATTATCAGTGCAATTACGAAATATGGGGCAGTCGGGGTAAACTGACCTGTCCGAAGGCCTTCACGCCAAAACCGAATGAAGAAACGCACATTCTGCTGGAGCGTCAAGACTTCCGAAAAACAGTCGATGTGGCCCCGTTTAACCATTTTGCGGCAGCGATGCAGACATTTCATTCGCTGTGTGTGAACGAGGAAGAGTGCGAGAAACAGTATGACGATATTCTCTTCCAGAGCCGAGGACTGGACGATATCGAACGCATGAGCCAAAAATAAAAAAACGATTGGGATGAGAAAGTGTGCAGTTATCGGAGCCAAAGGGTATATAGGCAAACACTTAGTCCATTACCTACGAGGATGTGGGTATGAGGTGGCGTCGTATGATGTCGTGAAATGCGAAGAGACAGGGTATGTCCAGTGTGACTTGACCCGTCGGGATGAGGTGTCGAAGATTGACCTTGACGTGGATTTCCTGTATCTGTTTGCAGGGTTGACGGGGACCTATGCGGGATTTGACCATTATGACCGTTACGTTGATATCAATGAGGTGGGGATGTTGAATGTGCTAGATGCCATTCGCCAGTCGCCTTATCGTCCCAAGGTCGTTTTTCCATCGACCCGCCTGGTGTATAAGGGTCAGGAGCATGCGTTGAAGGAGGACGCAGAGAAGGAGACCAAGACCATTTATGCCGTCAACAAGCTGGCCTGTGAAGGATATCTTCAGGCTTACAACATCAGTTTTGACATACCGTACGTTGTTTTCCGCATTTGTGTTCCTTTCGGAAACATGTTGAGCAGTGACTATTCGTTCGGCACCATCGGTTTCATGATTCGTCAGGCGACCGAAAAAGGTATGATTACGCTCTATGGTGACGGGTTGATCCGCAGGACGTTTTCCAGCATGAGAGATATCTGCGGACAGATTGTATCCGGAGCGGAGCATGAAGAGTCCTGTGGACGGGTGTTTAACATCGGCGGTGTAACGCATTCGCTTGAAGAAGTGGCACATGTCGTTGCATCGCAGTATGGTGCCGGAGTTTCCTTAATCCCATATCCGCAGAAGGATCTGTTGATTGAAAGCGGATCTACGTTTTTCGATGCTTCCAGTCTGGAGTCTCTTATTGGTCCACGTGAATATGAGGATGTGGATACGTTGTTTTAGAGGCGAGTAGGGGCTGGAAAAACGGATTTGGTTTTATGGGTGGCGCTCCTACGGAGTTCTGATTGGTCGAACGTTAGTTTGCAGGGACTCCGCTTTACTTCGTCCCTGCCTGTATTATAACGTCCCTACGGGACTATGTTAGAACTGCCGTTCTATGCAGGGACTCCGCCCTTCGGGCTGCATTTTGCTTCGCAAGGAATCGGGCGGCGCCTCGGCAGAGATTATGCATGCATAACTCTGCGCTCGGCTTGCTCCGACATCCCTGCCTGTATTCTGTCGTCCCATTGTCCAGCTTCGCAGGACATTTTGGGCTTCACCTCGGGATAACAAATAAATTTGTTCTCCTCTTGGCTTGTATAATCGCCAAAACGAAAAGTACACGTTTTTAAAACGAAAAGTACATTTTTAAAAAAAGGAAGGCAGAGAACCGGTAAGTGGCGGAACTCTGCCTTTTTGTCGTTCAAACGGCGGATGAATGCAGTTTAATCACTTGCTGATTGATAATACCTGTCTTCTGTTTCTCGGACCGCAGCT